>Ga0136846_1216032_pt1 | contig 32350 bp, 33 predicted proteins | sample HopSoiMetagenom2_FD_96841 | JGI IMG/M metagenome (GOLD analysis project Ga0136846, IMG submission 96841) | Grasslands soil microbial communities from Hopland, California, USA - 2 Assembly 2016 (version 4) | ecosystem: Environmental > Terrestrial > Soil > Grasslands | place: USA: Hopland...
CTCCGGTAACGCCAAGGACCTCAGGGCTCGTCAACCCCCTCGACGAGACCCGGAGACTGAAGGCCCGAGCGAACCCCTCCCTCGCTCGGGCCTTCAACCATCTCAGGCCAAGATCAGGCCAAGATCAGGCCAAGATCACGGAAGTTCGGTCCGCCGAATCTTGCCGCTCGGCGTCCGCGGAAGGGCCACAACGATCCGCAGATCGCGTGGTGCCTTGTACCGGGCCAGGTCGTCGCGGCAATGCTCCCGGAGTTGCTCGAGGGTCGGCGGCCGCTCGGGCGCCACGGGGACGACCCAGGCGGTCACGTGCTCACCCCACTCGGGATCGGGCCGTCCGGCGACCGCCACGTCGGCGACGGCCGGGTGCGTGCGCAGCACCGCCTCGACCTCGTCGGGCCACACCGTCTCGGCGCCGCTGCGGACGGCCTCGTCGGCGCGGCCGCGCATGACCAAGCGCCCGCCCATGTCGATTCGGCCGATGTCGCCGGTCCGCAGCCACCCGTCGGGCGTGAACGCCTCGGCCGTCGCCGCCGGATCCGCCCGGTAGCCGTCCATGATGGTCGGCCCGTGCAGCTCGATCGCCCCCGCTGCGTCCGGCCGGTCGCCGGCGATCCGCACCCGTGATCCCTCGAACGGGCGGCCGTCGTAGACGATCCCGCCGCCCGATTCGGTACTGCCGTACGTCGAAACGACGCGGCCGCCGAGCGACTCGGCGGCCGAGCGGAGCTCGGGATCGATCGCGGCCCCACCGACGAGGAGGGTCCCGAGACGCGTGAGGTCGCCGCCACCGCGGACGAGCCGCTCGAGCATCGTCGGGACGAGCGCGACGTGTGCCCCGTCGGGCGCCTCGGCCAGAAGCGTGCCGGGCTCGAACCGCTCGAGGATCGTGATGCGCGAGCCGGTGAACGTGCCGCGGAGCAGCGCGAGGACGCCGCCGATGTGCGCCGGGCTGAGGCACGCGACCCAGGGGTCGTACGCAGAAGCGTCCAGTGCGTCGAGCGATCCGGCGACCGCCGCACCGAGTGCGGCCCGCGAAAGCTGTGCGAGCCGCGGGGCGCCGCCCGTGCCACTGGTCGGCACGATCGCCCACGCCCGTTCGGCGTCGACCGGCGCCGCGTCGGCCAGGATCGTCTCTTCGTCCGGGCGCACGACGACCGACGGGCGCGCCAGGTCGAGCAGCCGCCGCTGTTCGCGCTCCGACAACCGCACGTCGACCGGCATGAACGAGGCGCCGGAATGCGCATGGGCGGCAAGGATCTCCAGCCAGTGGAACCCCGGCGGAAGCGCGTACGCGACGAGCTCGCCGGGACTCGCCCACCGGTGCGCCGTGCCTTCCACGTCGGGTAGCCTAACCATTCGAGTACGCGCTCTAGGAGTTGATAGTCATATGGTCGAGTGGCACCCGAGCGGGCAGTGGAGCGATATCCGGTACGAGACGGCCGGGAGCATCGCGAAGGTCACGATCGACCGGCCCGAAGTGCGCAACGCCTTCCGCCCGCTCACCACGAAGGAGCTGATCGCCGCGTTCGACGTGGCGCGCGACGATCCCTCGATCGGGGTCGTGATCCTCACCGGCGAGGGACCCGACGCGTTCTCTTCGGGCGGTGATCAGAAGATCCGCGGCGATGACGGCTACGTCGACGAGCAAGGTATCGGCCGGCTGAACGTCTTGGACCTGCAGATCCAGATCCGGCGATTCCCCAAGCCGGTGATCGCGATGGTCGCCGGGTACGCGATCGGCGGCGGTCACGTCCTGCACCTGTGTTGCGATCTGACGATCGCCGCAGACAACGCGCGCTTCGGCCAGACCGGGCCGCGCGTCGGCTCGTTCGACGGCGGCTACGGCATCGGACTCCTCGCCCGGCAGATCGGCGAGAAGCGCGCCAAGGAGGTGTGGTTCCTGTGCCGGCAGTACGACGCGGCGACGGCGCTCGATTGGGGGCTCGTGAACGCGGTGGTGCCGCTCGACGAGTTGGAAGCGACGACGATCGCGTGGGCTGACGAGCTGCTCGAGAAGTCGCCGCTCGCCCTGCGGCTGCTGAAGTCGGGCTACAACGCCGGGGTCGACGGGCTCGCGGGCGTTCAGCATCTCGCGGGCGACGCGACGCTCCTGTACTACATGTCCGAGGAGGCGCAGGAAGGGCGCGACGCCTACAAGGAGAAACGCACGCCCGACTTCTCGCGGTTCCCGAAGCGGCCGTGAACGACGTCGCGACCTGGTGGCGCGGCGCCCGCCCGCGCACGCTCGGCGCCGGGCTGATCCCCGTCCTCGTCGGCGCTGCGGCGGCAGGGCACGTGGTCTGGTGGCGCCTCGTTGCGGCGGCCTTGGTTGCCGCCGGTCTCCAGATCGGTGTGAACCTGGCGAACGACGCGTTCGACGCGCTGAAGGGCGTGGACACACCCGAGCGCGTCGGGCCGCCGCGACTCACCCAGACGGGCGCGGCGACACCGCGGGCGGTCCTCATCGCCGCGCTCACGTCGATCGCGGTCGCCGGCTTCGCCGGGCTGGCACTCGCGCTCGCCACCTCGCCGGCGCTCATCGTCGTGGTCGGCGCGCTCGCGATCGTGGCCGCACTGCTCTACAGCGGCGGCCCGCGACCCTATGCCGGGCTCGGCATCGGCGAGGTCATGGTCTTCGTGTTCTTCGGACTGCTTGCCACGTGTGGAACGAGCTACGTCATGGTCGAGACGGTGCCTGCGTCGGCGTGGTGGTGCGGCGCGTGCGTCGGTCTGCTGGCCGTCGCGATCTTGGAGGCGAACAACATCCGCGACATCGCGACCGACGCGGTTGCGGGCAAGCGCACGCTGGCGGTGCGGATCGGCGATCGGGCGGCGCGCACGCTGTACGCCGCGGTGATCGTCGCCGCGTTCGCGACGCTGCCGATCGGCGCGCTCGTGTACCTCGTCTCGCACCCCGCCGGCATGACGCCGTGGGGACTCGTTGGCCTCGCCGGCTGGTTCCTGGCGATCGCGCCGATCGAGGCGTCGCGGCGCGCGACCGGCCCCGCGCTGATCCCGGTGTTGATCGGCACGGCGAAGCTTCATGCCGTGACGGGTGCGTTGATCGCGCTCGGCCTGGTGCTCGCGACGACGGTGTCGTGATGGCCGTCGCGGAGACATCCTTCGCATGCGCCACGGCGCTGGTCGACGCGCTCGCCGGCGGTGGCGTCCGGCACGCGTGCGTCTCGCCGGGCTCGCGCTCGACACCGCTCGCGCTCGCGTTCGCGCGCGACGAGCGCGTCACGATCCACGTTCACGCCGACGAACGCACCGCCGCGTTCTTCGCGCTCGGTCTGGCGGCGGCGACGACGCAGCCGGTTGCGCTCGTGTGCACGAGTGGAACCGCGGCCGTCGAGTACCACCCCGCGATCGTGGAGGCGTCGCAGGCCCGCGTGCAGCTGCTCGCCCTGACCGCCGACCGGCCGCCGCATCTGCGCGGCACCGGCGCGAACCAAACGATCGATCAGGTCGAGCTGTACGGCACCGCCGTCCGCATCTATCTCGAACCGCCGGTGCCCAGATCGATCGACGACGCGCCCGCGTGGTTCGACACCGGCGTGCGTGCGTTGGCCGAGGCCGGCGGAGCGAGTCCGGCGCCGGTCCACATCAACTGCGCCTTCGACGAGCCCCTCGTGCCAGATGGCCCCGCGGCATGGACGCGGCGTCCAGTGCCGATCACCCGGGCGGGCGCGAGCGATCCCGACGCGCTGCAACCGGCGCTCGACGCGTTCTGGTCCCGATACGCCGGCAGGCGCGGCGTCATCACGATCGGTGCGCTCCGGCCGCCGCAGACGCTGTCGCTGCTTTCGCTGGGCGAGCTCCTCGGGTGGCCGGTCCTCGCGGAACCGCTCAGCGGACTGCGGCTCGACGCGTCCCGGGCGGGACGTGCGCTCGCCGCGGGGCAGCTCGTGATCGGTGACGAGGCGTGGGTCGAACGACACCGGCCCGAGATCGTGTTGCACGCGGGCGCCGCGCCGACGACGCGGGCGTCCCAGCGGTTGATCGCGGCGTCCGACACGGTCGTGATGCTGGATGGAGAGCACCTCGACCCGGACCCGAACGGGATCGCCGAACGGCGGATCGCGGTCGACCCAGAAGCGTTCGCAGCGCTCGCGTGGGATCAGCGCACCGACGGAACGGCTCCGCACCCGGACGGCTGGCTCGACGTATGGCGCCACGCCGATCTGCGCGCGCACGCGGCGATCGACCGACTACTCGACCGGTGGGAGGAGCCCTTCGAGGGACGCATCGCTCGCGATCTCGGCGCGTTCGTGCCGCTCGGCGGGGTCCTGTGGGCCGGCTCGTCGATGCCGATCCGCGACCTCGACGCGTTCTTCGCACCCCGGCGGCCGCCGCGGATCTGGAACCCGTCGGACCTCGTGCGCGTGATGGGCAACCGCGGCGCCAGCGGGATCGACGGGGCGGTCGCCTCGATCCTCGGCGTTGCGACGTCCGGTTCCGGACCGACCTACGCCCTCGTCGGGGACGTGTCGTTCCTCGTCGACGCGAGCTCGCTGTTGTGGTCCGGGCGGTCGGGACCCGACGCCGTGATCGTCGTCGTCGCGAACGGCGGCGGCCAGATCTTCTCGCTGCTCGACCAGGCGCGGTTGCCCGAGCTCGCGGAACTCTTCGTCACGCCGCCCCCCGCGGAGATCGGCGCCGTCTGTGCGGCCGCCGGCGTGGGGCACCGGCGGATCGATCGATCCGGCGCACTCGTGCCGGCACTCGAGGACGCGGCGCGCGCCAGAGGCGTCCAGGTGGTGGAGGTCGCGACCGATCCCGAACTGCAGCGGCGTCGACGGGCGGACGTCCGGGACGCCGTCGCGGACGTGCTCGCGCGACCGGACTAGGTCGCCGGCACGATCGCGAACGCGAAGTCCCGGCCCATCGCGACGGCTTCGGCGGTGAGGCCCGGCACCACCGCCGGCGTCGTGCGGCCCGACGACGACGTCGACCCGTCGCCCAGCTGGCCGTCGCGCCCGTCGCCCCACGTGTACACGGCGCCGGTGTCGGTCAGCGCGACCGAGCTCTGGCGGCCGCCCGCCATCGCGGCGACCGCCTCGGGCACCGCGATCTTCACGGCGAGCCAACGCGTGGTCGTGGTGCCGTCGCCCACCTGACCCCAACTGTTCGCACCCCACCCGTACAGCGTTCCGTCGGCCGCGAGCGCCAGGGAGTGGTCCGCGCCGGCGCCGACCGAGACGATCGAGGACAAGACGACGGCGGAGGCGCCGACCCTCGTCTTGACGCGGACGGGCGACGGCTGTTTCGCGCCGTTGCCGTTCCCGACCTGGCCGGAACCGTTGCGGCCCCAGGCCCAGACCGCCCCGTTCGCCGTGACGGCGAGCGAGTGGTCCCGTCCGGCCATGATGTCGACGACGTGGGCGATCGCCGGCACGGCGCTCGGCGTCGTCCGCGAAGTGTCCGTCCCGTTCCCGAGCTGGCCGTAGGCGTTGCTGCCCCAGGTGTACACGGTCCCGTCGGCGGTGCGCGACATCGCGTGATCGCGCCCGCCCGCGACCTGCACGACCGTTTCGCTCGAGAGCCCGGTCACGCGGACGGGTTTGCGACGGGTGGTCGTCGTGCCGTCGCCGAGCTGGCCCTGCCCGTTGCGGCCCCACGCCCACAGGGTCCCGTCGGCCTTGACCGCGAACGATGAATAGTGGCCCGCCCCGATGTCGACGGCGCCGGTCAGGATCGGTGCAGGCGACCTGACCTCGTAGGCGGACGACCCCGTTCCGGCCTGCCCGTAGCGGTTCCAACCCCATGCGTAGACGGAACCGTCCGCGGTTCGAGCGAGGCCGTGCTCGCGGCCGCCCTCGATCTGCACGACCGACGACAGGCCGGCGATCGCCGCCGGCGTGTGTGCGGCGCGACCGTCCCGTCGCCGAGTTGGCCGTACGTGTTGGATCCCCACGCCACCACCGTGCCGCCGGTCGCGCCGGCGCGCGCGGCCGGCAGGCCGAGACAGAGCACGAGGCACGTCAAGAGGGCGACGAGCGCCCACGGGCGAGGACCCCGAAGATGTGCGTGGGCCGGCATGGGTGCTCGACCCTAGGAGCCGCCGACGGACCCGGTCAATCGACCGATCGGCGGGATCGGCGGCCGCCGTTCAGCCCCACCGCAGCGCGTCGAGGAACGCGCGGAACTTACGGTCGGTCTCGTGCACCTCATCGGCGGGATCGCTCGCCTCGACGATGCCGGCCCCCGCGTAGAGCGTCGCGCGATCGGCGGAGAGCACCGCGCAGCGTAAGGCGATCGCCCACACACCGTTCCCGTCCGCGTCGACCCACCCGACCGGCCCCGTGTAGGAGCCGCGTGGGAACCCTTCGAGCTGGGCGATCGTCTCGAGCGCCGCATCGGTCGGCATGCCCGCGATCGCCGGCGTGGGATGCAGCGCGAGGGCGAGGTCGAGCGCGCTCGGCGCCGGCTCGGCGAGCCGCCCACGGAAGCGGGTCGACAGGTGCCAGACGTTCGCGGTCTCGAGCAACACCGGCTCCTGATCCCACGTCAGGGTGGCGCACAGTGGCTGCAACGCGGCGACGATCGCGTCCACGACGATCGCGTGCTCCTCGAGGTTCTTCGCCGACGCGGCGAGCGTCTCGGCGTTCGCGCGATCCTGCTCCTTGTCGCCCGAGCGCGGTGCCGAGCCCGCGAGCGGGTTCGCGCGGACCTCGGTCCCCTGCCGCGACACCAGCAGCTCGGGCGAGGCGCCGACCAGCGTCCCGCGGTCGGTCGGCGCGATGAACGAGAACGCGTGGGGATCGACGGCGCGAAGGCGGTGCGCGAGCCGGCGCGCGTCGAACGTCCGGTCCGCGGCGACCTCGATCGTGCGCGCGAGGACCACCTTGCGGACGGCGCCCGCGCGGATCCGCCGGACCGCATCTTCGACCGCGCCGGCGTAGAGGGCCGGCGCCGGAACCGGCGTCACCGCGGTCTCGCTGAACGCAGCCGCGGGGATCACGCCCGTCACGAGCGTCGCGGATCCCTCGCCGATCTTCGTCGTGACGAACGGGTCGGTCCGCCGCACCTGATCCTCGCCGATCACCAGCTCGCCGCCGCCGGCGAACGGCAGTGCGCCCGCCGCGATCGCGCCGGGTTGCCACTCCCCCAGCGCGGCCGTCACATCTTCGACACCGACACGCTCACCGGGTCCGGTGGCGACGCCGACGCCGTCGCGGTCAAGGAAGACGCCGCCGTCCTGCCAGGCGGCGAGCAGGTCGAACGACGCCCCGAGCCGCGCCGCCGTCACGCCCGGACCCCGGTGAACAGCTGGGTGATGCCTCCGGACAGCTGTAGGCGCCGAGCCGCCGGGAAGCCCGCGCGCCGAAGCATCGCCAGCATCTCCTCTGTCGGCGGCAGGTACGCCATCGACTTCGGGAGGTAGGCGTACGCGTCGCGGTCCGACAAAAACCCGCCGATCACCGGCACGACATGTTCGAAGTACACGGCGTGCCCGGCTCGCAGCAGCGGCTGCTCCGGGCGGCTCGCGTCGAGTAACGCGATCGCGCCGCCCGGACGCAGGACCCTCGCGAGCTCGGTGAACAGCGCGTCGAGGGAAACGACGTTTCGCAATGCGAAGCCACAGGTCATGCCGTCGGCCGACGCGTCGCGCACCGGCAGGCGCAGGGCATCGGCCTGCACCAACGGTGCGTCGGTGCGCGCATTCGCAAGCATGCCGAACGCGAAGTCGAAGCCGACCGGCCGGTGCCCGGCCCGCTGGAGCTCGCGGCACAGGTCGCCGGTCCCGCACGCGAGGTCGAACACCCGAGACCCGGGCGGCAGGTGCAGTTCCCGGATCGCGCGGCGGCGCCAGCCGACGTCCAGACCGAACGTCATCACACGGTTCACGAGGTCGTAGCGCGGACCGATCCGGTCGAACAGCGAACGGACCGTGGCGGCCTTGCCTTCGCCGGTGGGCAGCGACGGCTCCGTCACTGCTCCAGCCGCCGTTCCGCCTCTTCGAGCACAACACGGCGGAAGTGGTTCGCGATCAACGCGGTGACGGCGGGCAGCAGCGCCTCGAACGCCTCGGCGGTCCGCGCGCCGCCGCTCGGATCGGCGCCCACGGTATCGCGGATCGGTTCGCGGACGTGGGCGTCGAACAGGTCGACGGCGCGGACCGCAAGGTCGCGGAGCGCCGAGTCGGCATCGCGTGCGAGGCCGAGCAGTTGGCCCACGGGCAATCCGAACTCGAGGAGCCGCAACGCGGTGCGCACCACCTCGACGTCGGCGCTCGAATAGCGCACCTCGCCGTCGACGCGCCGGCCGACCGCGATGCCCTCGCGCTCCACCGCCTGGATCAGCGACGCGGGCACGCCCGAGGCGCCCGCCAGCTCGTCCAGCGTGAGGATCGCCGCGTGCCCGTCCGCACCGCCCCGCGCTACGGCGACCGCGGCCGCAAGGTCAGCATCGCCTGCGGCGACCTCCCCGTCGAGCACCCGAGTGATGGCGGCGAGCGTCAGCCCCTTGCCCTGGAGCTCCCGGATCCGGCGGATCCGTTCGGCGTGCTCCTCGCCGTACCACGCGAGCCTTCCCTCGCGCTCCGGCTGTGGCAGCAGGCCGCGTGATTGGTAGAAGCGCACGGTGTCGACCGACACGTCGCAGGATGCCGCAAGCTGCTCCACCCGGTACCGCACGAGCGACCACTCTACGAGTGCGCACTCATACCTTCACACCGCCCGCTCCGACGACCGACCCGGTCGAGGGACCCGGATACGATGCGCGGCATGCGGCACGCCACCCGCAGCGTGAGCCTCGTCCTGGTGCTCGCCTGCACGGTCGGCACGGTCGCTCTCGGCGCCGCATCGAAGGCTCCCTGCGCGACGGGCCACTACGGGGACGGCAGGCAATATCGCTACCTCTGTTACACCGACGTGGTCCCGCTCCTCGGGACCGAGCAGCTGTCGGCCGGGCGCCTGCCCTTCCTCGACGCGTGCGCGGAGAGCGGGAACAACTGCGACGAGTACCCGGTGCTCACGATGTACCTGATGCGCGTCGCCGCCTGGATCCAGGACGGGTATCAGGGATTCTTCTATACGAACGCCGCGATGATGCTCGTGTTCGCGTTGCTCACCTCGTGGTGTGTGTGGCTGCTCGGCGGACGTCGCGCCCTGTGGTTCGCGCTCGCCCCGACGTTGTTGATCTACGCGACGATCAACTGGGATCTCGCCGCGGTCGCCGCCGCGACCGGCGCGATGGTCGCGTGGTCCCGCCGTCGAGAGGGTTGGGCCGGGGTGTTGCTCGGACTCGGCGCGGCCGCCAAGTTCTACCCCGCGCTCCTGCTCGTTCCGTTGTTCCTGCAAGGTCTCCAGGACCGCGAGCCCGACCGGTCGATCCGGCTGTTGTGGTGGTCGGCCGGCACGTGGGTTGCGGTCAACCTTCCGTTCATCGTGTTGCCGCCCGGCGGATGGGCGACGCCGCCCTATCGCTGGGCGTCGTGGTCGACGTTCTTCTCGTTCAACGGCGGCCGGACACCCGACTTCGACAGCGCGTGGTACATCGCGTGCCGCCACTGGTCCTCGGCGTGCATCTCGATCGACAACGTCAACCTCTTCGCGCTGAGCCTGTTCCTGTTCACCACATTCGTCGCGATCTTGTGGAAGGCGCGCCGTGACCCATCGTTCGCACGCTGGACGATCGGCGTGCCGCTGCTGATCTGCTTCCTGCTGACGAACAAGGTCTATTCACCGCAGTACTCCCTGTGGCTGCTCCCGTGGTTCGCGTTGACGATGCCGAACCTCCGGCGGTTCGTGGCCTTCGAGATCACCGACGTCGCGGTGTTCGTGACGCGGTTCTGGTTCTTCGGGACGTACACGGGCGTGATGGCGCTGCCCCAGCAATGGTGGTTCGAGCTGGCGCTCGGAGCGCGTGCCGTCGTCCTGGTCTGGTGTCTGGTCGGCTGGGTCCGCGACGAACGCGTGCCCATCTCGCTCACGAGCGCGAAGGCGCCCGCACCGATGCCTGTGCTTGCGGCATGAATCCCGGCGCCCGCGTCCGCGACGGATGGCGTGAGGCCCTGTGGGCGTTCCTCGGCGCCCGCGGGCTGCTGACCGTTGTCTCGGTGATCGGCGGCGGGATGCTCGCGCTGCCGCCCGGACAGCCGCCGACCGACGCCGGGTTCGCGAACCCGGCCCTCGGTCCGGGTTGGCACATGGCGGTGACCGCGCTCCAGCGCCAGGACGCCCAGTGGTTCCTCCGCCTCGCAACGACCGGCTACAGCCACGGCGACAACAGCGCGGCCTTCTTCCCGGCGTTCCCGCTCGCCATCCGGGTACTCGATGCCGTGCCGGGGATCGGGCCGCTCGCCGCCGGGCTCCTCGTCGCCAACGTTTGCGCCTTCGCAGCGCTCCTGCTGCTGCACGCCTTGACCCGCTACGAGCTCGGCGATGCCGCCGCGCGGCGGGCGGTCCTGTTCACGGCGCTGTTCCCGACCGCGTTCTTCCTGTATGCGCCGTACACGGAGTCGCTGTTCCTGCTGGCCTCGATCGCGTGCTTCTGGTTCGCGCGGCGCGACCGGTGGGTGTGGGCCGCCGCGACCGGCGCCGTCGCCGCGGCCACGCGCAGCATCGGCATCGTGTTGATCCTCGCGCTGTGGGTCGAGGTGGTCGCCCAGTACCGGCGCGACCGACGCTCGATGCTCCCACGGTTCCTCGCGGCCGGCGCGGTCGCGATCGGGCCGGCGTTGTACGCGGGGTGGTGGTGGCTGCGCGCGCGCGACCTGTTCGCGCCCCTCGACGCCCAGCGGGCGTGGCGCCCGAACGGCGCCCAGCAGCCGATCGCGACGATCGTCGACGCGGTCGAGCTGGCGTGGCGCTACCAGAACTGGTGGCTCCTCGATCTGACGGTGGTCACCGTGGCGGTGATCGGCATCGTGCTCGCCGCCCGTCGGGTCCCGCTCACGTACACCGTGTACGCGGCGTCGAGCGTCGCGCTGCCGCTGCTGCTGCCGCTCGCCAGTCGGCCGCTCCTGTCGATGCCGCGGTTCATGGCGGTCGTGTTCCCCGTGTCGTGGGGGTGGGCGCTGGCCGCCGAGCGGCGCCGCCCGCCCGAGACCGCGACGGTGGTCGCCTTCTCGGGGGGGTTTGCCCTGCTTGCCTTCCTGTTCATCAACTGGCAGTTCATCTTCTGACAACCGGGGCGTGTCGTGACCACACGGGCGCCCCCCAAAGCGACTAGGATTGCCGCAACCCGGGGGCGGCCCGGGCCGGTGTGCGGGCGGACAGGAGGAACCGTGACGATCAAGGTCGCGATCGCGGACGACCACTCCCTCGTGCGCCAAGGGCTCCGCCGGTACCTCGACATGGCAGACGGCATCGACGTGGTCGGCGAGGCGGCCAACGGCAAGGAGCTGCTCGACCTCGTCCAGACCGAGGACCCCGACATCGCCCTGATCGACATCCGCATGCCCGAGATGGACGGTTTGGAGGCGGCGCGCGAGCTGCGCGATCACCACCCCAAGGTCGGCGTGATCATGCTGACCGCCTACGACGACCGGCAGTTCGTCGTCGAGGCCGTCCGCAGCGGGGCCCGCGGCTACGTCCTCAAGGCGCGCGACGCCGAGCACCTGATCCAGACGGTGCGGCTGGTGGCGGGCGGGAACATGGTCATCGACCCACAGCTCGTGGTCGCGCTCGCCGAGGAGCTCTCGACCGCCAAGGAGCGCGACCGCAAGGCCGAGACCCTCACCGCCCGCGAGATCGAGGTGCTCCAGCTGCTCGCCTTCGGACACACGAACCGCGACATCGCCGAGCGCCTGTACATCTCGCCGGACACCGTCAAAACCCACCTCGAGCACATCTTCGAGAAGCTCGGCGCCTCGGACCGCACCGCGGCCGTCGCCGAGGCACTCCGCCGCCGCCTGATCGAGTAGTCGCCGGGCGGTCTAGTCCGTCCGGCGGAGGCGGTTCCAGCCCACGGGTGATGGAGGCGCGCCGCTCGAACGGCCATGATTGTGTCGCTCATGGAAGCCGGTCCATCCCCACGGCGCATGATCCCGGTGCTCATCGCACTGGCGGTCGTCTGCCTGCTCGCCCTCGTGCTCGCGGAGCCCGGCACCACGTCGGCCTCCGTCGCCCGGGCGCTCACTGCCGGGGCATCCTTCGCGCTGGCCGGCATCACGGTCACCGCCGCCGCCCGGCCACACGCGTGGCCCGGCCAACGCGCGCTGGGGATGGCGCTCGTGGTCGTCGGAGCGGCCGCGCTGCTGTTCGGATTGATCGGGGTCGCGACCGACCGCGCGTTCGAGCCGCATGCGGCGGACATGATCCTGCTGGCGGTCTTGATCCCGTTCGTCACGGCGGCGCGCGAGGAGTTCGCCGCGCACTTCGACGAACCGTACCGGCGTGAGGTGACCGCCGACGTCGCCGTGCTGTCGCTCTCGCTCGCTGCCATCGCCTACATCGTCATCGTGCCGGTCAACGCCGATGCCGACGCGGCGATCTCGGCGGCGACCTTCGCCCTCCTCGGCGCCACGATCATCGGGATCTTCGGCGCGCTCGCGCTCTGGGCGCCGGCGCGGTCGCACGTGCTGGCGTTCGCCGGGTTCGGCGTCATCGCGCTGGTCACGATCTGGTTCGGCCACACGTGGGCGGCCGGGGCGTCCAACGCGGCGTCGGGAGTGATCTCGGTCGTGTACGTCCTCGCGCCGCCCGCGATCGCATGCATGTTCTTGCTGGTGCTGCACGACCGTGAGCGCATCGGCATCCGCAACACGGTGGTGCGGCCAGTGCTCACCAGCATCACCGTGATCGCCGCGAGCGGCGCGCTGTCGCTCGTCGCGATCATGGACGACGCTCGCGGCATCGCCGGCCCGCAGGCGACGGTGATCCTGATGGTGCTCGGCACCGCGATCGCGCTGCGCATCCTGATCAACCAGCTCGCGAGCGCCGACGCCTACACGAGCCTGCGAGCCGCCGTCGCCGACAGCGACGCGTCGCTGCGCGACATGGACGCCGCACTCGAGCGGGTCCGCGAGGCGAACGAATCGCTCCGGACCTCTGAGGAGCACCTCCGCCTGGTGTTCGAGACGGCCGTCGACGGGTTCGTCGAGGTCGATCACGACGGCGCGATCATCCGTGCCAACGACGCCTTCGCCCGCATGATCTCGACCGACGCCGCCGCGCTCACCGACCTTCCGTGGACGGCCCTGGCAACGGTGGTCGACGGGGCCGATGCGACCTTCGTTCAGCTCCTCGCGGGGGCGCACGCGACGATCGAACGAAGCGACGGTCAGGTGCTGCACCTGGAATCCACCGCGTCCGAGATCCCGACCGACCCGCCGCAGACCTTGCTGCTCGTCCGCGACGTGACGGCCGGCAAGGTCGCCGACCAGACGATCCGGTCGTTGTTCCACTTCCTGCAGGACCGCGACGAAGACCGCACAAGGCTCTCGCGCCGGCTGAACGCCGCGATCGAGCAGGAACGGAACAAGATCGCGCGCGACCTTCACGACGGGCCCGTCCAGGGCGTGTCGGCCGCGTCGCTCAGCCTCGAGGCGGCGCTGTTGATGATCAAGTCAGGGGACGTCGAACGTGGCACCGAGGTGCTGGTCAAGATCCGCCAGGAGCTCGCGGGCGAGGCCGACGCCCTGCGGCAGCTGATGGCCGGCCTCCGCCCACCGGTCCTGGAGGAGCGCGGTCTGATGCCCGCGCTTCGCGAAACGGTCGCCCGGTTCGAAGGCGAGACGGGCATCGTCTCGTCGTTCGAGGGGGACCTGAAGCGGCCGGTTCCCCGGGACGTCGAGACCCTCGCCTACCGAATCGTGCAGGAGTCGCTCAGCAACATCGGCAAGCACGCGAAGGCGACGACCGTGATGGTGCACCTCGACACCGACGACAGCCAGCTCCGCGTCGAGGTGGAGGACGACGGTCAAGGCTTCGAGACCGCGCGTGCGCGCGACTACCTCCGTGCGGGTCGCGTTGGGCTGGCGTCGATGCGCGAACGGGTCGAGCTCGCGAGCGGCACGTTCAACCTGCGATCGAGCCCGGGCCGCGGCACGGTGATCACGGCGTTGATCCCGTTGGACGAGTCATTGCTCGCCGCGCCGGCGATCTAGCGGGTCACGGCGACGGCGTCGGTGTCTCCGTCGGCGACGGCGATTCGGTCGGCGACGGCTCCTCGGTCGGGCTCGGGCTCTTCGTCGGTTCGGGTGTCTCCGTCGCCGACGGTGTCGGCGAGGCCGTCGGCGGGGTGTACGTCGGCGACGGCGGCGGCGGCGCGACCGAGATCGTCGGCCCGATCGAGTGCGCGCTGTCGAACGTCGGCACCGGGAACGGCTGCGCGGGCAGCCCCTGCATCGCGTTGAGCATGAAGGTGTGCCAGATCTCGGCGGGGATGGTGCCGCCGTAGACGGACGGAACGCCCTCGATGTTCTCGAGCGACGTCGTGTCGTTCTTCGGCCACCCCATCCAGACGCACGTCACGATCTGGACGGTGTACCCGCAGAACCAGGCGTCGACGTTGTCGTTGGCGGTCCCGGTCTTCCCCGCGACCGGCCACGTCCCCAGCTGCGCCGCGGTGCCGGTGCCTTCGCGGACGACGCCCTGGAGCGCGTTGGTGACGAGGTCGGCATCGTTCGCGTCGAGCACCCGCGCGCCCGACGATCCGATCGACTGGTCGATCTGCCCGTTGCTCGCCTTCACCTGCAGCAGCGGCGTCGCCCAGTGCCGCACGCCCTGGTCGGCGAGCGTCGCGTACGCGTTGGTCATCTCGAGAGGGTTGACCCCCACGGAACCGAGCGTGATCGAACAGGTCTTCGGCAGCGCCGACTGGATCCCGAGCGCGTGCGCCATGTTGACGACCGGACCGGGCCCGAGCTGCGCGATCACCTGCGCGTAGATCGTGTTGACCGAGTGCGCCGTTGCCCCGAACAAGGTGAAGGTGCCGGCCTCACCGTCCCCCGCGTTCACGGGGTGCCAGATCCCGTCGGGCTGGTTCGGGTCGGGACACGAAGGGATGCCGATGGTCGACGGACCGTTCCAATACGCGTTGGGGTCGTATCCGGCCTGCATCGCGGCCGCGAGGGTGAACGCCTTGAACGCGGAGCCGGATTGCCGGCCGGATCCTCCCGACAGCTGGCCCGTTGCGTAGTTGAACTGACTCTTCTGCCAATCGCGGCCGCCCGCCATCGCGAGGATCTGACCGGTTCGAGGATCCATCGCCACAAGCGCGGCCGCCGGGTCGTTCTGCTGGTCGGGAAGACCTTCCTTGATCGCGTTCTCGGCGTCGGTCTGCAAGCCCAGGTCGAGCGTGGTCGTCACGCGCATCCCTCCGGCGTAGACCTGCGCCTCGCCGTACTTATCGAACAGCGTCTGCCGCACGTACTCGGCGAAGTACTCCGATTGGCCCGGCGCTCTGAGCCGCTCCGTCTGGTCGGGGACCGTGCCGCAGCACTTCTTGCCCTTCAGGCGTGCATCCTGCCCCTTCGTGATGTAGCCGTACGTGTACATCTGGTCGAGCGCGTAGTTGCGCCGGTACCAGTTGTCGCTCGGCCGGTTGATCGGGTCGTACAGATCCGGTGCGTGCAGCACCCCCGCGAGCGACGCCGACTCGAGGACGGTCAGGTCGCCGGCAGGCTTGCCGAAGTAGGTCCGAGCGGCCGCCTCGATCCCGTACGCGCCGTGCCCGAAGTACACGGTGTTGAGGTACTTCGCAAGGATGTCGTTCTTGCTCATCGATTGCTCGAGCTTGATCGCGAGCAGGCCCTCACGGATCTTTTCCTCGATCGAGCGCGGCGGCAGGCTGTAGCTCTGCACACCGTCCGCATCGGTGGCGTAGGTGCCCGCGTAGACGTTCTTGACAAGCTGCTCGGTGATCGTCGAGGCGCCCTGAACGGTCTGTCGCTTGATCAGGTCGGTGAAGGCGGCACGCATGATCCCGCCGACGTCGACACCGGGGTGGTTGTAGAAGTCATGATCCTCGGTCGCGATCACCGCATCCTTCAGATGCGGCGAGATCTCATCGAGGGACACGATCGTGCGGTTGACCGACCCGTGCAGCGTCGTCAGCAGGTGCCCGTTGCGGTCATACACGTACGTCGTCTGGATCGGCGGCAGCGCCTCGGGGAGCGCGATGCGCGCGTAGGCGATGTACAGCCCGATCCCGCCGAGCAGGACGAGGACGAACGGGGCGAGCAGCAGGAGGAGCCACCAGCGACGTCGCAGGAACGACTTCTTCTTGGGGGGGGCCGCGGCGCCGCCGGCCGGCTTGGTCCGGGCGCGCCCCGCCGGCTTCGTCGTGGTCGCGGTGCCCCCGCGTGTGGATGCAGCGGCCTTCCCGGCTTTCCCGGTGGACGGGGGACGCCTGGAGGCGTGCTTGGGGGTGTATCGGTCTCCGCTGGAGGCCGATGTGCGATCGCGCGACACGGTCGCCTGATGCTAGCAAGGGGCTGCGCGGTCAGAGCCGGAGCAGGTGTGACGTCTAGGTGCTGTTGCGGTCAGCCCGCCGCGCTGCGACGGGCGGTGAAGGCCTCCCGCAGGTGGTTCCACTGGCAAACCCGGCAGACCTCGACGACGTAGCAACAGGCGCCCTGGTTGGCCGCGGCCAACCGCAAGCCGGTGTCGATCGACCAGACGCGGCCGTTGTCGTGCTTCAGGGCCTCGCCGTACACGTAGGCGAGCAGGACGAGCTTGTCCTTGCCGCACACCGGACAGTCGACCCGGGTCGGCTCGCCGACGTACTTGGCCGCACGCATCAGCTCGGGATGGGCGTCGCAGAGGTCGTTGACCGACTGCAGGCCCAGCTGGGAGTCCCGCAGGATCGCGCGCTTGGCCAACGTGTAGTCGATCACGTTGAGCTCGGCGCGCGTGGAGCGCCCTAGCGGCCGGCGTGCGGGCTTCTTCGCCATGGTTCGGCGATGGTACACCCATGCCCGGACAGGGGGCAGGGGCCGAACGTACCCTCCTTCGCATGGGCGACACACGGGAGCAGACGACCGAGATCCGGGTGATCCACGAGGGCGAGCGCGCTTGGGCGGACCTGGTCGACCCCCCCGGCACGGCCGGGACCGGCGGTGCCGAGGCGGAGGCGTTCACGAGCCTGGACGGCGCGTTCCAGACGGGCTTCTGGCGGCGCGAGCCCGACACGTGGTCGTTCGAACGGCCGTACGACGAGGTCGCCTTGATCCTCGCCGGCGAGGCGGACATCGAGACCGACGGACGCGTCCTCACCGTCCGCGCCGGCGACCTCCTGGTTACGCCGAAGGGCTCAGCGGGTACCTGGCGCATCAAGGAAACGATCGTCAAGTTCTTCGCGATCTACGACGGCGGTTAGGAGCGACCCTACGAGCGATCCGTACGGCTCGCTGGACCCGCGAGCCGACCGCGACGAGCTGCCGCTGCTCGCGGAGGCGAGCTCGGGTCGCGTGTTGCTCCGCGGTCTGCGTAAGCGCTGCCCACGGTGCGGCGCGCGCGGCATCTGGCAGACGTGGTTCACGCCGAAGCCACTGTGTCCGGTATGCGATCTGCGGTTCGAGGCCGAGGAGGGCGGGTTCCTCGGCGCGATGGTGATCAACTACACGTTCGCGTGCTCCTTCTGGATCGCCGCGATGGTGATCACGATGATCTTGACGGTGCCGTTCATCCCGGTCGTGCCGGTGATCGCGGGCAGCGTCGCGATCCTCGGTGGGCTGCCGGTATGGTTCTACCCGCGGTCGAAGCTCTTGTGGGCGGCGGTGGAGTTCCTGACGGCGCGGAGCGAACCCGGCTACCGCACGCCGACGGCCCGCGACCCGCGGGCACGCGACCTCGAGTAGCGCTAGGTGATGGCCAGTGGGATCGGGCGGATGCCGGTGAACGATCCGGACCGGAGCGGTTCGTCGTCGATCGCGGCCTCGACGTAACCGGCACGACGGACCGCGTCCAGGATCGCGGCGCGTGCATCGTCGCTCGCTCGTGCGCGGGTGAGATCGGCGTCGCCGAGCTCGACCTTGCCGCGATCGCCGAGATGTCGCACGCGAAGCTCTCGGTACCCGAGCGCCTTTACCGCGGACTCGGCGCGGTCGATCTGGGCGAGCGTCGCCGGCTCGACCTCGGTGCCGTAGGGCAGGCGCGAGGCGAGGCACGGCATCGCGGGCTTGTCGGCGCTCGGGATGTCGAGCGCTGCCGCGAGCCCGCGAACGGCTCGCTTGGCGAACCCCGCCTCGACGAGCGGGTGGCGCACATCGTGCTCGGCCGCGGCGCGGAGGCCGGGGCGCCAGTCGCCGAGGTCATCGACGTTCGCGCCCGAGAACGTCGCGGCGAACCCCTCGGCCGCGGCGAGGGCGGCGAGGCGGTCGTAGAGCTCGGACTTGCAGTGGTAGCAACGGTCCGCGCCGTTGCGGCGGTAGCCCTCGCGGGCGAGCTCGTCGGTGGAGATCGCGCGGTGCGCGATACCGACGGCGGCCGCGACGGAGCGCGCGCCGTCGAGCTCGCCGGTCGCGAGGGCGGGTGAGACCGCCGTCACGGCGAGCGCCCGCTCCCCGAGCACGCGCGCCGAGACCGCTGCGACCAACGACGAGTCGACACCACCCGAGAACGCGATGAGGGCGCTCGGCGCCGTGGCGATCGTCGCCTCGAGGTCAGCGAGCGTGGACATCGAGGTCGCGGTTCGACGTGGCGGCGGCGAGCGCCTCGGCCCACACCTGCTTGACGGGTCTGCCGGTCGCGGCCGCGACGGCGGCACAGTCGTCGTGCTCGGGGGCGACGTTGATGACCCGGCCCTCGAGCAGTCCGATCTTGACGCGGACGGTGTGTCCGTCGACGTCGACCTCGCGGATCGCGCGGTCCAGCTCGTAGCGCTCGAGCCGCTGCACGCGGACACCGAGGCTCGACGAATGCCGGAGAAGCGTCTCGGCCAACGAGCGTTCGTGCTCCGGGCGTCCGAGGACGCTCAGCATGACGCCCGGGCGCGCCTTCTTCATCTGGATGGGGACGGTCCAGGCGTCGATCGCGCCGGCGGCGGTGCACGCCTCGAGGACGTCGGGGACGAGCTCGGGGACGAGATCGTCGACGTTGGCCTGAAGTAACACGACGGAGGTATCTGCCGTCAGTCCGGTTACCGTGTCGCCGATCACGATGCGGACGATGTTGGGCCGGTCGGGATGTTCGCGTATTCCGACGCCGGTGCCGGTCGTCCGCAGAACCATCGCCGGGAGCGGCCCCCACGCGTCGGCCGCCGTCACCATGATCGCGGCTCCGGTCGGCGTGACGAGCTCGCCCGGCGTCTCGACGCCCGCCACCGGGACGCCGGCGAGCAACGCCATCGTCGCCGGCGCCGGAAGCGGCATCGGACCGTGGTCCATCTCGCCGATCCCGCGCCCGAGCGGGATGGGCGCGCAGACCAGACGGTCGACATCGAGCGCATCGAGCAACGCGAAAGCACCGCAGATGTCGACGAGCGTGTCATCGCCGCCGAGCTCGTGCAGCACGACATCGTGAGGCTCGACGCCGTGGACGGCGGCCTCGGCGGCGATCAGGCGGTCGAGGGCGTCGAGGGATCGCGAGCGCACGCGCGGCGCAAGCTCCGAGGCGGCGACGACCGCACGCATCTCATCGGCGGTTCGGCCGTGCCCTTCGCCGGTCCGGACGTCGACGTGGGTCGCCCGCAGACCCGCACGCACCGGTTGCGAAACCTCGATGGCGACACCGCCGAGGCCGAGCGCGTCGATCGCGCCGTCGAGGGCCTGTGCGGGGGCGCCCGCGTCGAGCAGTGCGGCGAGCAGCATGTCGCCGGCCAGACCGCCCACCGGGTCGACGTAGGCGACGCGGGTCACGACGCGCGTACCTCGGCGCGTCGCGCGATCCGTGCGGCGACCGACCCGGCACCGAGGCCGTCGTCGATGCCGACCACGGCCAGGCCGTCCGCGCACGACACGAGCATCGCGTTGAGCGCGGTCTGGCCCTCGTGCGCCGATCCGTACCCGACGCTCGTCGGGACACCGATCACGGGACAGGCGGCAAGACCGCCGATCACGCTCGCGAGCGCGCCGTCCATCCCTGCCACCACGACGACCACGTCCGCGGTGTCGAGATGCGGGATCACGGGCGCGAGCCGGTGCAGCCCCGCAACGCCGACGTCCTCGTGCACCGTGACATCCGTGCCGAGCAGGTCGGCACGGATCCGCGCCTCGTGCACGACGGGGCCGTCCGACGTGCCGGCGGACACGATGAGGACTCGACCTCGCTTCTCGATCGGCTCGCGCTCCGCCCACACCGCGCGAGCGCGTTCGTCCTCGAGCGCTTCGGGCAACACCTCTCGAACCGCCGCGCGCATCGGCTCGTCGGCGCGCGTGACGAGCACGCTCGAGGCGCCCGCCTCCGCGAGCGCAAGCGCGATCCGCGCGACCTGGTCCGGCGTCTTGCCCGACCCGAGGACGACCTCGGGCGCGCCCTGCCGAAGCTCCCGATGGGTGTCGACGCGCGCGAAGCCAAGATCGCGGTACGGGAGATCCGCGAGCCGGTCCGCGGCCTCAGAAGGGTCGACGGCGTGGTCGGCGACGGCCGCGAGCAGCTCTTCCAGCTGGCGCCGCGAGGTCATGCGGCCGAGTCTACGCCGCGGGTGCGCTCCACCCCCGCGCTCAGGGGAGATCCACTACTGCGCGCGCCTGCGCCTCGACCGTGAGAGAGCCGGGCACGAGCAACAGCCCCGTGAACGACCGGCGGACCGTGACCACCGCCTCCCCGCTTCCGGTGGCGCACGAACAGGCGACCAAGACGGTGCCGTTGTCGTCCGCGAACCGCGTCGCGTCGGCCGCTGGGTCGCCCGCCCCGACGGCGAGGTCCTGTGCGGCGGCGAGCGCCGCCGCGTCCGCGGCCGCCTCCGCGTGCGAGCGCTCGACAAGGACGCGGCCGACGTCGGCGACGCCCATGGTGCAGACCAAGGCGACGCCCATCGCTGCGACCAACACCACCGAGACGGATCCCTGTTCCGATGCGCCGGTCATCCGTATTCCTGGCGCATCACGGCGGCGGCGTGCATCTGGACCGACGTGCCGACGAGCCACCCGATGAACGGCACGCGGATCGCATCGTCGTAGGTCACCGACACCGTCACGGGATCGCCCTGTGCACCGGTGCGCGCGATATCGACGGTCAGCGAGGACGCATCCAGCCCGGGCGCGGCAGCGACCGCGGCGTCGTGGACCGCGGTCGCGTCCGGTTGGACGGCGGCGGCGCGCGCTCCTGCGCGCGCCGCCGCCTCGACCAGCGCAGAGTCCCGCGCCAGCACCCCGACCTGCACGAGGCCCAACGTCACCGCGAACACGAGCGGCAGCACCAACGCGAACTCCACCGCCGCCGAGCCACGCGATGACGTGTCAGGCCGACGACGCATCGCCGATCACGGTGTCGATGATCTGGTCGAAGAACGCCGGCAACTTGCCCGACGAGTGCGCCCACGTGATCAGGACCACCGCCACCGCGGCCGCCGCCAGGATCACCAACGCGTACTCCGAGGTGGTCTGACCCTCTTCCCGCCGGATCACTCCGAGGGTGCGCAGGTACAGACGAACGAGGTACGACATCTGCTCACCTCCTCTCAGTCGATGGAACGCACGGTGGTGATGAGGACCGGCACCACCGTGAGGAGGAGGAAGGCAGGGAGGATCAGGAACACGAGCGGGAACAGCATCTTCACGGGGGCCGTGCGTGCCCGTTCAAGCGTCGCGGCGCGACGGGCGTCGCGCACGGTCGACGCGAGCTCGCGGGTCGCGTCACGCAACGGCACCCCGAGCGCCTCCGTCCGCGCGAGAACGGCAACGGTTCGAGCGAGGTCGGGATCGCCAGTTCGCTCGACGTGCGCCGCGAGCGCCTGTCGCCACGGGACGCCGAGGTCGACCGAGCGCATCACCCCGGCGAGATCGTCGCCGAGCGGGCCGTGCAGACAGGCGACCGCCTGACGGAACGACGCCTCCGCCGACAATCCGGCGGTCGAGCCCGCCGCGAGCAGGTCGAGCAGCTGCGGCACGTCGGCATGTGCGGCCTGGTCGCGGGCGCGCCGGCTTCGACCGGTCGCGGAGTGCGGCGGGCCCTCGGCGATGGAGCCGGCTGGAAGGAGCGGCGGCGGCCGGCCCGCACCGGTCCAGCCCGCGCTCAGCGCAACGATCGAGCCGGCGGCTGCGAGGCCGGTCAACGCGGCGACGCTCACGCGACCACCAGCAACTTCCGGATCCAGACGAACGCGCTGAACTCCAACAGCAGACCGCCGAGGACACACGCGATGCCGACCGGTGTCGACAGCGCGCCCTCGATGTCGTGGCGCGAGGTCAGCCACAGGAACGCGAAGAACCCGACCGGAAGCAAGCCGAGGATCCAGGCCGACATCCGGGCCTGGGCGGTGAGGGACCGAACCTCGCGCGTGACGCTGACGCGGTCCCTGATCGTGCCCGAGACCTGGTCGAGCACCGCGGGCAAGTCTCCGCCGCTGCGACGATGGAGCTCGAGCGCGCCAACGACCAGCTCGACGTTCGCCGTCGGTCGGTCGGTCGACCACGAACGCAGCGCGTGATCGAGCGCGATCCCGGTGTCGAGCCGCTCCACGAAGCGCGCAAGATCGTCGCGAACGGGCGGCGCGGCCTCGCTCGCCGCGTAGCGGATCGCTTGCGTGAGCGAGGCGCCCGACCGCACGGCGGCGGCGAGCGCGCCGACGGCGTCCGCGAACCGCTCCTCGATCACGATGGGCGTGACGGCCCCGGCCCGGCGCCGCCGCACGCCGCGCACCGTCGCGGCCGCAGCCACCGCGATCAGGACACCGGGCACACGCGCGATCGCCCAGCCGACGAGCGCCGCCGACCCGAAGACCAGCACGTCGTCCTTGCGCACCGACGGCAGGGCGGCGGCATCGGATGACGCGAGCGAGAGTCGTCGGCCCATCGCGTCGCGACGCGCGAAGTGGATCGCCGCGCCCGCACAGATGGCGGCGAGCGGGAGGCCGACGACGGCCAGGGGGTTCAGCGGTCGGCCCCCACGTCGAAGAGTGCGTCGGGCAACGACTCTCCCCGAGACCGGAGGGTATCGGCGATCGGCGGCACGTACCCCGTCGCCTCGAACGTCCCGGCTCCGGCGCGAGGCTGGAACCGGAACACGGGTTCGACGACGGCCTCGCCCTCCCGGGTGCCCTCGACGGCGGCGATCTCCCAAACGATCCGTCGGCCGTCCCGGAGCCGGGCGAGCTGCACGATCACGTCGAGCGCTGCCGCCACCTGATTGCGGACGTGCGCCGCCGGCAGATCGACGTCGGACATCATGGCCATCGTCTCGAGTCGCCACAGGACGTGGCGCGCGGAGTTCGCGTGCGCCGTCGACAGCGACCCTTCGTGGCCCGTGTTCATGGCCTGCAACATGTCGAGCGCTTCGCCGCCGCGAACTTCGCCGACGATGATCCGGTCCGGACGCATCCGCAGCGCGTTGCGCACGAGATCACGCACCGATACCTCGCCGCGGCCCTCGACGTTGGCGGGCCGCGCTTCGAGCCCGACGACGTGCGGGTTCGCGAGGCGCAGCTCCGCCGCATCTTCGATCGTGATCACACGTTCGTCGTCGCGGATCGCCGTCGTCAAGATGCCGAGCATCGTCGTCTTGCCGCTCCCGGCGCCGCCCGACACGACGATGTTGGCGCGACCCCGTACGCACGACAGGAGGAAGCGCATCATCCGGGGACCGACCGACGCCCGTTCGACGAGCAGCTCGGGCGTGATCGGCGCCGGCGAGAACTTCCGGATGGTGAGCGTTGGACCGCGGAGCGAGAGAGGCGGCACGATCGCATGGACCCGCGAACCGTCCGGGAGTCGAGCGTCCACCCATGGTGACGCATGGTCGACCCGGAGGCCCAAGGGTCCCACGATACGTTCGATCAAGTGCATGACCGGCTCCTCCCCCTCGAATAGCCGATCTCGCACCCTCTCGATGCGCCCCTCTCGCTCCACGAATACGTCGTCGGGTCCGTTCACCATCACCTCGGTGACGGTCGGGTCCTTCAACAAGGACTCGATCGGTCCGAACCCGACGACATCGTCGGAGACCTCGTTCACGATGCGGTTGAGCTCGCGTTGCGGCAGCAACGCGCCGCGCTCGCGGAGCAGGTCGAGCGCTTCGTCGCGGACGCGGACCCGGCGCTCGGCCGGCGGCGCGCTCGCGAGCCCTCGCGCGTCGATGCGCACGCGGAGCTGATCGCGCACCTCACGGCGCAACGTGCGCAGCGTGTCAGCGGCCACGCAGGCCTCCGATCTTCGAACCCACCTCGGCCGTCAGGACGTGATCGGGCTGTACGTCGGGTTGGTCGTCCGTACCGTGCCGTTCGTCTCGAACAGCACGAGGAACGTCCGCGCTCGGTACAACGTGCCCGCGTCGACCCATTGCGCCGCCGTGAGGCAGGAGCCGCCCGGCGACGACGACGGGACGTCGGTGAAGCCGCAGGACCGGCTCACCAGCGTCGTCCACGAGAAGCCGTCGACCGAGAACTGCAGCGACACCGAGATGTTCATCTGCGCCAGCCGCGTCGAACCGTCGTAGTAGCCGCGCCCCTTGGCCGCGACCTGCCAGTCGGCGCTCCGGATGTAGCAAGCCGACTGATGACCACCGGTCTTCGTGGTCTTCCACGCGCTGCATGCCATCCCGACGTTGGCCTGTGCCGGTGTCGCGATCGCGACCGTCGCGACGATCGCGACGGCGGCCACGATGTGACGTATCCGCACCACCTGTTCTCCCTTCCGGTCGAGGGACTCGGGACCGGAGGGGACGCCGGCGGCCGGCTCGGCCGAGCACCTGATCAACGAGGGAGAGGACGTCGAGGGCCGTCACGCGGCACCTCGAAGATCTGCGGCCGAGCGCAACACCAGGCCGCCGAGCCGCGCGACCGCTCGCGCAGCGCGAGCGCGCGGTGGCAGCAGCCGACCGTGGTCCTGCAGTCGCGGTACCGAGGCGTCGAACGGCAGCACGGCGGTCGGCGGCCGTCCGAACACCCGCTCCACGTCGGCGGGCACGACCTCGCCACGCGTCGCCCGGTTGACGACGAACGAGGTGCGATCCTCGACGCCGTCGGTCGCGATCCGCGCCAACGTTCGGACCGTCGCTCGGAACGACGCGATGTCGAGTGACAGCACTTCGAGCACGGCGTCAGAGGCGCGGAGACAGGTCCGCGTGACCGGATCGGTCCCGATGGCGGTGTGGAGCACGAGAACGTCGGCGGAGGCCGCGGCAAGGTCGATCAGGCGGCCTACCGACCGCTCGTCCGGCGCCGGCACCTCGGGTGGCGCGGCGACGATCACGCCGAAGCCCTCGTGATGCGGAAACACGGCGTCCGTGAACGAGCCCGGCGTCATCTCGTCGACGACGTCGCAGAGTTCGGACACCGGGTGAACGCCATCCGTCCCGTCGGCGATGCCGAGCGCGGTGGCGACATCGCCCCCGAACGGGTCGGCATCGATGATGACGACGGACCGCTCGGCCGATGCTGCCGCGCGCGCGAGATGCGTCGCGACGAACGTGCAACCGGCCCCGCCGCGCGAACCGTGCACGGCCAGGACCGTCGCGCGCCGCTCGAGGTGCTTGGCGCCGGCCGCGAAGCCTTCGACGTGCCCCAGGAGCCGGTCGCGCTCCTCAGGCCACACGGTGAACCCGCGGACGCCCGCCGCGATCGCCGCGCGAAGCGCGGCGATCGACTCCCGACTGGCGATCGCGATACACGGCGTCGGCGCGGGGACGGCGCCGGCGAATCGCGGCTCCGCGATGACCACGTCGGGCTCGAGCTGGGTGACGGCATCGACGATCTGCCGTTCGCCGTCGGCGGTCGCGACGACGCGGATCGCGTCGCTACGGTCGAGGAAGTGCAGGACCTCGTCGAGCACCTCAGGCGCCTCGATCGCAAGGACCACGCGCGTCGACCGTTCCATCCCTGTCCCTTCTCCACCGAACGCGCGCGCCGGATGCGCGCACCGAGACGCTCGAGGAAGCTTCAGGGGGTGGCCGATGCGGCGAGCCGCGTCGACGTGAGGAACGCTACCGGCGGGTCGGCGCGCTGTTGATCCCCAGACCGGCCCATCTCGCGTTCTTGTCGGGGGATGTCCGCGTGCGGTCCGTCACACATGAGTGGGCGACGTGCATCAACGACTCCGCACGACCGGCAACGAGCGCGGCCCGGGGCGAAGCCCCGGGCCGCAGGAAGGGTGAACCGAGCGCGGAGGCTCAGGTCGTCTTCGTGACTCCCCTCACCACGTCGACCTTTGCGCTGTCGCCCGCTGACCGAGCGACCACCTTGAGCGAACGCGACCTCCCTGACGGAGTCGTGCTCTTCGCCGAGACCGTGATCACGACCGTGCGCGAGCCGCCGGCCGGCACCGTCACCCAGTACGTCCCTGACGTGACGCTGCTCTTGATGCTGTGGCCGTTGGTCGCGTAGCTGATCGTGAAGCCCTTCCCCGAGCCGGTCCCGCTCACGAAGAACGAATCGGTGACGTTGGCGTCGTTCTGGAGTTTCACGAACAGATGCTTCCTTCCGCCCGGCGCCATCTTGAGGGTCTTGGCCTGGTTGGCCCCCGATGTGTTGTAGATCCCGTTGCCCACGTAGCCGGCGCTCTTGTGCTTCGAGATCAACAGGTCGGGCCGGTACTTGGCCGGGCTCCCGCCCGTCAGCGTCCGCACTGTGATCGGGATGTGCCGGTCGATCTTCGTGCCGTCGCCGAGCTGGCCACCGGTGCTGTCGATCGGCGCGAGATTGTGCACCCCGTGATTCGAGCCGAAGCACTTCGCCGCCCCGGCGTTGGTGACCAGGCAGGTCATGCCCTTCTTCTTGTAGCCACCGGCCGAGATCTGCGCCACGCCGGAGCCCGAGCGATACACGCCCACCGGCTTGTTGCGGTTCTTCGTCGTTCCGTCCCCAAGCTCGCCGGACTCGTTCGCGCCCCAACACTTCGCCGCGCCCGACGTGGTGACCGCGCAGGTGTGGTTGTAACCGGCCGAGATCGACGCAACCCCCGAAAGGCCCGAGACCGTCACGGGGTGCGTGCTGTCCGTGTTCGTCCCATCCCCGAGCTCGCCGGTGGTGTTGTTCCCCCAGCACTTCACCGTGCCGGTGCTCATCAACGCGCAGGTGTGGTCGAAGCCGGCCGAAACCTGGTCGACGGCGCCGCCCAAGCCGGTCACGTCGACGGGCGACAACCGGTCGCTCTTCGCGCCGTCGCCGATCTCACCGTGCTTGCCCTGGCCCCAGCACTTGAGACCGCCGCCGTTCGTCACCCCGCACGTGTGGTCCCAGCCGGCGGAGATCTGCGTGATCCCGCTCAACCCGGTGTCCGCGGGGTTGCGCTGCGATTGCCTGTTGCCGGTACCGAGCTGGCCGTTGCCGTTGTACCCCCAGCACGAGACGGTGCCGGTGGTCTTGAGGGCGCAGCCGGAATCGAAGCCAAGCGTCACCTGCTGAACGCCGCTGGTCAGCCCGCTGACCTGTACCGGTGTCACCCGCTTGATCAGCGATCCGTCGCCGAGCTCGCCGTCGCCGTTGTGACCCCAGCACTTCGCGCCGCCGCCGTTCGTCACGGCGCACGTGTGATCCCACACCGCCTGCACGTCCTGCACGCCGGCCTTCAGACCCTTCACGGTCGTCGGTTGGAGGCGGTCGACCTTCGTGCCGTCGCCGACCATGCCGACCGCGTTGAAGCCCCAGCATTTGGCGACACCGGCCGAGGTGCGAACGCAGCCCGTAACGGCGCCGGCGGAGACGGATGTGACGCTGGTCGCTTGCGCGACGGGCGCCGCGACGATGAGCGCGCCGGCTACCAAGCCGACCGCAGTGACGATGCGGGTCAGATGGGACCCGATCCGGGGGGTGAGACGCATGATGCTTGTTCCTCCTGTTCGAGAGCCGAGCCCTGCGACGCCGCCGAAGAGCTTCCTTGGCGCGGTCGCGTGGAGCCACACCCTAGCCGCGAGATTCGTGTAGGGACAAGGGAGGACGCGAGGGTCGGGACCGACGGCCTAGGACCATCGCCGCGGACACCCTGCACGGGAACCAACCGCTGTCCCCGACGGTCACCCGCGCAGGCCCATGGCTAGCCTGACATCGATGACCGCACGCGCGACGATGCGACGGCGGCGGCTCGCGTTCGGGGCGATGGTCGCGGTCTTGGCCGTCGGCGGCGCCCTCGCGCTCGTCGGCACCGACCGAGGCGAAGCCGCGCGACCGTCCTCGAGTCCGCCGACGCAGACGCCGGCCGCGCCGCAACCGACGCCTTCGAGCGCCGACCTGTCGACGCAGATGCCCCGGGCGTGGCTCGCCTGGATCACCGGTTCGCTGCCGCCGGGCATGTCGGCACAGGCGGCCGCGACCACGGCCCTCGGGACGACCGTGGTCGTGGCCGGCGACACGCGGTGGATGACCGCCTCGCGCGACGCGAACGGCGCGGTGATCGACCGCCCGGCGCCGCCGTACGAGATACCGATCGACGCGTTCTCGGTCGACCCGGCCGCCTATGCGCCGTTCGTGGCGCCCAACGTCCGCGATGAGATCACCGCGGCGCTCCGGTCCGGCAAGGCGGTGCTCGGCGCGTCCAGCGCGAAGCTCCGGCATCTCGGCGTCGGCGGGTCGATGACGTTCGGCGCACGGACCGTCCCGGTGGGCGCCGTGGTGCCCGACGCGGACGCCGGCTGGGGCGAGATGCTCGTGTCGCGCGCCGTCGGCCGATCCCTCGGCATCGTCGACGACCGATACCTCCTCGCCGAACCGTCGGGGCAAATGACGCCTTCGCGATTCGACGCGATCATGCGGCGCCTGATCCCCGACACGGCGATCCGAATGGTGCCGCCGGGCGGCTCGACCTACATGCGGATCGCGTCGGGCGTGAACCCCCCGATCGTGATGAAGCAGCGCTTCGGGGAGTTCACCGCCTACCCGCAGAGCGCGGACCCTGCGTACCTCACGGTCGATCCCTCGTGGTACGACGCGCACATCGTCACGCGCAACGTCCCGATCCTGGGTTCGGTGACGTGCAACCGCCGCCTGTTCCCGATGCTGACCGGCGCCTTGACCGACGTGCAGGACGCCGGCCTCGGCAACGAACTCCACGTCTACTCGGGCTGCTACGCGGCACGGACGGTCGCGCGGAGCCCCACCGCGCCTCCGTCGCAGCACGCCTACGGCGCGGCGATCGACATCAATGCGCCGGAGAATCCGTACGGCGCACAGCCCACCATGGATCCTCGGATCGTGCGCATCTTCGAGCGGTGGGGATTCCTGTGGGGCGGCCGGTTCCTGACGCCGGACGGCATGCACTTCGAGTACGGCTCCGGACCGACGGCCGCCGCCAACGGCGGGTAGCCCGTGTCGGGGCCCGGCGGTAGTCTCGGCCGATGCCGGTGGTCACGCTCCGTGCGCCCTTGAAAGACCTCGCCGGTGGCAACCGCGACCTCACGATCGACGGCCCCACGGTGGGCGACGTCCTACGCACCCTCGAGGCGACGTGGCCCAAGACCGCCGGCTGGATCCTCGACGAGCACGGCGCCGTACGGCGCCACGTGAACGTGTTCCGCAACGGCGAGCGCGTTGACGCGGCCACGGCGCTCGGCGGCGACGATCATCTACAGGTGCTTCCCTCGATCACTGGAGGAACGTGATGCCCGAACTGTTGGTGGGAACCAAGAAGGGACTCTTCGTGTTGTCCGGCGAGGGAGCGGAGGCGTACCGGATCACCACGCGCGCCTTCGCCGGCGATGTCGTCGAGTACGCGATCCGCGACCGTCGCACGGGGCGATACTTCGCGTCGGTGACGTCCGGCTTCTACGGGCCGCGCCTGATGTTCGCCGACGACCCCTCGGGTGAGTGGCAGCAGGCGTCCGGGATCGCGTTCGCAGAAGGTGACGACGTCTCGCTCGAGCGCATCTGGAAGATCAAGCCCGGCGAGGCCGAGGGCCAGCTCTGGGCCGGCACCGATCCGGCGGCGCTGTGGGAATCGCGCGACGGCGGCGAGACGTGGTCGCGCAACGAATCGCTCTGGAAGGAGCGCATCGCCGGCGACTGGCAGCCCGGCGGCGGCGGGCTCGCGCTGCATTCGATCTGTCCGTGGCCCGGCGATCCGATGAGGCTCGCGGTTGGCGTGTCGGCCGCCGGGGTCTGGATCACCGACGACGGCGGCGAGTCGTGGCGCACCGGCTTCACCGGCATCGTCCCCGAGTACATGCCCGAGGACGCGCGCGAAGACACCAACCAGCTCTGCATCCACAACATGCATCGCGCACCGGCCCGGCCCGAACGGCTCTTCATGCAGTTCCACGGCGGCGTGTACCGAAGCGACGACCAGGGCGAGACGTGGACCGACATCCACGACGGATTGCCCTCGCCGTTCGGCTTCCCGCTCGTCACCGACCCGGCCGACCCCGACAGCGCGTTCCTGATCCCGATGACCGGCGCGGAAGACCGCGTGGTGCCGGCTGGCAACCTCGGGGTGTTCGGCACGCGAGACGGCGGTGAGACGTGGTCGCGCCAGGGCGACGGGCTCCCGACGGACGCGTACGTGACGATCTTGCGCCAGGCGCTCGACCGCGACGGCGAGGGCGACGGGATGAGCCTTTTCTTCGGCGCTACCTCGGGGGAAGTGTTCGGATCGTCCGACGCCGGACGCTCGTGGTTCACGGTGGCGCCGCGCCTCGCGCCGGTGACGAGCGTGCGGGTCGCGTGACCGCGTGACCCGATTACCCCGTGTCAGACCGCCGTCCTAAGGTGGGAGACATGGGAGACGTCATCTCGCTCGAGACCTATCGCGACGACGTCGCCGCGCCCAGGGCGACGCTCCACCGCCTCGACGACGCCGTCGCCAAGCTCGACCCGCTCGTGCGTGCACGCGCCTCGGGGATCTCGCCCACGGTCGAGCGCGAGCTGCGCGCGATCGCCATCGCAGTGAACGCGGGCCGGCCGCGCCAGGCGGCGCGCAGGGCCGAGCGGCTCGCCGGGCTCCTGCAGCACCCCGCCTCCGGCTGACCCTCCCGGGCCACGCCGGGCACGGCCGTAGACTCGCGCACTGACATGGATGCGCTGGAGCGGCGCGCGCTCACCCGCGGCCTGGTGACGTTCGTCGGCGTCGCGCTCATCGGATCGACCGTCGTGTGGTTCGGGGGCCGCTCCGACCCGGGCTCCGCCGAACCCACCGGCTCCACGGGTCCGTCGCCGAGCACCTCGGTGGCCGCCCCGACCCCGGAGGCGTGGCTCGCGTGGGTTCCGGGCGGATTGCCGTCGGGGTTCGGCGACCTCGTGAGCACCGTTCCCGACGTCACGGCCACAACGACGGCGACCGCCGACATCGCCTGGATGACCGCCTCGCTCGACGCCAACGGGGACGGCGTCGACCAACCGGAACCCCCGATGGTGATCCCGATGGACGTGACGGGAGTCGACACTCCGACGTTCGCAACGTTCCTCCCCGAACCCGAACGCCAGTTGGTCGAGGGGCTCCGGCCGGGCGAGGGCATCCTGTCCGAATCGGAAGCCAACCTGCGCAAGCTGGGCGCAGGATCGACATTGCTGTTCCGTGGCGGTCAGAAGGTCAACGTGGTTGGCACGCTCCCCGACGCGTTGATGGGGGCGTACGAGCTGCTCGTACCGATCGAGACCGGTCAGAAGCTCGGCGTGATCACTGAGCGGTACGTGCTGTTCCACGTGAAGTCGAACGCGACGGTCACCGCGGACGACCTGGTTCCCGCGTTCCTCGATCTCGTTCCCGTTACGGAGCCGTACCCGGCCGTCGAGATCCGCGCCCCCGGCGACACCGCGTACCTGCGCGCCAACGATCGCGTGATGCCGCCGCTGTTCCTCAAGGAGACGTTCGGGGAGTTCACGGCTCGTCCCGATACACCCGAGCAGGGCCAGATCGAGATCGACAAGCGATGGGTGCAGGACCACATCCAGTCGGCCACACTGCCGGTCCTCGGCTCGATCACGTGCAACGCCGAGATACTGCCGCTGCTCAAGCGCGCGATCCACGCGATCGTCGCCGACGGCACTTCCACGTCCATCACCGACGTCGGGCAGTGCTTCGACCCGGTGTCCGCGCCCGACGACCCCTCGGGTCCGCTCACACCGGCGGATTGGGGCGTGTCGATCCAGCTCGACCCATCGTCGAACCCCCCGGGCGAACAGCCGACGATGCCCAAGGCGATCGTGCAACAGATGTACAAGGTCGGGTTCGGCTGGGGCGGCAACGACGCGTATCCGCAGGGCGCGCTGTTCCGGTATCGAACGGTGAGCGCCGCTCGCGACTAGATCGGGAACGCGTTCGCGTCGAGTGTGTGTTCGCACAGAGCGAGGGGAGCAGGTATCAAGCGCTGGTCCGCACGTGTCCCTGGAGCCGGGTTCGTACGCCCCGGGTCCTGGGACATGCCTCCCGCGGCATGAC
>Ga0136846_1208992_pt1 | contig 32306 bp, 33 predicted proteins | sample HopSoiMetagenom2_FD_96841 | JGI IMG/M metagenome (GOLD analysis project Ga0136846, IMG submission 96841) | Grasslands soil microbial communities from Hopland, California, USA - 2 Assembly 2016 (version 4) | ecosystem: Environmental > Terrestrial > Soil > Grasslands | place: USA: Hopland...
CGTAACGCGACGGGCAAGGTGCTCAAGCGGGAGCTGCACGCGCGTGAGACCGAGAAGTCGGCTTAGGGCCAATCCCGGTAGGGGTTTCACTTAACTTTTTGGATGGAGCCGTACTTGCTGGCGCCTCAAGGTCAGCGCCAAAAAGTACAAGACGTTTCACCCCTACCGGGATTGGCTCTCGACGCATCTCGCCACTTCGCTAAATGGGAGCTTTTGCGGTCAGCGGGGGTAGCTTGGCCTCCGGTGCCGGTAGTAGGTTGCCCACTCATGGGGGAACCTGGGGTTCAGCTGAAAGCGGTCGGGGCGGCTACTGAGGAGCTGCATGAGACTGCCAAGCAGGCGCTCGAGTGGGTGCGGGTCAGCGAGCAGCGCGTCGCCGAGGCCGAGGCGCGGGCGGTGCGGGTCCACGCTGAGACGAAGCAGCGAGCGCTGCAGACCCTGCGCAAGCTTGGCGAGGATGGTCGCGAGCGAATCACCGCCGAGCGCAGCAAGCGCAAGGAGGCGGAGGGGCGCGCGGCGCGCGCTGAAGCTGACCGCGACCGGGCGGAGAATGCCTTCGAGCAGGCGCAGCAGCGCGCCCAGGCCGACCGCGAGGCCCTTGCCGCCGAGATGGGCTTGATCAAGGCCGAGGCCGAGAAGTCGATTGCCCTCGCGGTCGAGGCGGCCGAGAAAGATGCCAAGCGCCGCCAGAAGGAGGCTGTGGACGAGGCCACTCTGGGAGCCGACCAGCGGGTTGCCGCAGCCGAGCAGCGCGCCGTCGAAGCAGAGGCGGCGGCTGCGGAGGCGCATCAGCTCGCGATCAAGCTCGAGACGGAGATCGAGGAGCGGGTGATGCAGGGCACCGAGGACGTTAGGCGCGAGGCCGACGAGCGGGTCCGCACCTTGGTCGAGAAGGTCGAAGGCGAGGCGGCCGAGCTGGCCCGCGCCCGCGCCGAGCAGGCCTTGAAAGCCGAGTCGGACCGCATTCGCGCGCAGGCCGAGCAGCGCGAGGAGCGGGTGCGCCGGGCTGCCGAGGACGAGATCAAGGCGAGCACTTCACGGGCGCGGCGCGAGGTACTGGCCGCGGCCGATGCAACGGCGCCGAGCTGGGAGCGCAAAGAAGCGACTGCTTCGGGCTCCGGCTACCGGACTTTCTAGACCTCTCTAGCATCCGCTGCCATGCGCGAGGTGCGGATCAAGGACACGCTTACTGGTGACGTCGTCACCGTCGACCGGAGTGCCGAGGTTGGAATCTACGCCTGTGGCCCGACCGTCTACAGCCGCATCCACATCGGCAATGCACGGCCTTTCGTTGTCTTTTCCCTTCTCGCCAGATTCCTCAGGTCGGAGGGGTACCGGGCGAAGTTGGTGGTCAACGTCACCGACATCAACGACAAGATCTACGTGGCGGCTCGCCAGGCGGGGGAAGAGTCGGCCGCCTTTGCCGAGCGGATGACCCGGGCTTACTTCGAGGACACCGAGCGGCTCGGCTTGGGCCGGCCCGACGCGGAGCCGTTGGCCACCGAGACGATCAGTCAAATCACCAAGCTGATCTCCGATCTGATCGAGGCGGAGCACGCCTATGAGTCGAGCGGGGACATCTACTTCCGGGTGCGCAGCTTCGCTGCCTACGGCAAGCTCTCCAACCGGCGCACGGAGGATATGGATCAAGGGGAGGAGGCTGGTTCGGCTTCGCTCAAGGAGGATTCGCTCGACTTCGCCCTATGGAAGGCGCACAAGCCGGGCGAGGACACCTTTTGGGACTCACCCTGGGGCGCGGGTCGGCCTGGCTGGCACATCGAGTGCTCGGCGATGGCCGAGGCCGAGCTGGGACCGTCCTTTGCGATCCACGGTGGTGGCTCCGACCTGGTCTTTCCCCATCACGAGAATGAGATTGCCCAATCGGAGGCGGCGGGGCGTCCGTTTGCCCGGGCCTGGATGCACAACGGGATGGTCGAGACTGACGCGGAGAAGATGTCGAAGTCGGAGGGGAACATCTTTCAGCTGTCGGAGGCGCTGGATCAGTATGGGTCCGAGGCGGTCGTCGCCTATCTGATCTCAGGTCATTACAGACAGCCGCTTGCTTTCGGGCCGCAGCAGATGGAGGAAGCGGTGGCGCAGGTCGAGCGGTTGAGGAACTTCTTCAGGGAGCATCCCGTCCGGGGAGGTGAGTCGGAGGAGAGCCCGTCAGAGCTTGTCGGGGGAGACTCGGGGGAGGGTCCGTCAGAGCAACAGCGGGGAGGCTCTGCCGGACCCTCCCCCGAGTCTCGTCGCGAAGCCTTCAGGGACGCGCTTGCGGATGACTTCAACACGCCAAGGGCCATGGCGGAGGCATTTGAGCTCGTCGGCGATGCGAATCGTCAGGACGTCCCCGGGCCGCAGGCAGCTGAGGCTCTGGCGGAGATGCTCGACCTCGTCGGCCTTGGCTCCCTTACCCAGCCGGACCAGGGAGCTGAGGGCGACGACGAGGCGCAGAAGCTTCTCGAGAAGCGACAGGAAGCTCGGGCGGCTAAGGACTTTGGGCGGGCTGACGAGATTCGGGATCGGTTGGAGGAGCTTGGCTGGGAGGTTCGTGATTCGGCCGAGGGCGCTCGTTTGGTGCCCAAGGGCTAGATGGCTTCGCAGCTGATTTACGGCAAACAGCCTGTGGCTGAGGCTGAGAAAGGCCAGCGTCGGGTTCAACGCGTCTGGCGGGCGCCTGAGACCTCCTCGGCGGAGCTGGAGCGTCTCTGCGGGTCTCCGGACCATCAAGGGGTCGTTGCCGAGGTGGATCCATATCCCTACGCCGATCCGAATCAGCTGCTGAGCACCGAGAACGCCCTGATCGTCGCCCTTGATCAGGTCCAGGACCCCCGCAACCTCGGCGCTGTCTGTCGCTCCGCAGAGGCGGCGGGGGCCACGGGCGTAGTCATTCCTGAGCGCCGCTCAGCTGACGTGACGGCGGTTACCTGCAAGGCGTCGGCAGGAGCGGTCGAGCACCTGCCGATTGCCCACGTGCGCAACCTCGCCGACTGGCTTGGCGAGGCAAAGGAGGCTGGCTTCTGGATTTGGGGGGCCGATGCCGAGGCCAAGGAGGCGCCGTGGGACGCGGACTTGAGTGGGCCGACCTTGCTGGTGATGGGCGGCGAGGGCAAGGGCCTGCGACCCCGAGTTGCTTCTGCCTGTGATGGCCTCATAGCTCTGCCGCAACGAGGAAAGATCGACTCGCTCAACGTCTCGGCGGCTGCCACGGCGCTGCTCTTCGAGGCCGTTCGCCAACGCTAGCGTTTGCAACCGGAATTGCAAAAATCCCGGCCAGGGGTTGACAGAACTCCGCGCGGACGTAAACTAACGCGCCAATAAGGGTTAACCTCAGCTTGAGTCTGAGATGCCCGGTTAATACGGGCGCCGCCAGGGGAGGTAAGGCGCCACGACCCTTCGTCAAGGAGAAGGATCTGTGGCTCTATCTTTGCCTACCCAGGACATGCAACTCCCCTCCGGGCGCCTCAACGGCTCGCTCAGGCCGGCCGAACCTAACCCTCAACCTGAACTTGACGACCATTATCTGGTCGCCCTCGCCAAGGACGGCAGGACCGACGCCTACGACGCTATCGTGCGTCGCTACCGCGGCTTCGTCCGTCTCAAGGCGTCGTCGTACTTCCTGCTTGGCGGCGAGGCCGATGACCTGATCCAGGAAGGCCTACTCGGCCTCTATAAGGCGATTCGCGACTACCGCACCGATCGCGAGTCGAGCTTTCGCAACTTCGCCGAGCTCTGCATCACCCGTCAGATCATCACGGCCGTGAAGACGGCGACCCGCAACAAGCACACGCCGCTCAACCAATACGTCTCGTTCAGTCAGACACCGGCCGCCGCGGGTGAGTCAGACACGACTCTCGACGAGATCCTGCCGGGTCCGACTGTGCACGATCCGGTCAACCAGGTGATTGCCACGGAAGAGCTCGAGAGCCTCGTCTCCTGCCTTTCAGGTGTCTCCGGTGTGCTTTCCGACCTCGAGAGCCGTGTGCTTTCGCTCTACCTCGACGGTCATTCCTACGAGGCGACGGCGGAGCGCCTCGAGTGCGACACCAAGACCGTCGACAACGCCCTGCAGCGGGTCAAGCGCAAGGTCGGCACTCATCTCGCCGCCCGCGAGGCCTGAGGCCCTCAGGCCTGCGCATATCGGCGTCCTCGGTCGCTTGCGTGCGAAGCACGCGGCGCTCCCTGCGTCCTTGATCTGCCTGCCCGGAGCCCTCAGGCAGATCGCAGGTCGGCGAGGACGTAATCCAGCAGTTTCCGGCCGTGGTCGGAGGCGACTGAAACGTCGTTTGCCTCAATCCGAACACGGTGCAGGGACTGCATGCGCAGCACGTCACCGTCGCAGCGAGTGTTAGGAAAAATTCCGGCGTAGGAGACACCCAGCCGCTCCAGGCGGTCGGCGACGAGGGCGGTGGCGGGGATGTCCAGCGGCAGATCGATGTAGACCGCGTCGAGACGGGCGCGGTGGAAGAGGTGGTGGCGCTCGCCTGCGATTGCGGTCTGGAGGTCCTTGCCGGGGATGCTGACGCTGATCAGCGCCAGGTTGTGATCGGCGTCGATCGCAACGTGCAGCTCAGTGCGCTCCGCAAGCGTCGCGTCCGGCGGCGGCTCCGCCAGCGTGCCGCGTAGCTCGCACAGCTCAAGGGTGTGGCCGACGATCCCTAGGTGGCGCTCGGGAGCGTAGACGGAGCGCTCGTGGCCGTCATTCAGCTTTGTGTAGAAGAGTGCCGCCGACTGGCGACCGCGTCGCCCGCCGGCTGCATCGTTGGAGACGGAGGCCGGGATCCAGCCCAAGAGGAAGCCGGTCTCATGCGCTCCCAGCTCGACGTTGGCACGCTGGCTGTAGGGGTGGGCGGCGGTCGCCTCGCTGTACATCCCTGCCATCCCCTTTTCGCAAGCCCAGTCGATCAGGAAGCGCTTGGTACGGGTAAACAGATGCTGCCCCCGCGCCGCCGGCATGGTCACCGCCTGCCCCGAGTGCCCGACCGCGTCGGACGGGCTGGTGAAGCTCACCCCCTCATGGCAGAGCAGCTCGCCAGCGGCAGTCTCGGCCACGCATGAGACGTAGGTACCGGCAGCCAGCCGCGCCGAAACCTCCGCCGCGTCATAGACCCAGCGCACGTCATAGCTCTCCCCATAGGCAGTTCGGATTGCCTCGCTCAGCACCGCGCCCTCCCCGGGTTCGAGCAGCCGGAACCGTGCGTCGATTGCGCTGCTGGAGTCGCTCATGCCGTCTATATTCGGCAGCACGCCCGCCTAGCTCAACTGGTAGAGCACCGCTCTTGTAAAGCGGAGGTTTCCGGTTCGATCCCGGAGGCGGGCTCTGGCTGGATCAGCTCTCTTTGCCGGAACCACTGAGCACACGCCGCTTCTCCGAGGCGAGCTCCTCGTCGGTGAGGACGCCCTTCTCGTGAAGGGTAGCCAGCCGTTCGAGGCGGGCGAGGCGGTTCTCCTCGTCGTCGGCTGGAGGGGCCGCCGTCGGAGCCTCGCTGTCCGGTTTGCGCATCTCTGGAAGTCGCAGCTTTGAGGCACGCTCTCCCAGGTTGGCGTCTTTGACCGCCTCCACCACGCGGTCCTTGGTGCGACCGAACACCTCGCCGTAGTCCGAGTTGGGAAATTCCTCGGCCGCCTGTTTGCGCAGCTCGTGGATGCCGAAGGCGGCGAGGCCGGCGATCACCAGCGTGGTGAGGAAGGAGCGCAGATTCTGGACGGGCGCCGAGAGGAAATAGAGGCAGACGATGATCGCAAGGCCGGCGTAGACGTAAGCTGCATGAGCGCGCAGGACCGGTGCCATGAGGCGCCGGGTCGCGCGGGCTGACTCGGTGGGTGAAGCCAGCCAACCGGCGATGCCGAAGAGCACGCCGACGACGATCACCGTGGTGGCAATGCTCGTCATCAATGAGGTGCCGATCGACCAGGCGGCTTCCGCCGCAGGCTTGACGCTGTCTTCTTCGACGAGCTGGCCGACGACGATTCCGCCGGCCACCTCGCGGGCCACGATCACCGCGAAGCCGGCCGCGATCAGCCCGATCCCGCAGAAGAGAACGGTTACCCAGCGCCCCTCGCGGGAAAGGTAGATGGCGAGGCCGAAGGCGAGGAAGGTGAGCAGCGAGAGAAGCAGCGCCAGGCCCTTGACCGCGACGACGACGTTCTGGGCCGTCTTCAGCTGATCGGAGCGCAGGATCGTGATCTGGCCGGCGTCGGGCGGCAGCTTTTCCGCCAATTTTGCGCCGATCCCGACCTGACTGGCGAGGTTGGTGACGAGGCTGCCGAGGTTGAGGCTGACCTTGCCTTCTTCGGTCGAGACCGTATTGCCCTTTTCTTCCAATACTTCAAGCAGCTGTTCGTGCGTCGTCCGGTTGGCGTCCTTCCAGAGTTCCTGTGCGGTCGAGCTCTTCAGCACCTGGTTGGCGCCGTCACCGGCGACCTGACGCAGGCCTCCGGAGATTGGTCCTGCCAACTCCTTGGTGTCGCCGGGAAGCTTTTCGCTCAGTTCTTTTTCGACGTCGACGTTTTCGTAAAGCTGGTCGACCAGGTAGTTGCCGACCGCTTCGCGGATCGTTTCGTTCTGGATCAGGTGGCCGCTGGTCGTGACCCAGTCGTCGGTGTTGAGCGCCTGGCGCTCACTCCAGATCGCAAAGACGCTGAGGAAGGCCAACAGCGAACCGGCCACGACCAGGGCTCGCACCAGGCGTCGTCGTCCGCGGCTCACCGGCGGGATGGTATACGTGCAGCAATGAAGCTCGAGGGAATTCACCACATCACCGCGATCACGGCCGACGCGCAAAGCAATGTCGACTTCTACGCTGGGGTAATGGGTCTGAGGCTGGTCAAGAAGACCGTCAATCAGGACAATCCGACCGTTTACCACCTCTTCTTCGCCGACGAGAAGGGCAGCGCCGGTTCCGACCTCACCTTCTTCGAGTTCCCCGGCGTGCCGCCGGGCAGGGCCGGGGCGGGAGACGTGCACCGGATCGTCTGGCGGGTCGGCTCGCATCAGTCGCTCGACTTCTGGGAGGAGCGCCTCGCTGTCAACGGAATCGAGTCCGATCGGGCCGGGGGAGGGTTGCGCTTCGCCGACCCAGAGGGCCTTGCCCATGAGCTCGCCCTCGTCGAGGTCGGCGACGAGCCGCTGATCGCAGACCATCCTGAAGTGCCCGCCGACCTGGCGCTGCGCGGCTTCCACGCGGTCTGCGCATACAGCGCCGCCCCGGAAACCAGTCAGACGTTGCTCGAGGCACTCGAGTTCGAGTCGATTGACGAGGGCAGCTGGGAGGCGCGCGGCTCTAGCCGCGGCGGCCTGTACGTCTACGAAAGCCCTCCGGAGGAGCGCTCGCGACAGGGGGCAGGCAGCGTTCACCACGTCGCCTGGGCCTCGACTATCGACGAGCACGAGCAGTGGCGCGACCGGGCGATCTCGGCCGGCGCACAACCGACCCCGGTGATCGATCGCTTCTACTTCCGCTCGATCTACTTCCGCGAGCCGAGCGGCGTCCTCTTCGAGATCGCCACCCTCGGCCCCGGCTTCACCGTCGACGAGCCGCTCGAGCACCTCGGTGAGAAGCTCTCGCTTCCCCCCGACTACGAGCACCTGCGGGCCGAGGTCGAACCGAACCTGCGCCCTGTGATCAATCCACGTTCGTGAGTAGGAAAGCCGCCCCCGGACGCGGAGGCGACCGAACGAGATCTCCGCTGATCATCAGCATGAGAGAGCGGCAGCAGAGGAGGCGGCGTTGACTTTCGTCTGGCGCGACGCCGGCCGCACCGTCGTCCTCCGCACCAGCGGAGTCCAAGATGCCCCCCAATTGCTGGTCGAGCACAGGATGGAGCCATTTGAGCTGCTCTCGACTGAACGGCACCTGAGTGACGCCTCGGGGTTGGTAAGCGCCGCTGCTGGCGTGCACGATCTTCGCGCTTCGGACCAGGCAACCGCCGTGCCGGAGATCGCCGCGTCCCTCCTCGACTCGCTCAGCTCACCGAATCTCGTCGCCCTCGGCGGCGGCCGTACGATCGACACCGCGAAGGCGGTCGCCTCGGTCACCGGCGCCCGGGTAGTCGCGATCCCGACGACGATGTCGGGGGCCGAGATGACCGGCATCCACCGCCTTCCCGCGGGCGCAGAGGATCGAGCCAAAGCCCTCGTCCGCCCCTGCCTCGTGATCGCCGAGCCGGCGGCAATGACCAGCGCCCCCGAGCCAGAGCTGCGAGCCAGCTCGATGAACGCGCTGGCCCATGGCGCCGACTCGCTGTACACGCCATTCACCAACCCGGTCTCGCAGATGACCGCCCTGCGCGGCGCCGAGCTGATCGCCGCCTCACTGGACGAAGACCCGGCTGAACGCAACCGAGACGCCCTGGCCCTCGGCTCACTCCTCTGCGGCTACGCAATCGACTCGGGCTCCTTCGCCCTCCACCACGTGATCTGCCAGACCCTGGTGCGAATCTGCGGCGGCTCTCACGCGGGAGTCAATGCCGCAATCCTCCCCAGGGCAATGGCCTTCATGGCCTCGAGAGCTCCCGACGGCCTCGCACCCTTGGCCTCAGCGCTCGGGGCCCAACCAAGCGACATCGAAGCTCGGATCCTCGAGCTGGGAGGCAACCCACCCGGCCTGGGCGATCAAGGCGCGAACCGAAGCAAGCTTTCTGAAGCCCTGGACTCGATGCTCTTGCGTCCGGAGCTGGCGTTCACCCCGGAGCCCCCGGCGCGGCATGAGCTAGAGCAGCTCATAGACCGGGCTTGGTAGCTCGCCTCGGTAACCCTGGCCCCTTTTCCGTGTAGCGCTACGCGTGACCCCGGATCGACTCCAGTCGTACCACGACTACACCCGCCGCCACGGGGTCAACCGAGTCATCTACCTCCTGGCCCGGCTCGCCATGACCCCCTTCTTCCTCGTCTATTTCCGTTACGCGAGGACCGGCCGCGAACACGCGCGTCTGAAGGGCGGCCTGATCGTCGCCTCCAACCACCGAAGCTTCCTCGACCCGTTCGCGATCGGCGGCGCCCTGCCCTGGCGGCGTCCGATGAACTACGTCGCCAAGGTCGAGCTCTTCGAGCGCCGCTGGCAAGGCTGGATCCTCTCCCGCCTCGGCGCCTTCCCGATCCGCCGGGGCGAGTCTGACGAGCAGTCGATGGAGACGGCGCGCCTGATCGTCGAGCGCGGCGGCACCGTCTGCATCTTTCCCGAGGGAACGCGTATCCGCAGCGGCGCCTTGGCCGAGCCCAGGCGGGGTGTCGGCCGGCTGGCGCTGCAGACCGGAGCTCCGGTGATCCCGTCCGCCGTCCTCGGCACCGAACAGGTGCGGCGGGGCTGGCAGATCCGTCCCCGCAAGGTCCGGGTGCGCCTCGGCAAAGCGATGACGTTTCCCCGCGCCGAGGATCCGTCTCGAGGTTTCGCCTCGACCGTGACCGCGCGGATCTGGCCGAACGTCGAGTTGCAGTGGGAGGACCTCGGCGGACTGCCGCCGATGCGGCGCGCCGCCGTAATCGGCGCGGGGAGCTGGGGCACCGCCGTTGCCGTGTTGCTCGCCCGGGGCGGCCTCGACGTGCAGCTCGCCACCCGCACCGCCGACCAAGCCGTCGAGATTGACGAGGGGCGAGAAAACCACCGCTACCTGGAGGGAGTCAGGCTTCCCGATTCCGTACGGGTGCGGCAGGCCGCCGAAGTCGAGTTGGCGGGCCTGGATCTGGTTTGCCTGGCGATTCCCTCGGGATCCTTGCCACAGGCAGTGGGTGCGATTGCCGACAAGGTCGGCGCCCGCTCGGCGATGCTGCTGTTGACCAAGGGCTTGACTGCTCCGCTCGGCCAGCTGCCGGCCGAATACGTCGGCGAGCGCGTGCGAGCCCGCGCGGTGGCCTGCCTCGGCGGTCCGGCGCATGCCCGCGAGGCCGTCTCCGGCTCGGCCGCCCTTGTCCTCGGCTCGGCGGACCCAGACTTGCGCGATCAGCTCGGCGGTGTCTTCGACCGGGCCGGTCTGGTATGCGAGCGCTCCCGCGACGTAACCGGGGTGGAGATGGCTGGGGCGGCAAAGAACGCCGCCGCCCTTGCCGCTGCAGCCGCTCAGCCCTACGGGCTCAACGCAGCTGGGATCGCTGCCGCCCAGGTCTGGAGAGAGTGCATCGAGCACGCGATCGGACTCGGGGCCGACCTCACCACCTTCTCGGGCTTGGCCGGGGTCGGCGACCTCACCGCGACGGTGATGGCGCCGAGCGGGCGCAATCGGCGCGCCGGCGAGCTGCTCGGCCGTGGAACGCCGGCCGAGGAGATCCCGGCTCAAATCGGACAGGCTTCGGAGGGCCTAGATGCGGTGCCGCTGCTCGCGGCCGCGACCTCGGCCGCCGGCGGCTCGGCCGAGGCACTGAGCGGTCTGGCGGCGCTGATTCGCGGTGAGATCGATGCCGACGCCTGGGTCTCCGGATTGCGTCGGGTTGAGCGGGGGAGAAGGGCCGCCTGATGAAGCTAGGCTGGAACGATGAGCGCGGCAAGAGAGAACGTCGAGCCGGCGAGCCTCGACCCCGCAGCCAAGGCCGAGCTCGACCGCGCATTCGAGGACCTCTACCGAGCGCACCTGCGCGACGTCTACTCCTACGCCTGCTACCGGATCGGCGATCCCCACGATGCCGAGGACCTCACCGAGCAGGCCTTCCTGCAGGCCTACCGGCACTTCGACCGCGCCCGTCGGGAGTCCGACGGCCGGCCGCTGCGCCCCTGGCTGATCCGGATCGCCCACAACCTCGCATCGAACTACTATCGCGATCGCTCGCGCCGGCCGCAGACGTCGCTGGAGACCGCCGATCCGATTGCCGCCCGCCACGGCACCGAGGCGATCGTCGAGGGGCGCGAGGAGCTGCGGCAGGTGATGGCGCATCTCGATCACCTCTCCGACGACCGCCGCGACGCGCTGATCATGCGCTTCGCGCTTGGCATGGACAACCGCGAGATTGCCCGTGCCCTTGGGCGCAGCGACGGCGCTACAAAGGTCCTGATCCATCGCGCGATCAAGCAGCTCGAGGAGGAGATGAGCGATGAGTGATCCGAGCGGACGATTGAGCGGCAGCACCTGGGACGTCGAGCAATTGCTCTCCGACGCCCTGCGCCCGATCGAGCCGCCGCAGCAGCTCTCGGGGCGCCTCGAGGACACGCTCGCGGCCGTCACACAAGCCGCGGCGGAGGAGCTCTCCGTCTGGGCCGAGCAGCTGTCGGAAAGCGAGCTGAGGGCGCTGCGCGATCCGCGCAACTGGGTGCGGCCGGTCTTTGCCGTGGGCGCCGGGGGGGCCGCCGCCGGCGCCCTGGTCGTCCTGGAGCTGCGTCGCCGCGGTCGCCAGCAGGCCAAAGGCGGCCTACGCTCGCTGGCCGGCCGGGTCAGGCCCTAACGGGCTCGCCGCCGTCCTTCAGGCCGGGCGTCGACAGGGCAGCACCGATGCCAAGCGCTCCAAGCACCAGGTGGAGCAGGTTGTCACCAGTATTGACCGGCAGCGAGCCGAGGATTGACTCGCCGCTGCCGATCGCAAAGCCCCAGAGGGCCAGAGCGAGATAGAGGGCGCCGAGCCAGAGCGAGTACTGGCGAGCGGCATGGCCTGCGACCAGCAACCCGAGCGCTCCGCTGAGGATGTGAAGCACGTTCTCCCAGCCGTTGACGGCGAAGAGCCCAAAGATCTCCTCGACCTCCCCCGGCGATCCGAACGAGGCGCTGTAGAAGAAGCCGACGATGCCGATTGCGATCAGCGCCGCACCGACCGATGTCGCGTAGAGCCGAGCTGGGCTGGGGGCATCCATCGGCGGCGATTGTAGGCTGCTCATCCCTGTGACCCAGACTTGCTATCGGCATCCGAATCGAGAGACGGCGGTCTCATGCTCATCCTGTGGGCGGCCGATCTGCCCCGATTGCATGACTCCGACCCCGGTCGGGATGCGCTGCCCGGAGTGCGCCAGCCAGCGCACAAAGGTGGTCAGCGGCATCGGCGATCCGGGACTGCTTGCGAGCGCGCCGGCAACCTTCATTCTGATCGGCCTGAACGTCGTCGCCTTCCTTGCGGAGATCGCCAGCGCCAATGGCGGCTTCGGTGTGGGCAACAGCAGGGCGGTCGGCAACTTCGGCCTCTACGGAGTCGCTGTCGCGGAAGGCGAGTGGTATCGGCTCGTCTCTGGCGGCTTTCTTCACGCCAGTCTCAGCCACATCGCCTTCAACATGTTCGCCCTCTTCTTCCTCGGTCGCATGCTGGAGCCCTCGGTCGGCACGCTGCGCTTTGTCTTCCTCTACCTGGCGGCGCTCTTCGGCGGCGCTTTCGGCGCCCTCCTCATTAGTGGGCCCGACACATTCACGATCGGGGCATCGGGCGCGATCTTCGGCCTTTTCGGCGCCGCCTTCGTGATCGCCCGCGGCCGCGGCGTCGACGCCGTCGCCGGAACGATCGGCGTGATCCTGCTGATCAACCTCGCCTTCAGCTTTGGCACACCGCGGATCAGCCTCGGCGGCCACCTCGGCGGGCTCGTTGCCGGCGTCGTCTGCGCTCTCTTCATCATCGCCGGCGATCGGGGCCGGCTTGGACCGAACCGGCTGCCGGCGGAGCTGATCGCGATGACGGTCGTCGCGATCGTCTCGATCGCCGGGGCCCTCGCGATCGCCTGAGCTCGGGTCAGCCCCGGCCGGAACGCAGCTGCGAGGAGCGCAGCTCGGCGAAGCCGATATTGCCCGGTGGGTCGACCAGGTCGGGATGGAGCAGGTGGCCAAGCAACTCGACGCCGTCGACCAGTCGCGGGCCAGGCCGCGAGAAGGTCGAGGCGGCGTCGACGGCGAAAACCCGCTGGGCGCCGAGCCCATCGATCTGCTCCCAATGCGTCAGCGCCTGGGCGCGGGAGTCGTCGACGTACCAGCCACAGGGCATTGCGATGACCACGTCCGGGTTGAGCCCCGAAAGCTCACCCCATGAGACCTCGGGTGACTTCAGGCCAGGCGGTCCGGCGACATCCTCGCCGCCCGCGATCGAGATCATCTCCGGAATCCAGTGGCCGCCGACGTAGGGCGGGTCGAGCCACTCGAGCGCGATCACCCGCGGTGCGCTCGCGCCGGAGACCGCCGCGCGTACGGTTGCCAGCCTGCCCTCCAGCTCTCCGCGCAGCTCATGAGCCTGCCGCGGGATCGCGGTCACCTCGCCGAGCCGGACCACGTCCTCGAGCATCTCGCCGAGCGTGCTCGGGTCCTGCTGGACAACTCCCGGCTTGCTCGGCAGCCGCGCGGCGACGTCGACCACCTCCTCGTAGGAGACGGCACAGACGGCGCACACCGCTTGAGTGACGATCAGGTCGGGTTCGAGCCTGGCCAGGAGCTCCTCATCGAGCTCGTACAGAGCTTGACCCTCGGCAACGCGCGCCTTGACCGCCCGGTCGATCTCGCCGGCGCTCAAGCCGGGCCGCAGGACGGTACGCGTCAGGTGGGGTAGGGAACGCGCCTCCGGCGGGTAGTCGCACTCGTGCGTGACGGCGACGACGGAGTCGCCGAGCCCGAGTGCGTAGAGCATCTCGGTCGCGGAAGGGACGAGGCTTGCGATGCGCATCCGACGATCAATATGGCACTTATGACCGGTTCCGCGGACCGGAAAGCTATATTGCCTAGGCCGAATGGCCGACGACGATCTCCCCCGAAGTACCGGGCCAAATAGACGATGAGCGCCCTGCTGCTCGTCCTTCTCCTCCTGCTGGTGGCCATCAACGGCTTCTTCGTCGCGGCCGAGTTCGCCCTGGTCCTCAGCCGCCGCGGCAAGATCGAGCAGCTTGCCGAGGAAGGCGAAAGCGGCGCCGAGGAGGTGATCGGCCAGCTCGACAAGATCGACGAGTCCCTCTCGGCATGCCAAATCGGGATCACGATGGCCTCGATCGGGATCGGCTTCCTCGGCGAGCCCTCGCTTGCGGTGCTGCTCGAACCGCTCTTCGGCGGCCTCTCACACGGCGCCGCCGTCGGCCTCTCGGTGGCGATTGCCTTCGCCCTCGTCACCGCGATCCACATCAGCATCGGCGAGCAGGTGCCGAAGATGCTCGCGATCGCCCATGCCGAGCGCATCGCCCGCCGCGTCGCCCGGCCACTCAACTGGTTTCGAGCCTCCACCGCACCGGTGATCGTGGCGCTGAGCGCGATCTCGAACTGGATCGTCCGTCTCTTCGGCGTCGATCCAACCGACATCGAGGAGCACCACACCGCCGAGGACCTGAAGCAGATCATCGATCGCTCCAAGATGGGCGGCACGCTCGACCCCGGCGAGGCAGGCATGCTCGGTGGCGTCTTCCATCTGCACGAGCAGGAGGCGCGCGAGGTGATGACGCCGATCCCGGCGGTGGTCACCGTCGACTCCTCCGAGACGGTCGAGACGGCGCTGCGTCGCTGCGTCACCTCGGGACACACGCGGCTGGTTGTGATCGAGGACGACAACCCCGATCGAGTCAAGGGCATCGTTCACAACAACAGCCTCGCCCGCCTCTACATGAGCGAGGGATCGCAGGCCGAGATCGCTCCTTCTGTGCGCGACGCGGTGATCGTGCCCGAGACGCGCCCGCTCGACGACCTGCTCCACGACCTGCAGGTCCAGCGCACCTCCCTCTCGGTGGTCGTCGACGAGTACGGCCGCACGGTCGGGATCGTCACCGTCGAGGACATCCTGGAGGAGGTGGTGGGGGAGATCGAGGACGAGACCGACCCGCGCGCCGCTGCGCTGCGACAGCTCGCCGGCGGCGAGTGGTTCGTGCGCGGCCACGTCTCGTTGGGTGACCTCTCCGACGCGGGGATCGAGCTGCCGGTCGACACCGATGCCTACAACTCGGTTGGCGGCTACGTCTTCGGCGAGCTCGGCCGGCTGCCCAAGCGCGGCGACACGATTACCGCCAACGGCTACACGATCCGGGTCGAGTCGGTGCGCGAGAACCGCATCGAGGCAGTTCGAATAAGCGGTTCCGTCCGCCACGGCTCCTAGCTTCTCCGGGCAACCCGCGTTTCACCAACCCTGGAGGTGTCGCATGTGGGTTGTGCGTTTGAGCGACAAGCAGCTCGAGGTGCTGAGGGCGTTGCTGCGCTCCGAAGAACATCTGGGTCCCGCGCTGCAAGGCGCAGCCGAGGCCCTCGATCTGGCCCGCTGGGACGACCTGCCCGAGGCCGAGCTTCCCTGGGAGGAAATCGAGACGAAGGCGCGCCAGCAGGGCATCTCTCCCGCTGACGTGATCTGGGACCTCGCCGGGAAGAGCTGCGACTAGACCGGCGCATTTCGGCGTCCTCGGTCGCTCGCGTGCTGAAGCACGCCACGCTCCCTGCGTCCTTGAACTGCTTGGTCTAGCCGCAGCTCTTAGTCGTAACTGTAGAAACCCGCGCCGGACTTTCGCCCGAGCTTGCCTGCGTCCGCCATCTCCACCAGGAGCTTTGGGGGCTTCTGGTACTCCTCGTTGGAGGCGACGTAGAGGGCCTCGCCGATTGCCTTGCAGACATCGAGGCCAACGAAGTCGAGCAGGGCCAGCGGGCCCATCGGATGGCCAGCGCCGAGCTTCATGCAGGTGTCGATCTCCCCCGCCTCCATGCCGGTCTGTTCCATGAAGCGGACGGCATCGAAGAGATAGGGGAAGAGCAGGCGGTTGACGACGAAGCCGGCCAGGTCGGGAACCTCGACCGCGGTCTTGCCCAGGGCGGCGCACCAGGCCAGCGCCGCCTCGCGGGAGCTCTCGGCACCATCAGGGAAGCAGACCTCGACCAGCTTCATGCGGGGAACCGGGTTGAAGACGTGCAAACCGAAGAGCTTGCCGTCGATTCCGCCGGCCTCGGCGATCTCGGCGATGCTGAGCGAGGAGGTGGTCGTCGCGAGGGCCGAGTTCGGGCAGGCCGCCGCAATTGTCTTCAGCAGCTCGCCCTTCGGCTCGACTTCCTCGACAATCGCCTCGACGATCACGTCGCAATCGGAAAGATCGGCCGGGTCGGTCGTGACGCGCAGCCGTGAAGGTTCGGCTCCCTCTATCTTGGCGCAGGCGCCGACGACTTTCTCCTCCGCTCGCCAAGCGGAAGCCTCGCTGCGGGCCAGCAAAATCGTGTCGGCCGTTGTGGTCGAAACCGCTGCGAGACCAGTGGCAATCGCCCCGCTCCCTGCGATCCCCGGACTCTCGTAACCCTTGCTTGCGTTCATGGCGGGTTCCTATCAATCCTTAACGAGCTTTTGCGCTGCGGGGTCTGCAAGCCACCCTGGCTGACTGACCAGTCAATCGGTCGGCTATCGTCTCGGTAGCGAATAGATCGAGAACTGGAGGCTGTCGTGGCGAAGAGCGGAAGCGGCAAGTTTGGTGGTCGTGAGGTTGTGATCGTGGAGGCTGTGCGCACGCCGATCGGGCGTGGCCACGAGGAGAAGGGCTACTACAAGGACGTCCATCCCTCCAACCTCCTCGCCAAGGCTTACAGCGAGCTGTTCGAGCGGACCGGCGTCGATCCCGCCGAGACCGGTGACGTGATCGCCGGCTGCGCTCAGCAGTTCGGGGAGCAGGGGGTCAACATCGGGCGCAACGCCTGGCTCGAGGCCGGCCTGCCGATCGAGACGCCAGCGACCACGATCGACCGACAGTGCGGCTCCGCCCAGCAGGCCGTCAACTTCGCCGCCACCTTGATCGCCTCCGGGGTCCACGACGTCGCGGTCGGCGGTGGGGTCGAGCACATGGGGCATATCTCCTTCGCCGACGGCTACTCGGTGATGAAGGAGCATGGCGCGCCCTTCTCGCCAGAGCTGATGGAGCGGTATGACTTGATTCCGCAGGGCCTCTCGGCCGAGATGATCGCCGATAAGTGGGAGATCCCCCGCTCGGAGCTCGACGAGCTGGGCGTCCGCTCCCAGCAGCTCGCCGCCAAGGCGACCGAGGAGGGTCGCTTCGAGCGCGAGATCGTGCCGTTCAGCGTCAACGGTGACACCTACGCCACCGACCAGGGCATCCGCCCCGAAACCTCGATCGAGGTTCTCTCTCAGCTCAAGCCGGCCTTCAAGGAGGACGGCAAGATCACCGCCGGCAACTCTTCACAGGTATCCGACGGCGCCGCCGCGGTGCTGCTGATGGCGAGGGAGAAGGCCGATGCGCTCGGGCTCGAGCCACGAGCGCGGATCTACGACCAGACGACGGTCGGCGTCGACCCGGTGATCATGCTCACCGGACCGATCCCGGCGACTCGCAAGCTGCTCGAGCGCAACGGGATGGAGATGGACGACATCGACCTGATTGAGATCAACGAGGCCTTCGCCTCGGTCGTCGCCGCCTGGCGGCGTGAGCTTGACCCAGACATGGACAGGGTCAACGTCAACGGTGGCGCGATCGCCCTCGGACATCCGCTCGGCTCGACCGGCGCCCGCTTGATCACGACCCTGCTGCACGAGATGGAGCGCACCGACAAGGAGATGGGCCTGGTGACGATGTGCTGTGGTGGCGGTCTCGGCACGGGCACTTTGATCCAAAGGATCTAAGGTCGTGTAGGTTCCCTCCTCAGCGAGGGAACGAAGGGGGATCGCTTTGGGAATGCGCGGGATAACAGTGCTGATCGGAATGCTCGTCCTGCCATTGCTGCTCGCCGCTTGTGGCAGTAGCGCAAACTCGGACAGCGGTCCGACGATCTCGAAAGCGGCCTTCGTCAAGAAGGTGGATGCGGTTTGCAGCGGCGGCAACAAACGGATGGAAGTCGCCTTCGCGCATTTCCTCGAAGCAAACAAAAACATCAAGCATCCGAGCAAAGCCGACTTCGAAGCGCTGGTCGGGAAGGTCCTGGTTCCGAACCTGAAGCGGGAAATCAAGGAGATCCGTGCGATCGGCGCCCCGAGCGGCGATGAGGACAAGGTCGGCGAAATACTCACGGCGCTGGAAGAAGGCCTCGAAACGGCTGAAAGCAATCCGCAGGCAGCTGTCAACAGCAGCGAAGCCGTTTTCGGCATCTCGAGCAGGCTCGCCAAGGAATATGGCCTCGAAGTCTGCGGCAGTCGGTAGGGACGGCAGTCAAGCGCGCTGTTCGCGATCGGGTTGCGGCAGCGGTGGTGGCAGCGGCTTCGAAGCTGCGGCGAACTAGGCCTTGGCTGGGCGGCCAGTCGGCCGCTATGCTCCGCGGCCGATGGACCTGACCCTCTCGCCCTCCGAGCAGCAGTTCCGCGACGAGGTCCGCGCCTGGATCGAAGCGAACCATCCGGGACCGGAGCCCGAGGCCGGCCTCGATGAGGTGATGGCCTTCCGCCGTCAGTGGCAGCTGAAGTTGCACGCCGCCGGCTGGGCCGGCATTTCCTGGCCCGAGGAGTACGGCGGCCGCGGCGCCACGCTGATCGAGCAGGCGATCTTCGTCGGCGAGGCGGCGCGTCAGGAAGCCCCCAGCCCAGCCAATGTCCTTGGCTTGGCGATGGGCGGTCCCGTGGTGATCGCTCACGGAACCGACGCGCAGAAGCAGCGTTACCTGGAGCCGATCCTGACCGGTGATGAGATCTGGTGCCAGGGCTTCTCCGAGCCCGAGTCGGGCTCGGACCTCGCCTCGCTGAAGACCCGTGCCGTCAAGGACGGCGACGAATGGGTGGTCAGTGGCCAGAAGGTCTGGACCACCTTTGCCCAGTACGCGAAGTGGTGCATGCTCGTCGCCCGCACCGACCCTGAGGCTCCCAAGCACAAGGGGCTCACCTACTTCCTGATGGACATGGAGCAGGAGGGGGTGGAAGCAAAGCCGCTGGTGCAGATAACCGGCGAGGGCGAGTTCAACGAGGTCTTCATGGACGAAGCGCGGATTCCTGACTCCAACGTCGTCGGCGGTGTCGGAAACGGCTGGGGAGTGGCGATCACGACGCTGATGAACGAGCGGGCCGGCCTTGCCTTCGGCGCGATCGCCCAGATCCAGAACAGCCTCAGCGGGCTGGCCAGGCTGGCCAAAGAGGTCCGCGTCAACGGCGGCACCGCCGCTGAGGACACCTATTTCCGGCAGCGGATCGCCCAGCTCCATATCGAGGCCGAGACGATGCGCCTGAACGCTTATCGCGGCCTGACCAAGACGATGCAGTCGGGTATCCCCGGCCCGGAGGGCTCTCTGGGCAAGTGGCAGTGGGCCGATATCAACCAGGGCCTGACCGAGCTGGCGCTGGAGATCGAGGGTGCCTACGCACCGTTGGCCCGCGGCGGGAAGAACGCGATCGACAACGGCGCTTGGCAGTACGGCTTCCTGCGTTCGCGTGCCAACTCGATCGAGGGCGGCACCACCGACATCCTCAAGAACATCATCGCCGAGCGCGTGCTCGGCCTGCCGAGGCTGCGCTAGATGTACTTCGATCTCACTGACGAGCAGCAGGCGATCAAAGCGACCGCCCACGATTTCCTCGCCTCCCACTTCAAATCTGAGCGGCTGCGCGAGATCGCCGCCAGCGACGATGGCTTTGATGCCGACGGCTGGACCGAGATGGCCGAGCTGGGCTGGACCGGCTTGGCCGTGCCGGAGGAGTGGAGCGGACAGGGGCTCGGCATCGTCGAGCTGGCCGTCCTCTTCGAGGAGATGGGCTACGCGCTGGCCCCGTCGCCGCTCTTCTCCAACACGATCGCCGGCCTCGCGCTGACCCTCTGCGGCTCCGACGATCTGCGCGAGCGCTACCTGCGGCCGCTGGCCACCGGCGAGGTGCGCGGCACGCCGGCGCTCTGGGATGCCGGCTCGCCCGTGACCCCTGGCAGCTTCACCATGGAGGCCAAGGCCGACGGCGACGGAGTGATCCTCAACGGCGAGAAGATCCTCGTCCCCGACGCGGCAAGTGCCGACTTCTTCCTCGTCGCCACCTCGGATGGCAAGCGTCACCTGATCGAGCGTGGCGCCGACGGCGTCACCGTCACCGCCGAACCGTCGATCGATCCCACCCGCCGCTTTTCCTCGGTCCGCTTCGACGGCGTTCGGGTAGCCGCAGTCGACACGCTGCCTGGCGCCGCGGCCGACTATTACCCGGTCTTCTTTCGCCTCTGCGTCGCCCTTGCCGCGGAGTCGACCGGGATTGCGCAGCGGACGATGGAGATGGCCGTCGAATACGCCAAAGACCGCCAGCAGTTCGGTCGTCCGATCGGCGCCTACCAGGCGGTCTCGCACCGCTGCGCGCAGATGCTGCTCGAGACAGAGAACGCCCGCTCGGCCGTCTACGGGGCCGCCTGGGCCGCGGACGCTGAGCCGCAGTCGTTGCCGCTGGCCGCCTCGACCGCGAAGGCTTACGCTTCTGACGCCGGCTGGCGGGTTGCCGACGCCTCGATCCAGGTCCACGGCGGCATCGGCTTCACCTGGGAGCACGACCTCCACTTCTTCCTCAAGCGCGCTCGCTCCAACGCGGCGATCTTCGGCGACGCCAAGTGGCACCGCGAACGGGTCGCCGACGCCGTGCTCTCTCGCGACGCGCTGAGCGCGGTTTAGCCGGCCGCGAGATGGGCGCCCTCGAGCGGATTTCGGTCGCCGCGATAGGCACTTCGGTGGCGGACCTCGAGGCGGAGGCGCTGCGTGCCGAGGCGGCGGGAGTCGAGTGCGTCTGGGCGCCGGAGCTGTTTCGCAGCGCCGCCACCCAAGCCGCTTACCTGGCCGCAAAGACGACCAAAATCAACGTCGCCACCGGGATCGTCTGGGCCTTCACCCGCAGCCCCTTCATCCACGCGGTCAGCGCCCTCGACATCGACGAGATGTCCGGCGGTCGCTTTCGCCTCGGCATGGGCGCCGGCGTCAAGCGCCTCAACGAGACTTGGCACAACGCCGACTACGGCAAGCCGGCGCCGCATCTGCGCGAGGCGATCGAGGCAACGCGCTTGATCATGCAGCATGCCGGCGCCGGGGAGCCGATTCGCTACGAGGGCTCCTATTACGACATCGACATCAAGGGCTGGATCCGGCCGCATCCCGCGGTGCGCGAGTCGGTGCCGATCTACACCGCGGGCATCCAGAGCGGGATGTGCCGGATGGCCGGCGACGTCGCCGACGGGCTGATCGGCCATCCGATCCAGAGCCTGCGCTGGATCGACGAGGTCGTCGTCGATGCCTTCGAAACGGGCCTCAGCCGCTCCGGCCGCGAGCGCAAGGACTTCGACTACCTGCCCACCGTCTGCTGCGCCATAGACGACGACGAGGCGCGCGCGATCGAGATGGCCCGGCGCACGATCTCCTTCTACGCCACCGTCAAGACCTACATGCCGCTCTGGGAGCTGCATGGTTTCGGCGACAACGCCGCTGCCGCGGGTGACGCCTTCCGCCGCGGTGATCTGACCGCGGTGCCCGCTGCGATCAGCGACGAGATGGTCGAGACCTACTGCGCCGCCGGCCCACTCGACAAGGTCAGGGGCCGGGTGGAGGCGACCGCCGAGCGCGCTGACGGTCTCTTCCTCACGCCGCCCACTTACTTCATCTCTCCCGAAGAGCTCTCCGAGTTCCAAAACCGGATCATCGACGCCTTCGGCCCCGCCGCATCGCTACCCCGTTGAACTACTCGTCGCGCGGGGTGATGCGAAAGGTCGAGACGACCTCGGCCTGCTCTGCCTCTGGATGCACGACGTAGGCGCTGGGACCTCCGCCAAACCAGCCGGAGCTCTCGTTGTCGGCGACGAAGATGCCGGGATGGTGCTTGCCGTCGCCATCCTCGACCCAGACCTCGTCGCCCTCCTTGAAGCCGTGCTCGATCTCGCTCACGCGATCCAGACTAGCCGTTCGCGAGACGGCCCGGCCCCTCTGGTGGCGGTAGAGACCCCGGCCCGGCGTATCGCCCGCTATGGGCAGACGACGATCAGGTGGAAATCGGCATCCGCGTCAGCTCCTTTTTCGTCGCGGGTGCGCACCTCGATCGCGTTGGGATTCGCCGGCGAGGTATTGGTCTGGGCATAGCCTGGCCCCGGCACCGAAGTTCCGGCGTTGTCGCGACCCGCGACGTTGGCGCAGCCGCTGATGTTGATCGGCAATGTGACCGTGACCGCTCCACCGCCCTCGGCTGCGGTGATCGTCGCATCGCTGGCCCGGGCGAGCGCTGCGCTTCCGGCGCCGGCCGGGTTGTTGACAACGGCCCAGTAGGTATGGGACGCGCGCTGTGCCGCCGGCACAACGCCAAGCTTGTTGGTGTTGATCTGGTAGCCGGTGAGCGTCTTGTGCTTGATCTTGCCGGCGCCGATCGTCTGCTTCTTGATCGCCCCGCCGTTGATCGTCTGGGCCGCGTAGGCGGTCCCGGCCAGGGCAATGACCAGGGCGACGATCGCCACGATCATCGCCGGCGAAGGCCGTCTGTCTGTCAGCTTCCTCATCGAGACTCCCTTCTCGAGATCTGGCTTTCGGTGTTCGGAGCCTTTGGGCGCTACCCAGCCAGAGAGCCGACGAAACGCTCGAAGGCAGCCATATCTCTCACGGCCGGACCGTGACCGGGCAGGATCAGAGCCGGATTCAGCTCGGCGAGCCTGCGGATCGAGCGACGGTTCTCAGCAGGGTCATAGGTGAAGATCCGTGGTGGCTCGGCGAGCATCGGCCGCCCTGTCGCGTAGCTCATATTGCGGATCACATCGCCGCAGATCGCCACGCGGTCTTTTTCCCGGAAAAAGATGACCTCGCCGCGGGAGTGCCCCGGCGCGTGGATCACCCGAAATCCCGCCACCTCGTCTCCCTCCCGTAGGACGCGCTCGACCTCGTACGGCGGCCCCTGCCAGATGCTCTTGATCAGTCGGTTGACAGGGTTGTCTGGCGCGGCCTCCTGCATCTGCCGCCGCCCTTCCGTCGCTTCGACGTCATCGGCGTGACAGGCAAGCGGGATTGCGCGCGCTTCGCAGACGTCCTTGGCGACGCCCTGGTGGTCGGGATGAGCGTGGGTCAGGGCAAGCATCGAGATATCGAGGCCCTCCAGCTCGGCGAAGATGCGGCGCCGGTCCCAGCGCCGGCCGGCGTCGATCAGCACGTCCTCTGCCAAGTAGACGTTGATCGAGGGTGATGGAAGCTCCTTGAGGCGCCAGACCCCAGGCGCGAGCGACTTCATCAGTGCTTGCCGATGCCCATCGTTCCGCGCGGATCGCCACTGTGCTCGGCCAAGTCTTCCAGCTCGATGATCTTGCGCTCACCTTCGACTCGGGCCGGATGGTCAGCGGCAAGTGGCTCGATCAGCCGGCGAATTCGGTTGCGGACCTGCAGCGCGAAGTGGGGGGTGGAGGCACCCGCCAAGACGCGGATGTCCTCCGGGCTGACCTGGTGGGCATCGCCGAGCAGCTCGGGGCTCTCCGCCTCGCTCACGATTCGCCCCCGATCTTCGCCAGTTCGGCGAGCTGGTCGATCTCCGCTTGCTGATTCACGTCGATGGCCTCCTGGTCTCCGATTACCCAAACATGGTTGTAGAAGGCGCGCGTCGGGTCGGTCGTGTAGCCCGGCTTGACGTCGAGCAGGTATTCGCGCAGCGCCTTGGGCAGCGTATCGGCGTCGTCGCTGAGCAGCAGCGGCCCCCACGTGCCCGAGGCCGAGAGCGGCGCCGCGACCGCGGCGTCCAGTGGCGAGTCACTGCGGGCAACCACAAAGCCGTGACCGGGGTCGTTGACGTTCCAGCCGAAGTCGCCGCTGCTGTAGCGAGCGAGGGCGATCGCGTTTTCGACCGCTTCCTCGCCGGATACGCGCCGCACCTTCTTGTCGACCTTTGCTGCTTCCCGGACCACATCGGATGAGATCGCCGAGGATGGGCCGAGGACGTAGACGGGCACTTTCGGATGGCGCTTCAGCGCTTTGAGCGTTGCCGCCGGAAGCTTCTTGGCGCCGCTGAAGAGGACTGGGTCGCCCGACCGCGCCGCCCACGCCGCCGCCGGCATGGCGAGGCCCGGCTCGTCTTCGGAGGCGAGAACGATGTGATCTGGAGGGCCATCGAGCAGTTCGTCCCGCAGGGTCGCGATTGCCGCCGCGAGAGTCGCGGCGTCTGAGCCTTTGACCGGCGTCGTCTTCAGCCCTTCCGGCGCCGGGGCGCTGCCGATCGAGAACGCTTGGACTCCTTTCGTGCTGCTGTCACCGCGGGGGTCCAAGGCTGCCAAGGCTTGTGATGTGGCATCCGGCAGGTCATCGTCGGCGGAGACCAGCAGCGGCGCCTGAACCGGCGCCGCCATCAGGACCGCAGCGGCAATCGCTCCCTGCCATTCCCCTTCGTCGACGATCGTCACCGCTGCCGGCCGTTGCGCTGCGGTTGCGGAGGGAAAGACGGCCAATGCCACTCCGGCAGCTGTCGAGGCCGGATCTGATCCGCCGACGCGCGTCGTGTTGTTGGTCGCGAAAGACGGATAGCCCAGTTCTTCGGCCGCCGCTGCGGTCGGGGTCTGCTTCTCTTCGCTCACCTCTGGCGGCGGCGCCGATACCGGTGCCGGTTTGCCGGAATTCTGGTTCGAGTCGCCACCCCCCAAGACCGCAGCGACGAGGAAGACAACGGCAACGACGACCAGGCCGGCTATTGCCTTGAGCGCCCCCGGCATCGATTTACGCTTCCGCTTGGCGGTCTTAGGCGCCACCGGTTTGGCCTTTGTCTGCCCTTTTGGTTTGGGCGCCGCCGCTTTGGCCTCGGCTTTCGGCGAGCCGTCCACCGGCTCCGACGCGGGGATCTCGGCGTTGATGGGCTGCTTGCGGGCCACGACCGGAAAGCTACAGGCGAGACATGGCTGGCTGGTCAGCTAGTCTGATACTGGTTGACTGACCAGTCAATCAACGGCAGGCCACCGTTACAGCTAAGAGGGGATCGAATGGATTTCGCACTGAACGAGGAGCAGCAGGAGTTCAAGGAGCGCTGCCGGACCTTCGCCCGCGAGGTGATCAGGCCAGCGGCCCGCAAGCACGACGAAGAGGAGAGCATTCCTTGGGACGTGATCAAGGAGGCCCGTAAGCAAGGGTTCGGCGGCCTCGAGGCCATCCAGCGCTCCGCTGGCGACTCCGAGGGCCAGATGCAGGTGATCTCGGCGGAAGAGTTTCACTGGGGCTGCGCCGGGATCGCCCTGGCAGTCTCCGGCTCCGGTCTTGCCGCGGCGGGAATTGCCTCCTCGGGAACCCCCGAGCAGATCGGCCGCTGGGTCCCGGAGTGCTTTGGGGTCGGCGATGAGATCAAGCTCGGCGCCTACGCGGTTACCGAGCCGCAGGCCGGCTCGGACGTGAAGAGCCTCAAGACGACGGCCAAGCGCGATGGCGACGAGTGGATCCTCAACGGGACCAAGGTCTTCATCACCAACGGCGGAATCGCCGACGTGCACGTCGTCGTCGCCACCGTCGATCCGAGTCTCGGCACTCGCGGCCAGGCCTCGTTCGTCGTCGGCAAGGACACACCCGGCCTGAGCCAGGGCAAGAAGGAGTCCAAGCTGGGGATCCGTGCCTCCCACACGGCCGAGATCGTCCTCGACGACTGCCGCATCCCGGTCGAGAACCTGCTCGGCGGCGAGGAGAAGCTGGAAAAGAAGCTCGAGCGTGGCCGCTCTGGTCAGAAGTCGCGCGGCGGAGCCGACGCGCTGGCGACCTTCGAGATCACCCGACCCCTGGTCGGCGCTTCGGCGCTCGGTATCGCCCAGGCCGCCTATGAGTGGACGCTCGAGTACCTCGACGGCCAAACCGAGGGCGGCAAACCGATCTTGCAGGAGCAGCGCATCCAGCAGACCCTGGCCGACGTCGCCACCGAGATCGAGGCCGCGCGCCTGCTTGTCCAGCGCGCCGCTTGGATGGGCCGCAACGGAATGCCGATGCGCGGCGGTCAGGGCTCGATGTCGAAGCTCAAGGGCGGCGACGTGACGATGTGGGCGACGACGATCCTGATGGACCTCGTCGGACCGTACGCCTGGAGCAAGGACTGCCCACTGGAGAAGTGGTTCCGCGACGCCAAGATCTACCAGCTCTTCGAGGGCACGGCGGAGATTCAGCGCATGGTTATCTCGCGGATGCAGGCGCGCGAATACGCCGAGCGGCTTGGCTACGCGGCCGAAGTGGCCGAGCAGGCGATTGCAGCGAAGCCGGTGGAGAAGGAGCCGGTCGCGGCGTAGGGATCTATCCCGGTAGGGGTTTCACTTAGCTTTTTCGGTGGATCGGATTGGGCTTGCGCCCGATGCGCGCGCCGAAAAAGTACAAGACGTTTCACCCCTACCGGGATAGGTCCTAAGCTCGGGGCGTGCACTCTCATTCGCACGGGCTGGAAGCGCGCCGCGGCGATAGTCGGCGGCGGATGTGGATCGCTTTGGGGATCAATGCTGCGATGCTTGTTGCCGAGGCCGTTGGAGGTTTGCTCACCGGGTCGCTGGCGGTACTCGCAGACGCTGGGCACCTGCTCTCCGACGTCGGCTCGATTGGATTGGCACTCTTTGCCGCCACGCTTGCGCTCCGTCCCGCGGCAGGCCGGATGACCTTTGGCTACCAGCGCTCGGAGATCCTTGCGGCGCTGACCAACGGGTTGCTCCTCGTCCTCGTCGCGATCGCAATCGCCTTCGCCGCTATCGGCCGGCTCGGGGATCCGCCGTCGATCGACGGCCTCGGGGTGCTCGGGCTCGGCCTGCTGGGGCTGTTCGGCAACATCGCGGCGACCTTCGTTCTGGCCCGGGGCGAGCGCGAGGACGTCAACCTCGAGGGAGTGCTGCGACATAGCGCCGCTGACGCGCTCGGCTCGATCGGCGTCGTGCTTGCCGGCGCCTTCGTCCTCGCCGGCGGCTCCTCGATCATCGATCCGATCGTCAGCCTCGTGATTGCGGCCTTGATAGTGGCCTCCTCTTGGCGCCTGATCGCGGAGCCGGTCGGGGTGCTGATGGAGGCGGCGCCGAGCGGCGTCGACGTCGATGCGGCCGGGGCAGCGATCTGCGAAGAGGAGGGAGTGCGCTCGGTGCACGATTTGCACATCTGGACCGTGACCTCCGGCTTTGGCGCGCTCGCCGCCCACGTGGTGGTCGCGGGCGAGTGCGATCGCGACCTGGTTCGGCGTCGGATCGAGCTGCTCCTCCACGAGCGCTTCGACATCGATCACACCACGCTGCAGATGGAGGAGCAGGCTCCCGACCGGTTGCTTCACGTCGAGAACGCCTCCGGCCGGGAGTGATCGCAAGCCCGATTGCACGGTGAATGTCCTGCAACTGGCGCTGTCTCGACTCGGCTAGCCTCGCCCCACGATGCTCAAGACTCGCCTTCCCTCGGCGGCTCTGCTGGCCGCTGCGGCGGCGCTGATCATGCTGCTCGCGGCCAGCAGTGCAGCGCCTGCCCAGGACCTCGAATCGAAGCTGAACGCCAAGGAAGCGAAGCTTTCCAAGCTGCGCGAGCGCAAGGGCGTGCTGACCACGACGATCTCCAGCTTCGGCGAGAAGATCGATCGCCTGACGAGCGAGGTGGCGGCGCTGCGCGACCACGAGGCGGCCGTTCGGGTTCGCCTCGACGCAAAGCAGACGGAACTCAATCGGGCTGAAGCCCAGCTCGACGTCGCCAAGAAACGCCTGGCGGTGATGAGGGCGCACCTCAAAAGTGCGCTGATCGCACTTCGCGATCGCCTCGTCGCGATCTATGAGACCGGCACACCCGACGTGCTGAGCGTCCTCATCGGGGCCAACGGCTACGACGATCTGATCGATCGCACCGAATACCTCAATCGGATCCACGGCATGGACGAAGCGGTGGTCGGCCGCGTGCGCGACCTCCGTAACCAGGTGAAGCGCACCGTGAGCCGCCTGCGCACGGCCAAGAACACGATCGAGACGGCCCGCAACGCGATCGCCGCCGAAGAGCAGGCGCTGGCCGGCGCCCGCGCCGCCGTGCAGCAGCGTCAGTCGGCGCTGGTCTCCGCTCGCAGCGAGCGGCTCGCGGCGCTGAGCGAGATTCGCAAGCACGAGGAGGAGCTGGATGGCTCAGTGGCGGCGATTCAGGGCAAGATCGCGGCGCAGCTGGCGGGCACCGGATCGATGCCATTGCCGGCGGGACCGATCCAGGGCGGCAACGGCAGCGGCCTGATCTGGCCGGTCAGCGGTCCGGTTGTCTCCGGTTTTGGATCGCGCACGATCAACGGCTCCTACGAGTACCACCCCGGGATCGACATCGCGGTGCCAAGCGGCACACCGATCCGGGCGGCGGCGTCCGGGACCGTGATCTTCACCGAGCCCGAGGCAAGCAGTGGCGGCTACGGCAACTACACCTGCATCGACCACGGCGGTGGTCTATCCACCTGTTACGCCCACCAGGAGACCTTCGCCGTCACCGCCGGACAGCAGGTCTCGCAAGGCCAGATCATCGGCTACAGCGACTGCACCGGTTACTGCTTCGGTCCCCACCTGCACTTCGAGGTCCGGATAAACGGTGAAGTGACCGATCCGATGGCATACCTGTAGCTCGCCTCGCCTGACTACTCGAAATTCTTCGGAAATCCAATTATTTGGTATGTCCGAATGGTTTCGTCGTGGCACTCTGGGTAGGACCGAGAGGGAGTCACGTCGATGGTTCGCCAAGCTCATACCTATCTTGCCGGCGCCGTATCAGGCACAGCCCTGATCGCAGCGGCTGTCGTCGCCTTCGTCCTGCTTGTATCTCTGCAGGCCATCAAGGACTGGCCGCTGGCCGGCATCGGCGGCGGTAGCGACAGCTCTGCCGTGTCGAGTGGGCGCCCGGCGGCTCCAACCAATACCGCCTCCCCGACAGCCGTGGGCGCCGGAGCGGCCGCCGGGGGGACCCCGAGCTCGGCTGCCAACGCCAATGGCCGGCGCCGTGGCGGCCCCGCCGGGGAGGGCAGGCAGCAGGTCGGCGCCGCGACGACTGGCTCCTCGCCGTCGCCGGCGGCTGGTTCGCCGGCCGGTGATGTCCCGGCCTCGAACCCGGGGAGCGGCGGCGGAGCTGCCGGTTCGCCCAATCAATCGACATCGCCGAGGTCCGGCGGCGGTGCCGGCTCTGGCGGCCCGGTGTCCTTGCCGGGGACCGGCGGATCAGGTGGGGGCGGCCAATCCACTTCCGGTGCTGTGAGCGGCGCCGTCAACGACACGGTTTCGGGGGCAGACCAAGCCCTGGGCGGGACGCTCGGCGACGCTGGGGTGACCAAAGTCACCGAAGAAGTCGTCAGCGGAGCCGCCGGCCCCGAATCGACGGTCGGCGAAACGGTCGACAAAGTCACCGAAACGGTCGGCGGCCTGCTCCCCGGCAAACGCTGACGCGCGCTCGGCGACACGACCAGCCGCCGCCGTCGTCCTAACCGTCACAATGCCCGCCTATGGCGGAGCACGGACAGGCGGGCGCGGTGGCGGATCCGATTGCCGGCTCCCCGGTCTATCCGGGGGGGAGCCGCGTCAACGAGCGCGGCCATCTCGAGATTGCCGGCTGCGACGTGGTCGAGCTGGCCGAGGAGTTCGGCACCCCCGCCTACATCTACGCCGAAGCGGACATGCGGGCCAGGGCCCGCGCCTACCGCAGCGCCTTCGAGTCCAGCAGGGGCGGCTACGAGGTTCTCTTCGCCAGCAAGTCGCTCCCCTGCACCGCTGCCTATCGGCTCTTCGCCGAGGAGGGGCTCTCGGTTGATGTCGCCTCGGGCGGCGAGTTGCACATGGCGTTGCAGGCCGGCTTCGACCCCGCCCGTATCCATATGCACGGCAACAACAAGAGCGACGAGGAGATCCTCTTCGCCGCTCGCTCGGGCGTCGGCCACCTGATCCTCGATTCCTTCGACGAGATCGAGCGCTGCGAGCGCCTGCTCGAGGCACCGCAGGACGTGCTGATTCGCGTTACCCCCGGGATCAAGCCCTCCACGCACACTTACGTGCAGACCGGCCAGCTCGACTCGAAGTTCGGCTTCGGGCTCGAGGACGGTCTCGCGGCGAAGGCGATCGAGCGGGTGCTCGCCTCCGACCTTCTCAACCTGACCGGCCTGCACGCTCACATCGGCTCGCAGATCTTCGAGCTGGAGCCCTACACGCTGGCGATTCGCGCGCTCGGCGAGCTTGCCGGCGGGTGGTGCCGGATCGTCAACGTCGGCGGCGGGCTTGGCATCGCCTACACCGCCGAGGACGAGCCGCCCTCGGTCGAGGCCTATGCCGAGGTCAAGCTGCGCGGCGTCGCCGAGGTCTTTGGCGAGGACGTGCGCGTGCTGGTCGAGCCTGGGCGCTCACTGGTCGGCAACGCCGGCGTCACCGCCTACCGGGTCGGAACCGTCAAGGAGATTCCCAGCATCCGTACCTATGTCGCGGTCGACGGTGGCATGTCGGACAACCTGCGGCCGATGCTCTACGGCTCCCGCTACGAAGCGCTGATCGCCGACCGGGCAGCCGAATCCGCTGGCAGCCCGGCCACGATCGCCGGCATGCATTGCGAGTCCGGTGACATCATCGTCCGCGACGCGATGCTCGCCTCCCCGGCGGTCGGCGACGTCTTGGTCACCCCGGCGACCGGCGCCTACGGCTACGCGATGGCCAGCAACTACAACGGCGTGCCGCGGCCGCCGGTGCTCTTCTGCCGCGACGGCGATGCCCGTGTCGTCGTGCGCCGCGAGACCTACGAGGATCTGACCGCCAGGGATGTCTGAGGATCCTTCTAAAGTCGTCCGCATTGGGCTGCTCGGTCGCGGCACGGTCGGTGGCGCCTTCGCCGAGATGGTCGAGGCACGCGCCGACGCGGTCGAGGCCGCGACCGGCCGCCGTCCCGAGATCTCCGGCGTTCTGACCCGTGAGGACGGGGACTTCAGCGCCATCCTCGAGCGCTCCGACCTGATCGTCGAGCTGATCGGTGGCACGGACCCGGCCCGGCGGTACGTGCTGGACGCGTTGCGCGCCAAACGGCCAGTCGTGACCGCCAACAAGCAGCTCCTCGCTCAGCACGGCGAGGAGCTCTTCGACGTCGCCCGGGAGGCCGGCGTGCAGTTGCGCTTCGAGGCGGCGGTTGCGGGGGTGATCCCGATTGTGAGGGTGATCCAGGAGAGCTTCGGAGTGACCGAGATCGCCAAGGTCTTCGGCATCGTCAACGGGACGACCAACTTCATCCTCACGGAGATGGCCTCGAGCGGCGCTCCTTATGACGAGGTCCTGGCCCGCGCCCAACAGCTCGGCTACGCAGAGGCGGACCCGACCGCGGACGTCAGCGGCGCTGACGCGGCGGCCAAGATGGCGATTCTCGCCCGGCTCGCCTTCCACACGCCGGTCACCTTGGACGAGGTCTTCTACGAGGGGATCGAGCGGATCGAGCCCGGCGACCTCGCCTACGCCAAGGAGCTCGGCCTCTCGCTGAAGTTGCTTGGCGTCGCCGAGCGCCGGGAGGGCGGCGTCAGCGTCCGCGTCTTCCCCTGCTTTCTCTATGGCGGCCACCCGCTTTCGCCGGTCGAGGGCCCCTTCAATGCGGTCATGGTCGAGGCGCCGGATATCACCGAGGTGACGCTGTCGGGTCCGGGAGCCGGCGGCCTGCAGACCGCCTCGGCCGTGCTTGGCGACGTCGTCTCGATCCTCAGCGGCGATGCGCCGGTGCACGAGACCCGCGAGAAGCTGCCGATCGTCACCGACGTCGCTTCCTCCTTCTACCTGCACTTGGCGGTCGCCGATCGGCCGGGTGTGCTGGCCCAGATCGCCCAGGTTCTCGGCGACGAAGACGTCTCGGTCAAGAGCGTCGTCCAGCGCGGGGTCGACGAGGACGCGCGGTTGGTGATGGTCGTCCACGAGTGCCTCGAGTCCCGCTTCGCCGCGGCGCTGGAGGCGATCGACCGGCTCGATGTCCTGCGCTCGCCGCCGCGCTCGATCCGGGTGATCGAAGAGGAGTTCATTTGAGCCCTGCTCCCCTGATCGAGCGCTACCGGGAGCGCCTCGCGCTGGAGCCGGGCGACCCGGTGGTGACTCTCAACGAGGGCTCGACGCCGCTGGTCCAGGCGCCGCGGCTCTCCGAGCGTCTCGGTGTTCGTGCATACCTCAAGTTCGAGGGGGCGAATCCGACCGGCAGCTTCAAGGACCGCGGGATGACGGTCGCTGTCTCGCGGGCGAAGGGCAGGGGCGCGGAGGCGGTGATCTGCGCCTCGACCGGAAACACGGCGGCGAGCGCCGCCGCCTACGCCGCCCGTGCGGGCTTGCGTGGCGCGGTGATCGTCCCAGAGGGCAAGATCGCGATCGGCAAGCTCGCCCAGGCGCTGATGCACGGCGCCCGCGTCGTCGGCCTGCAGGGAAACTTCGACGATGCCCTGAGGATCGTCCGTGACCTGGCCGACAAGCACCCGATCGAGCTGGTCAACTCGGTCAACCCGCACCGGATCGAAGGGCAGAAGACAGCCGCTTTCGAGGTGATCGAGGAGCTGGGGGAGATGCCCGGGGCGCTCGCGATCCCGGTCGGCAACGCCGGCAACGTCACCGCCTACTGGCGCGGCTTCCAGGAGGTGGGCACGGCCCCGA
>Ga0136846_1231147_pt1 | contig 32219 bp, 26 predicted proteins | sample HopSoiMetagenom2_FD_96841 | JGI IMG/M metagenome (GOLD analysis project Ga0136846, IMG submission 96841) | Grasslands soil microbial communities from Hopland, California, USA - 2 Assembly 2016 (version 4) | ecosystem: Environmental > Terrestrial > Soil > Grasslands | place: USA: Hopland...
CCCTTCCCCATCGACGAGCCGATCTCCGGCAGGCGCTTCGCGCCAAAGAGCAGGAGCACGACAACGAGGATGAGGAGGATCTCCATGAACCCCATGTTCCCGAAATTCATATCGTCTCCTAGAACAGCGACCGTGCGATGAGGTAGGCGATCAACACGCCAACAAGACTCAGAAGTGATACGTCCAACGCTATCGGTCCGATGGCGAATTTCAAGATAACGAGATCGATGGGCAGTGGGCCAACTGAAGGTGTCACGCCCGTGGTCAGGAACTCCTTCACCGCGCCAACCGGGAGGAATTTGCGGGCGAACTGTGTCATGAAGCCGCCAACGATGAAGCCGATGGCCAATATTACACCGTGAAATAGGGGTCGGTGCCGCGAAGAGTTCCGGGTCGCCATTATGACCGCCGATCCATGACGTAGCCAATCGACTCCGCGAGGGAGCTCCGGTACGCGCTCTCGGGGAGCTCCGCCAAGGCCTCTTCGGCCTGCTGGGCGAACTCCTCGCCCCGGCGGCGGGCATACTCCAGCCCACCCTCATCCCGGACGATGTCGACGACCTCGGCGATGAGGCCGTCGTCGGGGTCAGGGTTCGCGAACAGCGCGTCGACGCGTCGTCGTGCGGCCGCGGGCATCTTTCGGAGCGCGAAGATCAGCGGGAGCGTGACCTTATGTTCCCGAAGGTCGAGACCGGTTGGCTTCCCGATGGTCTCCTGGGCCTCTGTATAGTCCAGGAGATCATCGGCTACCTGAAACGCCATCCCGAGACGCTGCCCGAATCGCCTCAGCGCATTCCGGTAACGCTGCGCGCCACACAACGACCCGACCTCGCACGCGGCGGCGAATAGCGACGCCGTCTTCGACTCGATCAGCGTGTCGTAGTCATCCTCGGAGAACGCCAGCGCATCGAGGGCCGCAAGCTGTCGCATTTCTCCGAGCGTGAGCGCGTTCGAGGCGTGGGTGAACACCGCGAGGGGCTCCATGTCGCCGAGCCGGACGAGGTCCGACAATGCTCGCGAATAGAGGAAGTCGCCCATGATCACCGACACCTGATGACTGAACAGGGCGTTGATCGTTGGACGGCCGCGCCGCATGACCGAGTGGTCGACGGCGTCGTCGTGCACCAGCGTGGCCAGGTGAATGAGCTCCGCCACCGCGGCAAGCGTGGTCGCACGCGGCTCGGGTGACCCGACCACGTTGCTCGACAGGAGCAGGAGCGTGGGGCGCACCATCTTGCCCTTTGCCAGCAGCAGGTGCGCGTTGACGTCCGAGACGAGCGGATTGTCGGTGGCGACAATGCGCCACATCTCGTCGATCACTTCGCGCAGACCCTCCTGCACGGGGGTCTGGATCTGCCGGAGTGTATCGGCCGGTGATAGTGAGCTGTTGGCTCGTGCGGTCAAGTCGCCTTCCGTTCGATCGCCCTGATTCGGTCCGCCACGTCGCGAAACTCGATGTCGACGGCAAATACCCGTTGATAATAATCGAGGGCGTCTCGGTTCCTGCTCAATGCCTCGGTCGCCCTGCCTAGAAGGTAAAGCACGCCGACGAGATGATGGTCATCTCCGTCGCCGATCGCTATGGCCCGGGACAGGACGGATGCAGCCACCTGGAACTGATCCTTCTCGACGAAGCATTGGCCGAGGGCTTCGTAGGCGCGCACCCGGTTCGTTTGCCCGCGGAGGGCCTTCTGGAACTCCGCGACCGCCTCGTCGATGAGGCCCATCTCCTTATACGCGACGCCGAGATCGTAGTGGCTCTCGAAATCCTCCTCGTCCACGTTGTCGGCGACACCCTGCTTGAACCGCTTGAGCATCTCCTGGAAGTCCGCCTCCTCGTCGCCGGTGGGAGGCTTTTCGTCGGCCACCATGCGCGTGGACTTCGGGCTCTCGTCCTCGCGTAGCCAGTCACCCAGGTCGATAAAGTCACCGTTCGTTGCAGCACTGCGATCGAGCGGCGCCGGCTTGTACGGCTGCGCTGGCGCGGCCGTGCCGTTCGAGGCGCGCGCCGCGTTGGACGGCGTCGGTAACGGCGCGCGGTGCGAATCGCGCGCTGGAGTCGCCGGCACCGCGGGCGCGCGGACTTCCGACATGTGCGCCGCCGCGGGGATGGCGGCAATCGCACCGGAGCCCTGCGGCGGCGACATCGACGAGACGGATTCCACCGCGGCCTGCGCGCGCGCGTCTTCCGGTGCGAGCTCGAGGACCCGCTGGTACACGGCGCGCGCTTTCCGCTCTTCACCCGACCTGAATAGCGCATCGCCGAGCTCGAGATACGCGTCGATGAGCTTCGCCCGATCGTTGGAGCGAAACGCGAGCTCGACTCGCTTCTGATGGTGCCGAGTCGAGTCGGGAGTCAGGCGAATCAGCTCGTCGATGATCGTGAGCGCGCGTTCCAGATCACCGATGCGCTCCAGCTCAGCGGCCACCTGCTCGAGCTTCTGCACGCCATTGGGACGGTCACCCGCTTCCAGCATACGCTCGGCCTCCGCGCGCTGAATCTCCCATTCGGCGCGATGCTCGGCGGGTGGCTCGTGCGCGGCAGGCGGCGCCTGGCGCGGCTCGACGGAAGCTGTCGTGGCAACTTCGGAGTCCGCCGCGTGCAAAGGGAGGATCGCGGTGCCCACTACCGACGTGGGCGCCTGTTCCACAGGCGCCGGCGCCTCGATCAGATCATCGATCGGAACGTCGATCGGTCCGTCCGCGCGCGACGCGGCGTCCGCCACCGACGCCGCAACCGTCTCGGGTTCTGCGACCGGAGGCGTCGTCGCGGCGTCGACGTCATCAACGCCGGGGGTAGATGGGCCGGCAAGGAGCATGTCGTCGATGCTTGCGGCGATCGTCGAGCTCACCGACTCGTCCACCCCGGCTGCCAGCGACTCCGCTCCGTGCAGGTCGAAGTCGAGCCGGTCGTCGCGACCGGACGGCGCCAGGCCCAACGAGCCGCCCGGCTCGGGCTCACCGAACATCAAGTCCTTCGTGGACCCGCCGACGGCATCCAGATCGAGTACGTCCAGTCCGCCGTTGAGCGACGCGTCGACGCCTAACGCGGACGCGAGATCGCCGCCCGACGTCACGTCGTCGGCCGACGGCAGTGACATGTCGCGCAGATCGAACGACGGAAACGAAACGTCGTTGTCGAGCGACAGCAATGGGACGGCGTCCATCGCGTCGCCGTCACTCCTCGGCGGCGACCGGAAGTCGAAGAAATCGCCACCGTCCGGCTCCATAGGTGCCGTGAAGTCGGCGGCCAGATCGCCGTAGTCCACGGCGAGCGACGGGCCCGCGACGTAGGCGGGTGTCTCAACGGTGAGCTCCGCGTGAGCGGGCTCCGGATCCGGAACGGCCACCTCGTCGGCGGGCTCGGACAGGTCGAGCGCGGCGACGTCGTGGCTCGCGATGGCTGCTGCGGGTTCCGCGGCAACGGCAAAGTCGACCGGCTCACTCGAGGCAAGCTGGCCCGTCATCGCCATTGCATCGACGTCGAATCCTCCTATTTCGTCGGCGCTCGGCAATTCGTGGCCAATGTCCAGCAGCGGAATCGCGACCGACGATTCATCGTTAGGCGCCGCGAGCTCGAGCGGATCGGCGAGGGCGACCTCCTGTCCCTTCATCGGCGTGTCGGCCTGATCCTCAAGCGTGAGCAGGACGAGGTCCGGATCGCTCACCTGGCGGCCAGGCGGCGTGGCGACCCGCGGCGGTGCCGGCGCAGCGGCCGCGGGGGCGGGCGCTGTTGGCGCGCTTCGCGCCGGCGTCGGTGCCGGCTTTGCTGGCCGCGCGGTGTCCTCGTACGATGTGTCGAGGAAGATGAGGTCCGACGATTTCTGTGTTCGATACGCGCCGGACTTGCGTGGCACAGCCTCCGGATCGATCGACTTCATGCGATCGACCGTCGCGCGGGCTTCGGCCATGCGTCCTTCACTATCGAGCTTGTCGTGCAGTTTCTGCAGCTGCTCCAGGGCTTCGTCCTGGCGGTTCTCCTTCGTCAGCTGCTCGGCGAGCATCAGCCGAATGTCGTCCTGATCCGGGCAGAGATCGGCGAACTCCTTCAGCGCACGAAACGCCTCGTCGATCTGCCCGGTCTTCTGCATCCGGTCGGCGTACTCGAGGAAGTTCTTTTTCGCGTCGCTCTTGAAGCCTTTCGTCGCGCTGATCTTCCCGAGCTTGTAGTAGATGGACGCCCGCCCCGGAGCCTGTCGCAGCACGCGGTTGCAGAGCGCGATGGCGTTGTTGTGGAAGCCGCGCTCGGCGTAGAGGTCGACGGCCTTTTCGAAGTACGCCAGTGCGTCGGACGAGCTTCCGGTGCGCAGCATCAGGTCACCGACGCGGTTGTACACCGAGATATCCGCGTCGTCGAGCGATCCCTCGCTTTCCTGAAGGAATTGCACGTACGCCGCGACGGCCTTGTCGAACTGTTTCTTCTGCTCCAGTTCGATGGCTTTCTTCTTCAGCTTCGCTGCGTTCGACATCAGCGCGTGGAAGTCATTCGGTCAATGCCTTGCGCGAGGGCGCGCCCCTGATGGTACGGGACGATATCGCGGCTCGATGGATGACAGAGTCGCCCTCGCACCCACGTGGCAGCGCATCGGTTGTCGCCGTACCAGTAGGGCAGCTCACGGACATCGTCGGCAGCGAACAGCGCGAGATCGGCGGAAAAGTCCGGCGCGATCTGGCCCACCTCATCCGCGAGTGACAACGCGGCCGCGCCATTCACCGTCGACGCGACGACCGATTCCGCAACGCTCATCCGAAGCTGACTGACGCCGAGGGTCATGACGAGCGGGAAGTTCGTCGTCGGCGACGTGCCGGGATTGAAGTCGGTGGCCAACGCCACGGCGGCGCCGGCGTCGACGAGCGCGCGGGCGGGCGCCTGCTTTTCCTTTCCGAGGAAGAGCATCGTTCCGGGAAGCAGCGTGGCAACTGTAGTGGATGCGGCGAGCACGCGGATTCCCGTTTCGGAGATGGCTGCGAGGTGGTCGGCTGACGTGGCCCCGATCTCCGCGGCGAGCTCGGCTCCGCCTGACGCCCGAAGCTCGTCGGCGTGGAGTTTGAGCCCCAACCCGGCGGACCGTGCGGCAGTGAGAATCGTTCTCGACTCGTCGATCGTGAACACACCCGGTTCGCAGAACACGTCCGCGAAACGGGCAAGCCCCGCCGACGAAACGGCGGGGAGCATCGTAGAGACGAGCAAGCGAACGTATTCGGAACGTCCGTCCCGTATCTCGCGGAATTCGAGGGGGATTTCGTGTGCGCCAAGCCACGTTGGAACCAGGCGCATGGGGAGAATCTCACCAAGCCTGCGGATCACGCGGAGCGATTTCAGCTCGTCGTCGGGAGTGAGGCCGTAGCCGGACTTTACCTCGACGGTCGTGACGCCGTGGGCCGCGAGGCGCCTCAGGCGAGGAATTGCAAGGTCGAGCAGGTCGTCTTCCGACCGGCCGCGAAGGTCGCGCACGGACGAATGGATCCCTCCCCCGCGCCGAGCGATCTCCATGTAATCGAGGCCTGACGCTCGGAGCTCCTGCTCCTCGTACCGTGGCTTGCCGAAGATCGCGTGGGTGTGCGAGTCGACGAGGCCCGGGGTCAGCACGCCCCGCTGGCAATCGATCCGGGTTGCGTGCGGATATCGGCGATCCAGCTCGGCTTGCGGCCCGATCTCGACGATCCGCTCGCCGTCTACCGCGACGGCGACGCCGGTCACAATGCCGGCGTCATTCATCTCACGCCCGCGTCGGGCCCTCGGCGGACCAGCGCACGTCACCACCTGAGAGGCGTTGATGAACAGTAGACGGGAGACGGGAGACGGGAGGCGGGAGACGCCAACCCCGGAGACGTCCCCCTCGGGGAGAGACGCATCCCGACGGCTTTCCGTCTCCCGTCTCCCGTCTCCCGTCTCCCGCCCTGTCACGCCATCACATCCCTAACGCGAGACAGCTGCAGCGGCGCCTGCGCCTCACCGCGGCAGGCGTAATAGCAGGCGTTGCAGTCGATCGGTTTGTAGTCGCGGAACTCCGTCCAGTGAAAGTCAACCGGGAAGTCCGGGCACCGTTTTACGTGTCCCGTCGGATCGATGTGAATGGTACGGAGCCCCGCCTGACACGGCTCCTTCATCTCGCCGCGCACATAACGCGGAATCTGCTCGATGTAGTAGTCCGAGTTCGTGATGACGCCGCGTTTGCGCCGCTTGAACGCCAGCAGGTCGGCCACCACTTGATCGATCGCCGAGAGCTGTTCGTCGCGGACGAGATGGTCCTTGTTGCCGTTCTTCGAGTCCGTGTACACGCTGTAATTCACGCCGCAGCCCAGCTCCGCGGCGCGATGCGCTATCGGCAGGATCTGATCGAGGTTGTCGTCTTTGATCACCGAGTTGAATCGGATGGAATCGATCCCACGCTCGCGCATGATCGCGGCGTTCCGGAAGATCTTCGCCGTCAACCCGGGGATGCCGCGCGCCGTGTCGTGTCGGCCATCGAGGTAATCGAGCGAGATGTTGAACTGATTGATGCCGGCTTGCCAGAGCGACCAGGCGCGATCGGGAGTCAACATCCCGCCGTGCGTGATCATGGCGATGTACTTGATCCGAATCGCCTGGCTGACGGCGGCGACGATGTCCTCGAGGTCGCGCCGAAGCGTCGGCTCGCCGCCGGTGAACGTCACCATCATTGGGTTGAAGAACCGCGCCGCGTCGGCAAAGCTCTTCAACTCGTGGTCCTTCGCCTCGGCAGGAGTCTTCCAGTAATCGCAGAAGCCGCAGCGCGCGTTGCAGCGCATCGTGACTTCGAAGTGGACGAGCACCGGGCGACGGCGCGCGGTCAGCCACGCATACTTCGCGAGGAACAGCGGAACGTGATAGGGCTTGAACCGAGCCGAAAGCATGTCAGTGCGGGAACAGGGAACCGAATTGGGAACTGGGAACTGACGACGGGCCACCATGCCCGATGGGCCCGACAAGGCTCACGTCATAATCCGTTCCCTGTGCCCTGTTGCCCGTTCCCTGCCCGCCCGCGGTCATCCACCATCGGCAGGTGGATGTGCTCTCGCGCTGCGGTCTCGACGGCAAGCTCATAACCGGCATCAGCGTGGCGCGCGACGCCAATGCCCGGATCGTTGGTCAGCACTCGCTCGAGCCTAACGCGCATCTCGGGCGTCCCGTCCGCGACGATCACCTGCCCCGCATGCAGCGAGTTACCAATGCCGACGCCGCCGCCGTGGTGGAACGACACCCAGCTCGCCCCGCTCGCGACATTCACCAGCGCGTTGAGGATCGCCCAATCGGCGATGGCGTCGCTTCCGTCCTTCATCGCTTCGGTCTCCCGGAATGGCGACGCCACGCTGCCCGTATCGAGGTGGTCACGGCCAATGACAATCGGCGCCGAAAGCTCGCCGCGCGCCACGAGGTCGTTGAGCGCGATGCCGAATCGCGCACGCTCACCTTGCCCCAGCCAGCAGATGCGCGCGGGCAATCCCTGGAACTGCACCGTCTCGCGCGCCATGGTGATCCATCGGCGGAGGTGTGCGTTCTCGGGGAACAATTCGAGCACCAGCTCATCAGTGCGATAGATGTCTTCGGGGTCGCCCGAGAGTGCTACCCAGCGGAACGGCCCCTTCCCTTCACAGAAGAGCGGACGGATGTACTCGGGGACGAACCCCGGGAACGCGAACGCGTAGGCCACACCGGCGTCGAACGCGACCGTGCGAATGTTGTTTCCGTAATCGAACGTCACGGCGCCGCGACGCTGCATCTCGAGCATCGCGTTCACATGCGCGACGATCGACGCCGTTGCGCGGCGGATGTACTCCTCGGGCGCCGATCGCCGCAGTTTTCCAGCATCGGCCAGCGTCAGCCCGCTCGGCACATACCCGTTGAGCGTATCGTGCGCGCTCGTCTGATCGGTCACGACGTCGGGCGTTACGCCACGCCTCACCAGCTCGGGTAAGATCGTCGCCGCGTTCCCAACGAGGCCAACCGAGAGCGGACGTTTGGCATCCACTGCTTCGCGGATCCACGCCAGCGCTTCATCGAGCTCGGCGGTCTTTCGATCCAGATACCGTGTGGCAAGTCGCTTATCGATTCGTGATTCGTCGACGTCCACACCGAGGAACGCCGCACCGTTCAGCGTTGCCGCGAGCGGCTGCGCTCCGCCCATCCCGCCAAGTCCGGCGGTCAGCACGAAACGGCCGGCCAGCGTTCCGTCGAAATGCCGTTGCCCAACTGCCCCGAACGTCTCGTACGTGCCCTGCAGGATGCCCTGGCTGCCGATGTAGATCCACGACCCCGCGGTCATCTGCCCGTACATCGTGAGACCGAGACGTTCGAGCTCGCGGAATTTCTCCCACGTCGCCCACCGCCCGACGAGATTGCTGTTCGCGATCAGCACGCGGGGCGCACTCGGCTGCGTACGAAAAACCGCCACGGGCTTTCCGCTCTGCACGAGCAGCGTCTCGTCGGCGTCCAACCGGCGCAGTGACGCGACGATCGCATCGAACGCCTCCCACGACCGTGCCGCGCGACCCGTTCCGCCGTACACGACAAGATCGTCAGGCCGCTCGGCGACGTCGGGGTCGAGGTTGTTCATCAGCATGCGCAGGGCTGCTTCCTGCTGCCAGCCCTTGCACGACAATGCTGTGCCCCGAGGCGCCCTAACGAGTCGCGCGCCGCGCGGCGTGGATTCGGTCGGTCGCGTGGCAACGGATGAAACGGTCATGCGATGGCCATGGCGACATTGGTGAAGCGTCCCGCCGCGACGGCGCGGGCGAGCGCGGCAATATCTGGAGCAAGGACTCGGTCCTGCTCGAGCGGCTGAACGAGCTCGCGTACCACGGTAACGGCTTCCTCGACAGCACGGGCCGCTCGCAGTGGCCTCCGGTACTCGACTCCCTGCGCCGCGCACATGAGCTCGATGCCCATGACGTGCTGCACGTTGCGCACCACGCGCTGGAGCTTCCACGCGGCACCCATGGCCATGGGGACGACATCTTCCTTGCTTCCGTCGGTGGGGATCGTATCAACGCTCGCCGGGTGAGACAGCACTTTGCACTCGCTCGCCAGCGCAGCCGCGGTCACCTGTGCCATCATGAAGCCCGAGCACACGCCCGCGTCGCGCGTAAGAAACGGCGGCAACCCCTGATTGAGGTCCGGGTGCACCAGGCGATCGATGCGCCGCTCGGCGATGGTCGCGAGGTTCGTGAGCGCGATCGCGAGCACGTCGAGTGCGAGTGCGACGGCCTGTCCGTGAAAGTTGCCGCCACTCAACAGTTCGCCGTTCTCGAACACCAGCGGGTTGTCCGTTGCGGCATTGAGCTCACGGCTCACGAGTGACTCGGCGAACTCGATGGCGTCGCCAACGGGACCGTGCACCTGCGGCATGCATCGCAGCGCGTACGCGTCCTGGACACGGGGATCACCGTAGCGATGCGATTCCCGGATTTCACTGTGCGCGAGCAGCTCTCGCAGGAGCGCTGCCGATCGCTGCTGGCCGGCCTGCCCGCGCGCTTCGTGAATACGCGCATCGAACGCGACCGGCGTGCCTAACAGCGCCTCCAGCGACATGGCACCGGCGACGTGCGCCGTGATCCAGAGGCGCAGCGCGTCCGAGACCGCGAGCGCGGCGATCGCCGTGTGCGCCTGTGTGCCGTTGATGAGCGTGATCCCCTCCTTCGGGCCGAGCGCGAGCGGCGCGAGGCCGTGGCGACGCAGCATGTCGGATGCTGGACCACTTGTCGCGTCGTCGTACAGCTCGCCCTCGCCGATCATCGCCAGCCCCAGATGCGCAAGCGGTGCGAGATCGCCACTCGCACCGACACTGCCCTGCTCCGGGATCGGCGGCCACAGCCCGGCGTTGAGCATGGCGACGAGCAGCTCGGGAAGCTGCGGTCTCGCGCCCGAGTAGCCCTTCGCCAGGACGTTCGCCCGGAGCAGCATCATGGCGCGCGTTGCCTCACGAGTCAGGTTCTGCCCGACGCCCGACGCGTGACTGCGCACCAGGTTGACCTGCAGATCCGCGAGACGCTCCGGCGGTATGGCGACCTCGGACAGCTTGCCGAAGCCGGTGGTCACGCCGTACACGACCTCGCGATCACGAACGATGCGGTCGACGTGGTGGTGCGCTCGCAGCATTCGATCGCGCGCATCGCCGGCCAACGAAACGTCGCGACCACCTCGCGCAACGGCCTCGACGTCGGCGATGGTGAGTGACCGCCCGTCGAGCATCACAGGTTCATTCATGGCCGGAATGTCGGGACGCGGTGTGCGCAAGGCAAGCGCCCGGCATCATTCCGAGCACTTACTGAAAGCCCCCCGGCGTTCGCCCGTAGCTGCGCCTGTCGTAATTGAACTTCAGATCCGGTTGCGCGCGTAGCGCAATGAAGAAGTTGAACGCGAAGTTGCCGTTAGGGGACTGCGTGAATGCAAAGATTGCGTCCCAGTCATGCATCTCGCGGCGCAGCGACACGGTGTGCATCCCGAACTCATGTCGCACGAAGTCGTAGTTCGTCGTCCACTGCATCGCCCACTTCGGCGTTATGCTGAAGCGAGTCGATCCCTGGATGTTCTGCGTCGGGGGGCTTTGATAGACCTGGCTGCCACCGGTCGTCGGCGCATACGGATCCTGCACGCCAGGCGTCGTGGTGTGCTGCTGGATGCACTGGTCATACGCGAACGGGTCGACGGTCTGCAGATACGCGCACTGCTGCTGCGGATTGACCACGATCGCATTCGGGTTCGGACGGAACTGCTGTTGGCTGTACGTCAGATCTATCTGCCATCCTGAGCCAACACCTGAGAACTGCTCGCGCATCCGCGTCGCCGTGTTGACGCTTCCTGCGATCTTCTGCCGGGCCAGCGAGCTCCGTCCCGCCGAGTCGGTCGTGCCAACTCCGGCCACGGGCGTTGATTGCGCCGTTCCGTTGAGATCGTAACCGAAGAGCCGAGCGAGCGCGGCGACGAGACCGGATTGTCGGTTGAGCGACAGCGACCCGCGAACTGACTCGCGGAACGGCTTGAACTGCGCAGTGTCGCTCGTTCGCGGATCGCCGGCGAACAACGAGTAGTCGACGCCGATGTCGAATCCAGGCAGGAGGTCGGACCGTGCAGTGTATCCGAACCGCGGTGTCACGAACCCCGACTTTCCGGTGCGACGCGCGCGGAGAATGTCATACTCCAGCGAGGTGAAGTTCAGCGAGAGCAGCTTCACGCGCTTCTTCGACTCGTCGCTCACCGTATCGCTCTTGCCGCGCAGCTTTCCTTCGATGTTCGTCGCCAGCGTTAGGCTTACGATGTTCTGGGCCTGCGACGCGATGTATCCCTGACGCGTTTGGTTGGTGGCGCGGAGAAACTCGTCGCTGACCGTCGCCTCCCCGGCATAGCTGTACGAGATCACCGGTGAGATCGAGTGCCGGAACCGCTCGACGGGTCCGAAGCCCGGGAACAACCCGAAAAACGTCGGTGACATCGACAAGCCCCAACGCGGCCGCTTCGCCTGTCGGATGAATCCGCCGTTCGAGAACTCGCTGCGCAACATGAAGGCATGCGGGTCGACGTTCTCGAAGCTGACCGACGGCGTGAGCTTCCAACTCGACTGGAAGAAGCTCGGGAGGTTGATCCCGGTCGTCCAGTCGAGCGTCGTCAGGAAGTCTCGGTCATAGGTGATCGTCTGCTTCTTCGACGAATCCGCGGGGTCGAACACCGTCTTCGTGAACGGGAAGTCGTTCAGGTTATCGGCGAACCTGAACGAGTTCGTCCAGGTGAATCCGCCAATCTTGATCGGCGTATCGAAGCTCGCGCTCGTTTGTCGCGTGCTCTGATCGAGCTTGACGCTATCGACGCCGATGCCATTCAGGTTCGGCCGATAGGCGTACAGGTTGTTGCCTGTCTGGTCGATGTGCAGGGACTGACGGCTGCTGGCCTGGAGACTCGGCGTCCACGTCAGCCAGCTCGCGAAGTTGATCGGCTTGCTCGCGAGGTTGAGGCTCGGGAATTCCTGGTCGACCTGTTGGCGCCCCGGATACTGCTTTCGCGATCCACCAATGCCCAACTGAAACGCGCCGACCTGCTGCTGGTAGTTCAGTCGGGAATCGATCGTGGCGAGCGCGTTGTACGGGTTGAACGTGTTCTGTCGCTGAAGAGTAGTGCTCGACGCGTAGTTCAGGTTCATCGTCAAGCGGCTCTTTTGCGAGAACTGCTGGTCGTGGCTCCAGGAGTACGTTTGGTTCTTGAGCCCATCGCTCTGCGTCAGGAACGACACGTCGATACCGCCGCTCAGGAACCGGTTGAGCCATCGGTAATCAAAGCTGCCCTTGTAGCGCGTCCAGCCCGGGTCACCCGGCGTCGCGCCGGCGCTGCTTCGCCAGTCCATCGCGACCTGGGCATCGTAGTAGTCGCTGAGTGCGAAGTAGTAGCCAAGGTCCTCGATGGTGCGGCGGTAGTCAGGGCTGTTGCGAACGATGTCGCTGACTCCGAACCGCGGCGGAATTACTCCGCTGCGTCGACCCGAGCGAAGATCCTGGAACACGAACGGCAACCAGAACACCGGCACGTCGCCGATGTACAACACAGCAGGTCGCGCCACCATCACGTCCTTCGAGATGACTTTCATCTCCTTGGACGCGAAGTGATAGTGCGGCGTGGTATCCGTGCAGCTCGTGATCCAGCCGTCCTTCGCGTAGAACGCGTTCTTCTTCGCGGCTGTCGAGTCGTTCTTGAACCCGGTCACCTTGCCGTGTACGACCCACACCTGGCCGCTGTTCACCGACGTCGTCACGCCATACGCCTTACCACGGCGCGACGCCACGTCGTACTGGATGCGCCTCGCGCGAATGTCATCCTGCGCGCCTGAGGGATCCTGAAGCACGACCTCGCCGGTGTCTTTCGCCACCGCCGTCACGAGGTCGAGCGAGTCGTCATAGACGACGGTATCACCAACGAGCACGGCATCGGGTCGACCGACAGCCGCCTTCCCTTCCAGCTTGATCGTTCGATCCTGCGCCTGCAGCTCGACGCGCTGTCCCTGATACTTCGTGGGTGTGTACCCTTCTCGCTTCAACAGCTCGTTCATGACGGAGTCGGGCTCTGCCCATTCGACTCTCAGCTTCGCAGTGCTGTCGGAGTTCAGGCTGTCGCGACGTGCTCGGGTCGTGTCTCCGGGCGCGCGGATCGTGTCGCCCCGCGCACGAGTGGTGTCGCGTCGCGCTGTCGTGTCGCGACGCACCTGAGCGCTTGCGTCCGCGGGCAGGGCAACCGCCACGCCGACCAGGGCCAGCATCCCGATCGCGAGCCATGCGCGCCTAACGATCACGCGCCGGAGAGCGATCACGGCCCGCGCCACGCACTCGACGAGACGTCTCCTTCCCATGGCTCCGTGTCGAGTCGCTGCGGCTCACCCTCGTTTGCCTTCGCCTCGGCGGCCTCCTCGGCGGCGCGCTGCGCCTCACGCTTCCGCCGGCGTCGGTACACGACTACGGTGAGCACGACGCTGAGCTCGTAGAGCAGGTACAGCGGCGCGGCGAGCAGCATGGTCGTCCAGACGAGATCGCCCGGTGACAAGAGAGCGCCCGCGACGACGCACAGAACCACGGCGTGTCGTCGATACCGTCGCAGGAATTCCGGGGTCACGAGGCCGAGCGTCGCCAACAGCAGAATCACGATCGGCAGTTCGAAACACAGCCCGAACGCGAGCGACATGTTCACCGCGAAGCTGAAGTACTCGCGGTACGTGATCATGGGCTCGAGGGCGTCGGTGTTCGCCGCGATCTGCATGAGCCAACTGATCGCGAGCGGCAGCACGACATAGAACGAGAGCGCGACGCCCGACACGAACAGCAGGATGGCGCCGAAGATCACCGGCAGCACGACACGCTTCTCGTGCTTGTAGAGCGCGGGCGCGAGGAACGCCCACACCTGATACAAGATGATCGGCAGTGCCAGCACGATCCCGATCGTCACCGACGCCGAGATCAGCACCGAGAATGGGTCGGCCGGATGTGTGTACTTGAGCTTGTTCCCGTGGAGATACGGGAGGATCGGCCCCTCGAGAAATTTGAAGATGTCGAACCGCTGCAGGACGATGAACGCGGCAACCACGCCGAGCACCACGGCGAGCAGCGACCAGATGATACGCCATCGGAGTTCCTCGAGGTGATCGAGGAACGGCATCTCCGCGGATTCTTTGGTCGACGCCATCACAACCTCCCGGCGCCGCGGCTATTCGCTACCCTGTCGGAGTTGCTCGCGGGCGAGCGACGCTTCATCGGAGCGCGGGTATTTGTCGATGACGGTCTGGAACGCCTGGCGGGCTTCACTATCGCGTTTGGCCTTCTGCAGAAAGAGCCCGTGCTTGTAGAGCGCGGTTGCCGCGCGCGGCGCGCTGGGATACTTCGAAACGACCAACGAGAATACCGAGTCGGCGCCAGACGTGTTCCCTTCGGCCTGTAACGTCTCACCGATGTAATACTGTGCATCCGGTGCGAGATCTGACGTGGGATACTGGTCGAGCAGCGCCTGGAATCCACTTCGCGCGGTGCTGTGACTCCCGCGGCTCATCTGGTCGAACGCGAGCTTGTAGAGTGTTGCGGGACCAGGCGCCGCACCAGCCGCGGGCGCGACGGCCGCCGCTCGTGTGGTATCGCCAGGGACAGCGGGATTCGGCGTGGGCGGCGGCGCGCTCTTCTCCTCGAGATCCCGACGAAGGTCGAGCAGGCGCTGCTGGCTCGCGCCCGTCAGCTCCTGAATCTGCACCAACTGCTCTTGAATGTTCCGAATATCGCCCTGCGCGTTCGCCTGCCATCGCCCCATGCGCGCGCTCGTTGCACGCAGCGAGTCGTTGACCTGGGTCAGCGTCGCGGTGACCTGGGCTAACTGTGCTGCGCGGGCGGAGTCCGCCGCCTGCTGCGACGTCCGGAATTTCGTGAGATCGTCCTGGAGAATGCGGACGTCACTTCGGGTCGCGAAGCACGCACCCGTCGCCAGCGCGAGCGCGACGGGTGCGAGTCGAAGAGCGAAACGAATCATTCGCTACCTGCTGGTTGTTTGCACCGCGGTGATCTGGCCGCCCGTGATCTCGAACTCATCGCGCCGATTGCGCGACCAGCAGCCTTCAGACTCATCGGTGCACGTTGGACGTTCCTCACCGAAGCTTACGATCTCGATCCGACTTCCGTCGATGCCGCGATCGGTGAGATACCGCTTCGCCGCCGCCGCGCGGCGCTGACCGAGCGCAAGATTGTACTCGTCCGAACCGCGACTGTCCGTGTGACCCGCGATCCGGATCCGAACGGCCGTGTTCTGCGTGAGCACCGGAACCTTGGCATCGAGCTTCGCGCGCGAATCGTCAGTGATATCAGAACGGTCGAGATCGAAGTAGATCGTCGCGGTCAACGCAGCGGTTGCGGCTCTGATCGCTTCGGCCTTGGCGGCGTTGTTACGGGCCTCCACGCAGGCGGCATCACAGGTTGGCTGCGCCGGTGCAGGCGGCGGGGCCGGCTGCGGCGCAGGAGCGGGCTGTTCCGCCGGCGCGGGCGCTACCTCCGGTTTCTTCTTGCAGGCGCCCAGGGCGACGAGAGCGATGACCGACAACGAGACGGCTCGGGAAGCACGATGCATGATCTCTCCGAATTACAGGGGCAGGAAGGAAGTGAAATGGTCTACCGCGACAGTGGGGGCGACCATGCAGGAAGACGCACACCCCCGTTTCGCGTCAACTGTCGCCACCTCCCGGACTCCGAGTCGATGACGAACAGCTGCTTGGATCCCGTCCTCGTCGACGAGAAAATGATGTGACGACTGTCGGGCGCCCACGATGCGTCCTCGTTGCTCCCATCACTCGTCAGCTGCTTCACACTTCGGTCGCGCAGCGAAATCGTATTCAACTGGAACGACCCATCGGTCTGCTGCGACTGATATGCGACCAGTCTTCCGTCCGGCGACCAATCCGGGTTGGAGCGATAGTTCTGATCGCCGACGCTGTAGGTCAACGGCTGCGGGTTCGTCCCATCCGCGTCGCTAATATATATCTCCGGGTGGCCGAGTCGACCCGACGTGAAGGCGAGCCGTCGCCCGTCCGGGCTGAACGTTGGACTCGTGTTGTCCGATCCGCGACCCACAGTGATGCGTCGCGCCGGTCCGCGCTCGAATGCCGTCGTCGCGAAGAGATCGGTGCCAGACTCCTCGCCGTGCGTGTAGACGATGACGGCGCCGTCTGGCGCAAAAACGGGTGTGCTGTTCAATCCGCCGCCAACTGCCTCCAGCCGTCGTGCAGCGCCCGACGCGAGGTCCAGCACGTAGAGCTGGCAACAGCCGTGTGCACCGACGACGGAGTAGGCGAGGTGCGTTCCCTTGGGGTGCCAGGTCGGTGACATCCCGCCCGAGTCGTCGCCGACGGGTGTCGGAAACGCTCCATCGCTGTCGATCACGTGCAGCCGACCGTTCCGCACGCCCTGCACGTACGCAACGCGCGTGGCCGCGATTCCGTGTACGCCGGTGACCCACGCCTCGAGCTCGTCCGACACGTTATGCACCGACATGCGCCACCCGCGTGAGTTCGGCGTGCCGTCGATCGCAAAATCTTTTACGCGCGCGACTTTTTGCTGAGCGACGTCATGCACCGCCACGTGAAGGCCGGTGGCCGTTGGTGTCGCCTGTACGATCGCGACCGCGCCAAGCTTCGCGTAGAGCGAATAGTTCCCGTTCTTCCCGGCGACGGGAGCGTCGGGGAACCCGCTCTCCTCCGCGGCGACGACGTTGATGCGATCGCCGTTGTCGAAGTCGCGCTGCAGGATCGCGCGCAACGAGTCGCCATTCACGCCGGGAACGCGCAGGACGAGAACGCCCGGCTTCGTATTCGGATCGTAGCGAAGGCCGATGCGGATCGCCTGCTGCAGCGTATCCTGCGCGGTGGCGTGCGCGAGCGGAATTGTCGTGATCGCGGCAACGAGCAGTGCCGCACGAAGCAGTCGAGTCATCAGCGAATCAACGACGGATCGAAGCTGAAGATAACGGGAAGGAAGTCGTTCGTATAACTCGATGGAAGCGCGCCGAACGCCTTTGCGGAACCGGCAGCTTCCACGGCGCCCTGCGCCTCGAGATCGAACGCGTAGACGCCGGACTTGGTGAGAAACCGAAACTCGCCAACGGATCCATCGCGCCTGACGATGAAGAACACCTCGGCGCGAAGTGCTCCGGGATTTCTCGGACTGAAGCGAACAGCGATCTGTCGGACGATGTTGTTGACGTACGCCGGGTCGGTGAACTCGACGCCTTCGATCTTCACGTTGGCGACGTCGGTCCCCGTACCGCCTGTTGGTCCGCCTCCGGCCTTCGGCTGCGGTTCGTCCTTCGGTGCCGCTTTCTTCGCGACCGTTGGAGTGGCCGGTGCCGCTGCCTTCTTCGGCGTGGGTTTCGGCTTCGTTGGCGCCGGCATGTCTCGCGGATTCGTTTCCGCACGCGGCGGCGGCGGTGCGGGAGTTGGCGGCGGGGCTGGCGCGGGCTGCGGCGTCACTTCACCGATCGCGCGTGGTGCCGGGGGCGCGGCGATCAGACTCACCTTGTATACGGGCGGAAGCGCCTTCGGCGGAGCGGGACGCGCGAAGATCGCTGCCGCGATGATCGACGCGTGTAGCACTGCCGAGACGCCGAGCGGGCCGCCTAACCGCACGCCACTCTGAGGGCGAATCACTACTTCGCCTCCGTCGGCTCCGCGACGAGACCGATGTCGCCCACGCCCGCCTGGCGCATCACCGCGAGCACACGCACGACCGAGCCGTAGTTTGCGTTCTCGTCTCCACGGAGATACACGCCCTGCGCGCCGCGCTTGCTCGCCAGCGCCTTGAACGACGCACGGAACGCATCGAAGCTCATCTCCGACTCGTCGACGAAGATGTGACCCTGCCTGTTCACCGTGACGACCATCCCGCCCTTGGGATCGAGCGGTTTTGCTTCGGCCGTCGGCAGCTTCACGTCGACGCCACCCTGCATGATCGGCGCGGTGATCATGAAGATCACCATGAGGAGCATCATCACGTCGATGAGACTCACGACGTTGATCTCCGCATTCAGTGGCGTCCGTTCTCCGCGACGACGATGCATGCTGCTAGATCCTCCCCTCGCGAACCATCAGCGCGATGAGCTCGGAGCCGAAGCCTTCGAGCTCACTGTCCAGCCGATTCACGCGGTTCGCGAAGATGTTGTACCCGAACACCGCAGGAATGGCCACGGCCAGCGCGGCCGCGGTGGCGATCAGCGCCTCTCCAATACCCGGCGCTACCGCCGCGATGTTCCCTGAGCCCTGCGTCGCGATGCCCGTGAAGGCCGAAATCACGCCGAGCACGGTACCGAGCAGCCCGATGAGCGGGCTCACTGAACCGATCGTCGCGAGCGACGCCACGAACCGCGACAACGAATCGCGCTCCGCGTTCGTCTCCGCGTCGAGCACGAGGCGCAACGCTTCGACCTGTGACCCGCTGAGCCGCGCCGTTCGCTCGGCCGACGCCGCCAGCGCGGGCTTGGTCTGCGACAGAAACTGCACCGCGCGGTTGAACACACGAGTGAACGGGCTCGCCTTGGCGTGCTTCGCGAGCGTCGCGACCTCCTCGAGCGACTGCGCACGATCGAAGCTCCGGATGAACGCGTTGGCTGCGCTGCGCACACGCCGGAATTCCACCCACTTGCCGAACATCACCGCCCAGCTGAGCAGCGACAGCACGGCGAGCAGACCAAGCACGATCTTCGTCACAAGCGTCGCGTTCTGGATCATCTCCCACGGCGTCGTGGGGACGGCCCTGCCGACCTGAAGGTACGCGAGCACGATCACGTCGGTTGACGCTCCCGCCCGAACCGCGCGGCGAAAAACGCGAACGTCTCCTCGAGTCCCGTATGGAGGTCGACACGTGGTGTCCACCCGAGCTCGCGCTTCGCCTTGTCGATGTTGACGGCGGATCGCTCCTGCTCGCCCGGCCGCGCGGGCGCGAGATGCACCGGAACGTCGGAACCGGCACTACGCTGCAACGCGGCCGCGAGATCGACCACCGACGTTTCGACGCCGGTGCCGATGTTGAACCCGCGCGCGTCGAGCCGCCCCGGCGCGGGCAGCGTTCGCGTTGCCGCGGCAAGGTTCGCCCGCGCCACGTCTTTCACGAACACGTAGTCGCGCGTCTGCGATCCATCACCGAACACGGTCAGCGGCTGCCTCGTTAGGATTCGATTGCAGAATATGGCGACGACTCCCGCCTCGCCGTGCGGATCCTGACGAGGTCCGTACACATTCGCATAACGAAGCGCCACGGTGTCCACGCGGTGCACGCGCGCGTAATACGCGAGATACAGCTCCGCGCTCAACTTCGCGATTCCGTACGGCGACTCCGGGTCCTTGGGGAAGTCCTCCACGTTGGGCGGCGTCACGAAATCGCCATAGAGCGCGCCGCCAGTCGATGAGAAGATGAACCGCGTCGGATGTCCCGAGGCACGCACCGCCTCGACCAGGTTCAGAGTGCCGACGACGTTGATGGTCGCGTCGAACCCCGGATTCGCGACGCTCTTTCGCACGTCGATCTGCGCGCCGAGGTGCGAGATCACGTCGAACCTCCCATCGCGAACAGCGCTCGCCGCGTCAGCGCTCGTGAGGTCCAGTTCCAGGAGACGCGCGCGTTCCGGAAGATTTTCGCGGCGCCCTGTTGCGAAGTTGTCGAGGATCGTGACGTCGTACCCGTTCTCCAGATACAGGTCGGCCACGTGAGAGCCAATGAATCCGGCGCCGCCGGTGACGAGAGCGCGCGGCACGTCAGCGGACCTCGATCGTTGCGAGATGGCGAATCATTCGATTAGGCAGGCGTGAGTTGGTCGGACGATGGCAAACCTCGGTCTTTTGCCACGAGTCGGACGTGCGTCAGGTCACTCTTGTGACGCGCGAGCCCACCAATGTGCAAACGGCGCCGAGGCCGAAGCCGCGGCGCCGCTGCGCCATCGATCCTGTCATGAGGGCGATCGCGGACGTCACGGTCGCCCTAAGATAACCGGCCCCTGGGGTTCAGGGCATCTTGGCGGTCACGCGCGCGTGCGTGCCCTGTTCGATCGAATCGTATCTCTGATCGACGATGAGGGCAGTCGCCCCCTGTGGTGTCACCCGGACGATCTGCGCAATGGCGATCTCGGATTCTGGTAAGACTACACCATAGGGGGACATGTGACGCGGGCGATAGAAGCTGATCTGATCGCCCGCTCGCATGCCCGGCGCAGCGGCCACGACCACATACGACTGAAGCGACGGCAGCACCGGTTCGCTCTTAAGCCAGAGCACGAACGTCTCGGCGCCATCATTCACCGCCGCCGGGCGGCCCGCGCCGGCCGGCGACGGATCCATCGGGACGAGCTGATCGCCGATCTGGACCGGCTCGAAGCGGGCCACGACACGCGCCTCGGCCGCCTGGCCGGGCTGCGCCCGCTCAATGACGACGATGCCCGTCGGCACCATGACCTGGCCGAGGCCTTGGAGCATAGGGCCCGGGCGGGCGGACACGTAGCGCGTGCCGGCAGCCGCGGACATGCCGGCGGGCACGGTCACGAACACGCGTTCGTACGACTGCAGTGGCCGCTCGACGTCCGTGAGCGGGATAGCGGGCACGTCTCCGGTTCCGACGATCAGGCCGGCGTTTGCCGGTCCGCCCAAACGATCGACCCACGGTGCGGCGTAATACTCGCCCGGTCGAACCGTATTCGGCGATTGCACCGGGCCCGCCTGCCAGGACGAGGCCAGCGCGACGTCCATGTTTGATTGCTGTGCCGAGGCGAACGTGGGGGCCATCACGGCCCCCACGAGTGCAATCGCCAGCTGGCTAGAACGGAAGATCGTCATCCTCATCATTCAACGCTCCGGGAAAGTCCTCGAAGTCCTCGCCGGCTGCGCCCGCCGCGCTCTTTGCGCGCTCGGGTGCGCGGCTGCGACTCATTCCGGAACCTCCCTCGGAGTCGTGACTGTCGCCGCCGCCGCGGCCGCCGCCCAGCATGATCAACTCACGGACATTGATCTCCGTGCTGTACCGGGTCTGGCCATCTTTGTCTGTCCACTGCCGGTACTCGATGCGTCCCTCGACGTAAATCTTGTCGCCCTTCTTGACGTACTTCTCGACGATGTCCGCGAGTTGCGAACCTTTGGTGTTCCAGACCACACAGCGGTGCCATTCCGTTTTTTCCTGACGGTCGCCCGACTGGTTGTTCCAAGAACGACTCGTGGCGAGCGAAAAGGTTGCAACGCGGTTGCCACCGGTGGTGGACCGGATCTCGGGGTCGGCACCGAGGTTCCCGATCAACGTCACCTTGTTCAAGCTTCGGCTCACAGTTCCTCCTGGCGAGTGATGAAGTGCTCGCCGCGGAAAGTAGGGGTCAGAGCCGACACGCCCGCAAACAAATCGGTGCGCGTCAAGCAGTTTGGTTGCGAGTGGCGAATAGGCGCTGCAAGGCAGGTCACAATTCGCGTCGAAGCACCAGCGCGTCTTCGACGGGCTTACGGTAATACTTGGCACGCCGCCCGGCCACCTCGAAGCCGCGCGACGCGTACAGGGCCCGCGCTCCGGCATTCGACTCGCGGACTTCGAGAAACACGACGTGGGAGTGCCGCTCTTTCGCGATGTCGAGCGCGTGATCGAGCAGACGCGCGCCAACGCCGGCGCGCCGAACGTCGTTAGCCACCGCCAGGTTCGCAATCTCGGCTTCGTCGACGACATACCACGACACCACGTAGCCGAGCACACGGCCGCTCACGGCATCCTCGGCGACCGCAAAATGCACGAGGGGATTCCCGAACAGTGCGCGAAACGAACCGGGAGACCAGGGATCGCCGAATGCGCGCCGTTCGATGGCGGCAATGTCGTCGACGTCGTCACGCCGGGCTCCTCGAATCACGAAGTCGCGACGCGGCAACGCAGGGCTCGCGTGCGCCCTCGTGTCGGTCATCCGGTCGTCAGCGCGCGCCCGTGCGCCGCCTCCCATTTCACCTGCGCCTCGGCAAGCCGTCCGTAGTTAGGCTCCCAGGTCGCGAGGTCCGCCGCGGCCGGCCACGGTGCGAGACTCCCGAGCTTCGCGACACCGCGCGCGTGCGGACTGACCACCAGTTGTTCGGCTGGGCCGACAGGTCGAGCGGCGTGCTCGCGCGCAAACTCACCGAGCGCGGCACGCGCGAGCAGCGTGGTGGATGATTCCGTCGTGATCGCGCGATCGGTGATGGAGAACGCACAGGCAAACACGTCGCCACGCATGGCGTCGAGCACCGCCACGTAGCGGCCAGGCGTCACGACAGGCTCCGCGCCGGCCACGATCAGCAGCAATGACGACACGGGATGCAGCGGCGTGCGCGCGCTCAGCGCAAGTCCCTTCGCGATCGCGCCGGCGATCCGCAGGCTCGTGAAGCTGCCCGGCCCTTCGCCGCACGCCACCCGGTCGATCGCGTTAGGCGCGATGCCTGCCTCGGCCAGCGCCTCCGCAACCGCGGGCATCAGTCGCTCTTCGTGGACACCACGCATCGCTGTTTCGCGCAAAGCCACCACGACGCCGTCGCGAATCACGGCCACGCTGCCGGTATACGTCGATGCCTCGAGCGCGAGCGTAATCATGTCAGCCGGCGAGCAAAACGCGGCGATCCGGGTCGACCTGAGCGTGCTCGAGATCGATCGGCACGTGGCCGGCGGGAATGAGATCGCCCGCACGCTCCGGCCACTCGACGATGACCAGCGCGTGCGACGTAGAGATCTCGTCCCACCCGATGTTGACGAGCTCGGACGGCCGCTGAATGCGGTAGAGATCGAGATGATAAACGGGCGACCGCGGCGCGTCGTATCGGTGGACCAGCGCGAACGTCGGGCTGGTCACCGGCTCCGTCACGCCATAGCCCGCGCAGATCGCCTGCGCGAGCGTCGTCTTTCCAGCGCCCAGGTCGCCGGCCAGCGTGATGATGAGCGGCGGCCTGGCGGCCCGACCCAAGGCCTCACCCCACGCGACGAGCTCCTCGCGCGTCATCGCGACACGCCCGCGCACTGCAAGCGCCGGAACGAGATGGTGGAACTGTTGCACGGGCGTGTGTGGAAGATCAGGTATTGGCGCGAATGTCGGCGAATGCACCGCGGGAACGCGCCACGTTCCCCGCCCCCTTGGCTTTCAGTTCGAAGAGCTGATCGCGAAGGCGTGCCGCCGTTTCGAAGTCCAGGTCCGCCGCGGCGTCGCGCATCTCGCGCTCCAGCCGCTCGATCGTCGCGGCGCGGTCCTCCTCGCCGTACGACGCCGCCGCTTCCGCCACCTTCCGTGCTGCCCGCTCGCGCCCCTCGCGCTCCGCGCGCGCATCGGCCACGCGCGTGATGAACCGCACCTGCTCGACGCTCTTCTCGACGCCGCGGGGCACGATGCCGTGCGCCTCATTATGCTCGCGCTGCATCTCGCGTCGCCGCCCCGTCTCCTCGATGCACCGCTGCATCGAACCGGTGATCCGGTCCGCGTAGAAGATCGCTCGCCCACCAACGTGGCGCGCCGCGCGGCCCACCGTCTGGATCAGCGATCGATCACTGCGCAGGAAGCCCTCCTGGTCGGCATCCAGGATCGCGACCAGGGAGACCTCCGGCATGTCGAGCCCTTCGCGGAGCAGGTTGATGCCGACCAACACGTCGAACTCGCCGAGGCGCAGCCCGCGGACGATCTCCATCCGCTCGATGGCGTCGATGTCCGAGTGCATGTACCTAACGCGGACGCCCATCTGCTGCAGATAGTCCGTCAGGTCCTCGGACATGCGCTTCGTGAGCGTAGTGACCAGGACGCGTTCACCGCGCCGCTCACGAATCCGAATTTCGTTGAGCAGGTCGTCCACCTGCCCGCGCACCGGACGCACCTCGATCTCCGGGTCGAGCAGCCCCGTGGGACGAATGATCTGCTCGACCACCACGCCCTCGGAGAGTTGGAGCTCGAGCTCTGCCGGTGTGGCGCTCACCATGAGAGCGCGCGGCGTGAGCGCGAGGAATTCGTCGAACACGAGCGGCCGGTTATCCAGCGCGCTGGGCAGCCGGAATCCGTAGTCCACCAGCGTGAGCTTTCGCGCCCGGTCGCCGTTGTACATCCCGCGCACCTGCGGCAGGGTCACGTGCGACTCGTCGACGACCACGAGAAAGTCTTCCGGGAAGTAGTCGAACAGCACGGCCGGCCGTTCGCCGGCGGCACGCCCCGAGAGATGTCGCGAGTAGTTCTCGATGCCCGCGCACGTGCCGATCTCCAGCATCATCTCGATGTCGAAGTGCGTGCGCGACTCGAGTCGCTGCGCCTCGAGCAGCTTCCCATCGCGCCGCAGGACCTCCAGTCGCTCGCTCAGCTCCTGCCGAATCTGGGCGACGGCCCGCTCGATCGTTGGCCGCGACGTGATGAAGTGTTTCGCCGGATAGATCGCGGCGCGCTCGAGCACCGCGATCGTCTCGCCCGTGATGGGGTTGATCTTGGAGATGCGCTCGATCTCGTCGCCCCAGAGCTCGACACGCACGCCCTGTTCTTCGTACGCGGGCAGGATCTCGACGGTATCGCCCCGGACGCGGAATGTGCCCCGCTCGAACGCTACATCGTTGCGGCTGTACTGAATGCCCACGAGCGCGCGCAGGATGTCGTTGCGCGGAATCGTCTGCCCCTTCTGCAGGCTGACCATCCGCTCCCGATACTCGATCGGGTCGCCTAGGCCGTAGATCGCGGAGACCGTGGATACGATGACCACGTCTTCGCGCTCCATCAGGCTCGACGTGGCTCGCAACCGCAGGCGGTCGATGTCCTCGTTGATCGAGGCGTCCTTCTCGATGTACGTATCGCTCGACGGCACGTAGGCCTCGGGCTGATAGTAGTCGTAATACGAGATGAAGTACTCGACGGCGTTCGTCGGGAAGAAGCTCTTGAGCTCCCCGTAGAGCTGCGCGGCGAGCGTCTTGTTGTGCGACAGGACGAGCGTCGGCCGGCCCAGGTTCTTGATCACGTGGGCCACCGTCATTGTCTTTCCCGATCCGGTGACGCCAAGCAGCGTCTGGAATCGATCTCCGCGCTCCAGACCGGCGCTCAGCTCCGCGATCGCCTTGGGCTGATCGCCCGCCGGTTGAAACGGCGACTGGAGCACAAACTCGGCGCGAGGCATGGCCGCAATATAATGCGCCGCCTCGGAGTTTGTTCGGGCCGCTAACGGTTGCTAGCCGTCGCCATTGTCGGTCGAGATGCGCTCGCGGCGTGCGACTTCGGTAATGCCTTTCACGCGGCGCGTGGCTTTGATGATCTTCTGGAGGTGCGCAAGGTTCTCCACCTCGACGAGCGCCGACCCGTTCACGCGGCCATCCACCGTCTTGAGATCCATGCTTCGGATGTCGGTCCCTGCCCCGGAGACGGCACCGGCGATGTCGGCGTAGAGCCCGCGCCGATCGGTTCCCTCCAGCGCGAGCCTAACGACGAACCGCTCGCCCTCCTGCTGCTGCCAGTCGATCTCCAGGCGACGTTCCGGCTCGTGCGCCAGCATGAGGAGGTTCGGGCAGTCGGCGCGGTGGATGCTCACCCCGCGCCCGCGGGTCACGTATCCCACCACGCTGTCGCCGGGCACCGGCTGGCAGCACTGCGCGTAGCGCACCATGAGGCCGTCGGCACCCTGGATGCGAATGCCCTTCGGGGTGCCGCGCATGCGCTCCACGAGCCGCTCGATCGCGGTCGGGCGCGGCTGGTGTTCGGGCGACGTCTCGAGGTCCGGCCGCGCCGCGGCGAGCACCTGTCCGATGTGAAGGTCGCCCTGGCCGATCGACGCGATGAGATGGTTCACGTCGTTCAGGTTGAACGCCTTCGCCGCCTTTTCCAGGTCGCCGTCGTCCAGCTTCGGGAGCCGGCGCCGCTTGAGCTCACGCTCGAGGATCTCGCGGCCGAGCTTCGCGGACGTCGCGTGCTCCTCGTGCCGGAGCCACTGCCGGATCTTGTGCCGCGCTCGACCCGTGCGCACGTGCGCGAGCCAGTCACGACTCGGCCTCGCGTTAGGCGAGCGGATGATCTCGACCGTCTCCGAATTCTTGAGCTGTCGAGAGAGCGGCGCGATCCGGCCGTTCACCTTCGCGCCCGAACAGTGGAGCCCGATCTCCGTGTGCACGGCGAACGCGAAGTCGATCGGAGTGGCGCCCTTCGGCAGCTGGATGACGTCGCCGGTCGGCGTGAACACGAAGATCTCGTCCTGGAACAGGTCGAGCTTCAGGAACTCGAGGAACTCGTCCGGGGTCTTCGCGTCGAGCTGAACCTCGAGGACCTGACGGAACCAGGCGAGGTGTCGGTCCAGCTCGTCCGACGACTTGCTCCCGTCCTTGTAGAGCCAGTGCGCCGCGATACCGAATTCCGCCGTGCGGTGCATCTCACGCGTCCGGATCTGGATCTCGAACAGCTGCCGTGCGGGACCGAACACGGTCGTGTGCAGCGACTGATAGCCGTTCGACTTCGGCTGCGCGATGTAGTCCTTGATCCGCTCCTGGAGCGGCGTCCAGCCGTCGTGGATGACGCCTAACGCGTGGTAGCAGTCCGGGACGCTGTTCACCAGCACGCGAATCGCGAGCAAGTCGTAGATCTCATCGTACGGCTTGTCGCGCTTCTGCATCTTCTTGAAGATCGACCACAGGTGCTTCGGGCGCCCGGTGACGTCGACGTCCTTGATGCCAGCGGCCTTGAGCGACCGCTCCAGCGGATCGCGCATGCGCGCGATGAGGTCCTCGCGCTCGCCGCGCTTCTGTGCGACCAGCTTCGCGAGCGCGCGATAGTCATCCGGCTCGAGATGCTTGAACGCCAGGTCCTCGAGCTCCCACCGCATCTTCGCCATACCGAACCGGTGCGCGAGCGGCGCGTACAGGTCGCGCGTCTCCTGCGCAATGCGGCGGCGCTTCTCCGGCGCCAGCCAGTCGAGCGTCCGCATGTTGTGCAGACGGTCCGCGAGCTTGATCAGGATGACGCGAACATCCTTCGCGATCGACAACAGCAGCTTGCGGTAGTTCTCGACCTGGCGTTCCTGCGTCGAGTTGAGCGGCAGGTTCCCGATCTTCGTCAGCCCATCGACGATCTGCGCGATTTCTTTTCCGAACTCGCGCTCGACGTCCGCGACCGTGATGTCGGTGTCTTCGACGACATCGTGGATCAATCCACTCGCGACCGTGACCGAATCGAGCTGCAGGTCGGCGAGAATCCGGGCGACCTCCACGCAGTGGGACAGGAACGGCTCGCCCGACAACCGCGTCTGCCCGGCGTGCGCGCGCTCGCTGTACTTGTACGCGCGCAGCAGCAGCTCCTGATCGAGCCCCTCACGCAGCGGTGTCGCTGGGCTCGTCCACCCCGGGATCGTGATCGGCGTTGGTGCGGTCGACGTCATCTACAAGAGTCCCGCTTCGGCGAAGCTCACATACCGGCCGCGCCCGATGATCACGTGGTCGTGGACGGGAATGTCCAGCAACCGACCCGCGGCGGCGAGCTGCTCGGTCACCACGCGGTCGTCAGGTGAGGGCGTAGGATCCCCGCTCGGGTGATTGTGCACGAGTATCACCGCGGCTGCGCGCTCGGCGATCGCTTCGCGAAACACCTCGCGCGGGTGAACCAACGAAGAATTGAGAATGCCTCGCGTAACGGTCACGTCGCGCTCCAACCGGTGCTGCGAGTCGAGCACCGCGACGTGAAACTCCTCCACCGGCAAATCCTCCAGTCGCGGCGAGAACACCGCAAAAACGTCCCGTGGTGACCGCATTGGCGCGCCGTCCTCACGTTCCTCGCTCGCGGCGCGCCGGCCCAGCTCCAGCGCGGCGTGCACCGCGACCGCGCGTGCCGATCCGATCCCCGCGAGCTTGGTGAGCGCTGCGACCGGCTGACCAGCGATGCGGCGCAGAGAGCCGTCTGCCCATACAAGCACTTCGTGCGCCAGCCCAAGAGCCGATCGTCCCGCCCCGCCGCTCCCGACGATGATTGCGAGCAACTCGGCTGAGCTCAGCGCGTGAGCCCCGTGCGCCTTGAGCCTTTCTCGCGGGCGCTCGGCACGCGGTAACTCTCGAATACTAAGTCCTTTCGGCGCATTCTGTCGAGCGCCGGCTATCACGTCCAGCGAAGACTGCACGGAGAACCCCAGTGGTTTGAGATGCTCCATACGTACGCGACGCGGCCGTAGACACTGCCATCGGTCGAACGCCGCCGCAGGTATCCGCGCGCGACACAGGCGGTCCCGAGTTGTGCGATGCGACAACCCCCCGAACGGTGTCGTGCACCGGCCGGGGGGCCTCGCGTCGGATCACGATGGATCCAACGAATACCGCGAAAACGTCAGGGCTTCGGCTTACTCATCTGCGCCTTCATTTCGTCGCGATTCTTGTCGAACGTCTTCTGCTGGTCCGGGGTCAGGACGTTGCGAATAGCGGCGTACTCCTTCTGCATGACCTCCCTCCCCTTCGCGCGCGTAGCCGAGTCCGGCGGTGTGCCCGCCTGCATCGGCGGCATCTCCGCGCGGAACGCTTTCTGGATCGAGTCCACGGACGCCTGCTGCTTGGCGTCGAGCGTGATCCCCTGCATCAGCCGCTGCATTCCGCGGCCGCCGCCCTGACCACCGCCGCCCTGTGCGTACGCGGCCGGCGCGGCGAGCGCCATCATACCAACGAGCGCTGCGATTCGCGTGAGCTTCATGAGTACATCTCCGAAGTTCAATGTCGTCGAGGGATTCTCTTGGAACACCCGAAACCAAACTCGCCGACATAAACCGCTCATAACAAGCGAACTAGAGATTGGCGCCGTGGCACTTCTTGAATTTCTTGCCCGAACCACACGGACACGGATCGTTGCGTCCAACGTTCGACCAGTCGCCAGTCGCGTTCGCCGCACCGGGGACTCCGGGTGCGCTCGCGGTCGGATTCAGTGACCGCGTGCGCCCCGCGCCCACGATCACCGGGTCCTGTCGCGCCGCGGCCTTCTTCTTGGGCGGCTCGGCCGGACCGACATCCATGACCTTCTCATCTCCCTCCGGGGCGGCCCCTGCACCATCGCCATTCTCGGTCGGGTGAGCGGTCGCCGCCGGCTCTTCTTCCGGAATGTCCTCCAGGATGCCTAACGCGTTGTAGCGCTTGGTCGGCTTGTGAGGCGCCTCGGCCTGTCGGGGCTTCGACCCATCGCCGTTTCCGCCGGACGGCTGTCCATACTCGCCGGGCTGCGGCTGCTGGAACACCAGCTGCGCGCGGAAAAAGCGCTCGGTGAACGTGTTGAAGATGTCGTTCATCAGATCGACGAACATCGAGTACGCCTCCTGCTTGTACTCGATGAGCGGATCCTTCTGGCCCCATGATCGGTAGTGGATCGCGTTGCGCAGCTGGTCGAGATCGTAAAGGTGATCCTTCCACTTCTCGTCCAGCACGTTCAGCATGACGAGCGAGAGCAGCCGCCCCGAGAAGCCGTTGCCTTCCTCGTCCTTGACCCGATCCAGCTCTTCGAGCTTGGCCGCGAACTGGCGCCGCCCCGCTTCGATGGACGCGGTGCGTGCTCCATCGACAGTCGTCGGCGGATCGTTCCCCTCGAACTCCGGCACCGTGAGCAGGTAATGCATCAGCATTTCCTGCTTCAGCAGCGACAGGTCCCACGCCTCTTCGGACTCCAGATCGACCAGTCGGTCGTCGACGCGCTTCGTGAGCGCCTTGTCGACCATCTTGAGTGCTTCGCCCTTCAGCTCCTCCCCACCCTCGAGCGCGAATGATCGCAGCGAGTAGACCACTTCGCGCTGCTGGTTCATCACGTCGTCGAAATCGAGCAGGCGCTTTCGAGACTGGAAGTTCTGCAGCTCGACGCGCTTCTGCGCCTGTCCAATGGATCGCGTGATGAGCGCGTGTGTGAGCACCTCGCCTTCCTGCGCGCCCATGCGGTCCATCAGCTTCGCGATGCGCTCGGAGCCGAACAGTCGCATGAGGTCATCTTCGAGCGACAGGAAGAACTGCGACGCACCCGGATCGCCCTGACGACCCGAACGCCCGCGCAGCTGTCTGTCAATACGGCGCGACTCGTGCCGCTCCGAGCCAATGATGTGGAGCCCGCCGTCCTCGACCACCTCTACGAGCTCGTTGTCTGCATTCTTGCGCTGCGACGGCTTGGGGTCCGTCACGCCCGGCCCAAGTTTGATGTCGGTTCCGCGGCCGGCCATGTTGGTCGCGATCGTCACTCCGCCCGGCTGCCCTGCCTGCGCCACGATCTCGGCTTCACGCTGGTGATACTTCGCGTTCAGCACGTTATGCGGGAGCCCCGCGCGCTTGAACATGCGCGACAGTGTTTCCGACACGTCGACGCTCACGGTTCCCACGAGCACCGGGTAGCCGAGCTTGTGGAGGCGCTCGGTCTCTTCCATGATCGCGTTGTACTTCTCGCGCCGCGTCTTGTAGACGAGGTCGTGCCGATCGTCGCGGACCATCGGCTTGTTCGTCGGGATGACTGCGACCTCGAGACCGTAGATCTGATGGAATTCCGATTCCTCGGTTTCCGCCGTACCCGTCATGCCCGACAGCTTCTCATACATGCGGAAGTAGTTCTGAATGGTGATGGTCGCGAGCGTCTGCGTCTCGCCCTTCACCTGAACTCCTTCCTTTGCCTCGACGGCCTGGTGCAGTCCTTCGGACCATCGTCGGCCGGGCATCGTGCGGCCGGTGAACTCATCGACGATGAGAACCTGGCCTTCCTGAATAACGTAGTTGACGTCCTTCTCGTACAGCGCGTGGGCGCGGAGCAGCTGATGCACGATGTGCAGCCGCTCGCTCTTCATCGCGTACTCGCGCTCGATCGTCTGCCGCGCGTCGATCTTCGCCTGCGCCTCCATCTCGGGATCGTGCTCGATCCGGTGGACCTCGCTCGAGATGTCGGGCAGGACGAACGCCTCGTGATCGTTAGGCGACATCTCGTCCACGCCGCGATCCGTGAGGTGCACGGTGTGACCCTTCTCGTCGAGGACGAACAGAAGGTCGTCCTCGATCTCGCGGTACTGCTGCTTGGCCGGCGGCAGCTTGCGATCGGCGATGTGGTCGAGCTCCATTTTCTGCACGAGCTGCTTCACACCCGGCTCGAGCAGCATCTTCATAAACCGCTTGTTCTTCGGCGCGCCGAGCTGCGCCTTGTACAGCAGCAGCGCGGCCCTGTCGGTGTCCTTGGCCTCGAGCGCGCGCTCCCCTTCGCCAACGAGCTGGTTGGCGAGGTCCGTTTGGCGTCGCACCAGGCGTGAGACCGCCGGGTTGTGCTGGGCATACTCGGCATCGGTGTCATTACCCACCGGGCCCGAAATGATGAGCGGCGTCCGCGCCTCGTCGATGAGGACCGAGTCGACTTCGTCGACGATCGCGAAGATGTGGCTCCGCTGCACCCGCTGATCGAGCGAGACCACCATGTTGTCGCGCAGGTAGTCGAACCCGAACTCGTTGTTCGTGCCGTACGTGATGTCGCACTCGTACGCCGCGCGACGCGCCTGCGTGCCGGGCTCCGTATCGTCCAGGCACCCGACCGTGAGGCCGAGGTAGTTGTACAGATGCCCCATCCACTGCGAGTCGCGGCGAGCCAGGTACGAGTTGACCGTCACCAGGTGGGCGCCGCGCGCCGGAAGCCCATTGAGGTACAACGGCAGCGTCGCGACGAGCGTCTTGCCTTCGCCCGTCGCCATCTCCGCGATCTTGCCGAGGTGCAGCTCGATGCCGCCCATGAGCTGGACGTCGTAGTGGATCATGTTCCACTCGAGCTCCTGGCCGGTGACGGATACCTTCGACCCGACCAGGCGTCGCGCGCCCTCGCGCACGGTCGCGAACGCCTCGGGCAGAATCTCGTCGAGCACCTCCGCGGTCGCCTCGCGCAGCTTCGCTTCGACGCCGCCGCGGCCGTCGGCACCACTCAGCTCGTTGTCGACGCGCTCCCGCTCCGCGGGGTCGCTCGTCGTCCGCTTCGCGAGCTTGAGACGCGCGACCTCATCCTCGAGCTCCTGCGTGCGCTCGCGGATGATGGACCGGAACTTCGCCGTCTGCCCGCGGAGCTCCTCCTCGGAGACACCCTGCAGTCGCGCGTAGTGTTCGTTGATCTCGTCGACGATCGGCTGGATGCGTCGTCGTTCGCGTTCGTGGCGGGTCCCGAAGACCTTGCCCAATACGCCTTTCAGCATGCGTTCCTCTATCGATACAGCCCGTGCGAGCCGATGTACTCGGCTACGGGGTCGGTGACGAACCCGTGGATCGACCGC
>Ga0136846_1213518_pt1 | contig 32188 bp, 26 predicted proteins | sample HopSoiMetagenom2_FD_96841 | JGI IMG/M metagenome (GOLD analysis project Ga0136846, IMG submission 96841) | Grasslands soil microbial communities from Hopland, California, USA - 2 Assembly 2016 (version 4) | ecosystem: Environmental > Terrestrial > Soil > Grasslands | place: USA: Hopland...
ACGCGGATGGTGACGGCCTCACCGACGGCGCGTCTGACAGTATGCCATGATTCGTTTCACCAAAGTCACCAAGGATTACCCCCGGCTCGGCGCAGCCCTGAACGACGTGTCCTTCAGCGTCGCCAAGGGAGAGTTCGTCTTTCTCACGGGGCCGAGCGGCGCGGGGAAGAGCACGATCCTCAAGCTCATCTACATGGAGGAGCGGCCCACCGATGGCGAGGTTCGCGTCGCGGGCCTCAGCTCGGTCACGATTCGGCCGCGCGACATCCCGAAGCTCCGCCGGAAGCTGGGCATCGTCTTTCAGGATTTCCGGCTGCTCGAGGACCGAACGGCCGAAGCGAACGTCGCCTTTGCGCTCGAGGTCACAGGGACGCCGCGCTCGGCGATTGGCGGCAAGGTGAGCCGCGCTCTCACGCAGGTGGGGCTCGCGTCGAAGGCAACCTCGTACCCGCGTGAGCTGTCTGGCGGCGAGCAGCAGCGCGTGGCGATCGCTCGTGCCCTCGTGAATGATCCCGTGCTGCTCATCGCCGACGAGCCGACGGGCAACCTCGACGACCGCGCAACGCGCGGCGTCTTTCAGCTGTTGCGAGACATCAACGCGAGCGGCACCGCCGTTCTGATGGCGACGCACAACCTCGACCTGATTCGCCGCTCCGATTACCGGTCGATCGAGCTGAATCGTGGCAAGATCGTCTTCGACTCCGCCGAGGCGGCGCGAGCAGCCATCGAACGCTTCGCGGAATAATAGCCATGCCCGCCGTTCGCGATTCCCTTTTTGCCTTCCGACGCGCGCCGCTCCTGAGCGCGCTGAGCATAACGACGATCGCCTTCTCGCTGTTCGCGGTGGGGCTCTTCGGGCTCGTAGTCGTCAACATTCGCCAGGCGCTCGAACGCGTCGAGGAGCGCGTGGAGATTCGCGCGTTCGTCGCCGAGAAGACGCCGGTGGAGCAGATCGCCCTCGCGGCCAACGAAGTGGCCAAGTACGCCGAGGTCCAGAGCGTGGATCTCGTGACGCAGGAGCAGGCGCTCGAGCGGGCACGTCGCGAGCTGGGCGAGTTCAAGGATGTGTTCGAGGCGGAATTTCTGCCGCCGTCGCTGGACGTTCACCTCAAGTCTGGCTTCCGTGATCCAGCCACCGTTCATCAGGTCGCCGACCGATTGAAGGCTCTGAGCTTCGTCGAGGACGTGCGCTTCGGTGAAGAGTGGATCACCCAACTTTATCGTTTACGAAACATCGCAGGCGTCGCCGCTGTCGCGCTGGGACTCGCGTTCGCCGCGGTGGCGATAATCATCATCGGCGCAACGATCCGCATGGCCGTGCTGGCGCGAAGCCGTGAGATCTCGATCATGCGCCTCGTGGGCGCGACGGACGGCTACATCAGGCGCCCCTTCCTGATCGAAGGGTTCGTCAAAGGCATTCTCGGTGGCGCGCTCGCGCTCGGACTCACCTGGCTCGCGATCCACGTCGTGAGTGGCTATCTCAGCTTCCAGACGGTGTTCTTCGACCAGCGGCTCGCGCTTGTCGGCTTGGCCGCGGGCGCGATGATGGGCCTCGTTGGTAGCGCGTTCTCCGTCGGGCGGCATCTGCCGCAGGTGTGATGGCCTGGCGCGGGATACGGCGTGAGCGCGGCGCGCGGGGTGCGGGACGCGCGACGTGGGACGCGCTATTCGGAGCACTCCTCTTGCTTGCCAGCGTGTCGATTCCGCTGCACGCGCAGGACAAGCTCCGCTCGCAGCGCGAGGAGCTCGACCGCATTCGGCAGGAGCGCGCCGATCTCGAGCGCCGCATGCTCGAGCTCCGCGCGAACGTCCACGACCTCTCGGAGGAAGTGGCGAACCTCAATGCCCGCCGCTCGGCCACCGAGCGTCTGGTCGCGGCGCTGGATCGTCAGCTCGCGAGCATCAACAGCGACGTCGATTCCGCGACGCAGAGCATGGTGCGCACCGAGGGCGAGCTGACCGACAAGCGCGCGACGCTCAGGCGACGGCTCGTGGACATTTACAAGCGCGGCCCGCTCTTCACGGCGCAGGCGCTGCTGTCCGCCCAATCGTTCGGGGAGCTGATCGCGCGATACAAATATCTGCACACGCTGGCGCTGCACGATCAGGCGCTCGTGGCGCGGGTGGAGCAGCTGCGCGATCAGGTGGCGCAGGAGCGCGATCGACTCGTTCATCTGCAGGAGGCGCTGGAGCAGAATCGCAACGACAAGCGCATGGAGGAGGACAACCTCCGGGATCTCGAGCGCGAGCGCGAGTCGAAGCTCGCGGAGGCGCAGCTCAGCGCGCGACGCGCGGAGCAGAGCCTCGACAAGCTGCGCCGGACGGAAGCGCAGCTCACGAGCACCATCGCGTCTCTGGAGGCGGAGCGCCGTCGAGCCGAAGGCACGCGCGGGAGCGCCATCCGCAGCGCGAGCACGATCAAGACGAGCGACTACGGTCAGCTCGACTGGCCCGTCGACGGGCCGCTCGTCTACTCGTACGGCAAGACCCAGACGGCAAGCAACACGACGATCCGGTGGAATGGCGTCGGCATCCGCGCGGCTGTCGGCACCCCTGTCCGCGCCGTAGCCGGGGGGACGGTGGTGAGCGTCGGATCGTTAGGCACCTACGGCACGACGATCATCGTCGAGCACGGGGGCGGTGACTACTCGATCTACGGATCCCTCGCGCGTGCCGACGTCACGCTCCGCGAGACGGTCACCAAGGGCCAGCAGCTCGGCACGGTCGGCATCTCCGATCCCGACCTTCCGCCGCATCTACACTTCGAGATTCGCCACGGGGGCCCGGCCGTGGATCCCGCCAGCTGGCTGCGCGGCGAGCGTTAGGACACGCGAATGACCGTCGTGACGAAGCGATGCACCGTCTGCGCGCGTTTTCGCGCGTACGAGATCGATGACCGTTACTGCGTCGTGTGTGGACACGAGGCGCTGGAGAGCGAGTGTGCGTGCGGTCGGCGCTACGACTACCTCCGCACCGAAGACGACGACACCACCCTGCACTGCCCGCGCTGCGGAAAGGTCCTCCGCGGCCGTCAGAAAGAGTACGATGCCTGAGCGGCGCCATCGTACCACCTGACTCAACAGCTTCACCGCAATGAAACAGAAAAAAGCCCCGAAGAAGGCTGCCGCTGCGAAGGGCCGGCACCGCTCGCCGAATCGTACAGACCGGAAGGCGCGGACTGCTGCGAGCGATCTACTCCTCGGGGCTCACATCTCCATCGCCGGGGGTACGCACGAAGCTCCCGCGCGCGCCAAGGCGATCGGCGCGACAGCGATGCAGATCTTCACCAAGCTCGCGCAGCGCTGGGCCGAGCGCAGCTGCGCAGACGACGAGTGTATCGACTTCCGCCGCGCGCTCGCCGAAACGAAGGTGCGTGCAACGGTGGCGCATGATTCGTATCTGATAAACCTCGCGAGCCCCGACCCGACACTCCGCCGTCGCTCGATCGAATCGTTCGTCGCCGAGCTCGCCCGCTGCGAGGCGCTCGGGCTGCAGTATCTCGTCTCACATCCGGGGAATTACATCGACGAGCGTGAGAGCGGCATCCAGCGAAACGCCGATGCGATCAGCGAGGCACTCGAGCGCGTGCCAGGAAAGACGGTGCTCTGCATGGAGCTGACATCGGGTTCGGGCACCGCGATCGGCAGCTCGTTCGAGGAGCTCGCCGCGCTGATCGCGAGGGTCTCTCCCACCGTGCGCGAGCGAATGGGCGTCTGTGTCGACACTTGCCACGCGTATTCCGCGGGCTACGATCTGGTGAACGACTACGATGGCGTTTGGCGGCACTTTGCTGACGTGGTGGGGATGGAGCGCCTTCGGGTGCTGCACTTGAACGATTCGAAGACCCCATTCGGCTCCCGTCGCGACCGGCACGAGCTGATCGGCGAAGGATCGCTCGGGCCAGCTCCGTTTCGTCGCATCATGACCGATGAGCGACTCGTCGACATTCCCAAGCTCATCGAGACGCCGAAGCTCGACGACGCAACCAGGACGGACTCGCGCATGCTGGCTCGACTGCGACGCTACGCGGCGGGGAGCGCGACCCGCACCTAACCCACTGCCCCTCTCACGGTTAGCGGGTCCATTGCGCTATTGTTCTTGTCTGCCTCTATGACAAAGAAACAGGACGCACTCGACTATCATGCCCGCGGTCGGCCCGGCAAAATCGCCGTCGTTCCGACCAAGCCGCTGACCAATCAGCGCGATCTCTCGCTCGCCTACTCCCCTGGGGTCGCCGAGCCGTGTCTCGAGATCAAGAACGACGCGGATCTCGCGTACACTTACACGGCGAAGGGCAATCTCGTCGCGGTCGTGACCAACGGGACCGCCGTCCTCGGCCTCGGCAACATCGGCGCTCTTGCGGGCAAGCCGGTGATGGAAGGAAAAGGGAATCTCTTCAAGCAGTTCGCGGACATCGACGTCTTCGACATCGAGGTCGGCTCGGAGAATCCCGATGACGTCATCAAGTTCTGCCAGCTGCTCGAGCCTACCGTTGGGGGAATCAACCTCGAGGACATCCGCGCGCCCGACTGCTTTTACATCGAGGAGACGCTCCGCAAGACGATGCGGATTCCCGTCTTTCACGATGACCAGCATGGCACCGCGATCATCTCCGGTGCCGCGCTCCTGAACGCGCTCGAGATCGTCGAAAAGGATATCGCGGACGTCCGGATCGTCTTCTCCGGCGCCGGCGCGGCCGCGATTTCCACCGCCGAGCATTACGTGCGGCTCGGCGTCCAGCGTGAGCATATACTCATGTGCGACCGCCAGGGCGTCATCTACAAGGGGCGCACCGGCGACATGGATCCGTACAAGGCGCGCTTCCAGGTGGACACGAAGGCGCGCACCATTGCCGACGCGCTCGTGGGCGCCGACGTATTCGTGGGATTGTCTGTCGCGGGCGCCGTTGACGGTCCGATGATCGCGAAGATGGCGCCCCGGCCCATCGTGTTCGCGCTCGCCAATCCCGTGCCCGAGATCCTCCCGGACGAAGTGCGCGCGGTGCGGGACGATGCGATCGTCGCGACCGGGCGGAGCGATTATCCGAACCAGGTCAACAACGTCCTCGGCTTCCCGTTCATCTTCCGCGGCGCGCTCGACGTCCGCGCGACGGAGATCAACGAGGAGATGAAGATGGCGGCGACGCGCGCGTTGGCGCTCCTCGCGAAGCAGGACGTGCCGGACAGCGTGGCGTCGCTCTACGGGCTCCGCCAGGTGAAGTTCGGTCCCGACTACCTGATTCCCTTCCCATTCGATCCACGCGTCCTGCTCTGGGTGGCGCCGGCGGTGGCATGGGCGGCGGTCGCGAGCGGCGCGGCCAATGATTTCGTCGAGCTCGACGCCTATCGCGAGCGACTCGAGGCCCGCCTCGGCCGCGCACGGGGCATCATGCGCGGCATCATCAACCGGGCGAGCGCGACGCCGAAGCGGGTGGTCTATCCGGAGGGCGAGGAGCCGAAGATCATTCGCGCGGCACAGATTGCCGTCGACGAGGGCATCGCTCACCCGATTCTGCTCGGCAATCGGGCGGCAATCGAGCGGACGGCATCTCAGATGAACGTGTCGCTCGACGAGATCGAGATCGAGGACCCATCGAGCTCACCACGGCGCGAAGCGTATGCCCACTTCATGTGGGCGAAGCGCCAGCGGAAAGGGATGAGTCTCGAGGAGGCGCGCCGTCGGCTGTACAACGGGAACTACTTCGGATCCTGCATGGTGGCCCGCGGCGACGCGGATGCCCTGCTCTCCGGGGTGAATCTCCACTATCCGGAAACGATCCGCCCGGCGCTGGAGGTAATTGGCGCGCATCCCAAGTCGGGGCTCGTGAGCGGCATGTACATGCTCGTGCTCGAGAAGCATGTCGTCTTCTGCGCTGACACGACGGTCAACATCGAGCCAACGGCCGAACAGCTCGCGCAAATTGCGTATTCAGCGAGCCGCGTGACGCGGAATTTCGGCATCGAGCCCCGCATCGCGATGTTGTCGTTCTCAAACTTCGGCTCCGTGAGGCACGCCGAGGCCGAAAAGGTGGCGCGCGCCGTGCAGTTGCTGCGACAACGCGATCCCTCGCTGATCGTGGACGGCGAGATGCAGGCCGACACGGCTTTCGATACCGAGATCTTGCAGCGCGACTATCCCTTCAGCGCGCTCAAGTCGCAGGCGAACGTGTTGATCTTCCCGAACCTGAGCGCGGGGAACATCGCGTACAAGTTGCTCGATCACCTGGGCGGAGCGACCGCCATCGGCCCGATTCTCGTGGGTATGAGTCGCCCTGTCCACGTGCTCGAGCGCGGCGCCGATGTGCAGGACATCGTGAACATGACCGCGGTAGCGGTCGTCGATGCACAGGGGCGCTCACAGCCAGCGGAGCCAGCGGCGGCGCGGAACACGCCCGCCAACGGCATCGCGCCGACAATGTACTCGAGGTTATGACCGATATGGCAACGCAGACGCAGCCGCAGCAGGAAGCCGCCGACCTCCAGGGCCGCGTTGGTCTGGAGGCGCAGGGACTCGCGCCTAACGGCGAGGTTCACTGGAATCTCGTCGCGCCGGTGCTGATCCAGAATGCCGTGCGGCGCTCCGAGGGCGACTTCGCCGAGATGGGGCCATTCGTCGCCATCACGTCGCCGCACACGGGGCGATCTCCGAACGACAAGTTCGTGGTGCGCGAGCCACAGTCGGAAAAGGACGTGGACTGGGGGAAGGTCAACCAGCCGTTCGCGCCGGAGAAGTTCGAGCTGCTGCTTGCTGACGTCCGCGCCTACCTGAACGACCGCGAGGAGCTCTTCGTCCAGGATCTCTATTGCGGCGCGGATCCGAAGTATCGGCTGTCGGTGCGATACGTGTCGCCAAGCGCGTGGCACATGGCGTTCGTGCGAAACATGTTCATCCGGCCGGACGTCGCCGAGCTGGCGACTTTCGATCCGAACTTCACGGTGCTCCATGCGCCCGAGTTCCAGGCCGATCCGGCGAAGCACGGGACGCGCACCAGCACGTTCATCGTGCTGAATCTCGCCAAACGCATGATCCTCATCGGGGGCACCCGCTACGCCGGAGAGCTCAAGAAGGCGATGTTCACCGTGATGAACTACTACCTGCCGAAGCAGGGCGTGCTCTCGATGCACTGCTCCGCCAACGTCGGGAAGGCGGGCGACACGGCTTTGTTCTTCGGGTTGTCGGGCACCGGAAAGACGACGCTGTCGGCGGATCGCGAGCGCGCGCTGATCGGCGACGACGAGCACGGATGGTCGCCCGAAGGTGTCTTCAACTTCGAGGGCGGCTGCTACGCCAAGGTGATCAACCTCTCGGCCGAGGGCGAGCCGGACATCTACCGGACGACGCAAATGTTCGGCACGATCCTCGAGAATGTGGTACTCGATCCGATCACGCGCCGGGTAAAGTTCGAGGACCAGTCGGTCACCGAGAACACACGGGCGTCGTACCCGCTGCAGTACATCCCGAACTTCGTGCCTAACGGGCGCGGCGGCCACCCGAAGAATATCGTCTTCCTCACGGCAGATGCGTATGGCGTGCTGCCGCCGGTCGCGAAGCTCACGCGCGAGCAGGCCATGTACTACTTCCTCTCAGGCTACACGGCGAAGGTCGCGGGCACGGAGCGAGGCGTGAAGGAGCCACAGGCAACCTTCTCCTCCTGCTTCGGCGCGGTCTTCCTCGTCTGGCATCCGTGGAAGTACGCGGAGATGCTCGGCCGTCTCATCGACGAGCACGGAGCCGCCGTGTGGCTCGTGAACACGGGTTGGACAGGTGGCGCCTACGGCGTCGGCTCGCGGATGAAGCTCTCACACACGCGCGAGATGGTGAACGCGCTCCTGCGCGGTGATCTCGCGAACGTGAAGACCGAGGTGGATCCCGTCTTCGGTCTCGCGACTCCGACTGAAATCCCAGGCGTGCCGAAGAACGTGCTGCGACCGCGGGACACCTGGAAGGACGCCTCCGCCTACGACGCGCAGGCCAAGAAGCTCGCAGGAATGTTTCGCGAGAACTTCACGAAGTTCGAAAGTTTTGTGAGCGAGGCGGTCCGCAAGGCGGGGCCGAAAGTCTAGTCGGGACGGTTCGGTGCGCCGTCGTTGCCTCCGGGCAAAGACAGAGTTGTAATTGTTCAACTTCGAAACTGCCTGAAACGGCAGAGAAAAGGCCGGGTTCTTCGCTATGGAGATCAGGCATTTTCCGCGCGGTTTCAGGCCGTTTCGTTTTTCAGAACCGTTGATGCCTGCCCTCGCGAGGAGCTGTCGTCGCTAGACGATGTCCACGATGGAAATAATTCGCGATCCCCTCTGGAACAACGTCGCCGTCGATCCCCTGGCGATGCGACTGGTCGACTCGCCGGCGTTCCAGCGGTTACGCTACGTGCGTCAGCTGGGCCTGGCCTTCCTCGTCTACCCGGGCGCGACGCACAGCCGGTTCGAGCACGCGCTCGGCACCTATCACCTGGCCCGACGCGCACTCACGTTGCTGGATGAGCGCGGCGTGCTCGCTGGGATCCCGCGCCTCGCGTGCTCCACCGTCAGGATCGCGGCGCTGCTGCACGACATCGGCCATTACCCGTTCTCCCACGCCCTGGAGGAGATCGGGGCCCTGCATCACGAGGAAGTTGCTCGTCCGCTGATCACGGAGGGTGCCATCGCCGAGATCCTCCGCGCCGAAATAGGCGACGACACGCCTAACGAGGTCATGGCGCTCATCCGGGGCGAGAGTTGGAGTCCGCTCCAGCGGCTCATCTCAGGCTCCATCGATCTCGACAAACTCGACTATCTGCGGCGTGATGCCTTCATGTGCGGCGTGCCCTACGGCGAGATCGACGTCGACCGGCTGCTGAATTCCCTCACGGTCGTCGAGGGGACATCCGGACCCGAGATCGGCATCATCGAGAAGGGGCTGTCGGCCCTGGAGTCGCTGCTCTTCGCTCGGTACCAGATGTATCGGAATGTCTACTGGCACCACGCGGTGCGGAGCGCGACCGCGATGTACAAGCGGCTCGTCGCAGACGCCGTGAATGCGGGCTCACTCGACGCGCAGACGCTGGCTGCCTTCACCGACGAGGGCTTGCTCCACGACCTGGCGCGGCGCGCGCCGAGCCCTTTGCTCGCCGCGTTGCGAGAGCGCCGGCTCTTCAAACGCGCCTTTCAGTGCCCCGCTGGCGACCTCACCCCCGATGCCGCCGAGTGGATCGCTGACGACCCTTCACTCACACGCCGCGTTGAGGACGCGCTCGCGCGCGAGCTCGGTCTCAATGCCGGCGAGCTTCTGCTCGACTACCCGACCAAGACTCAAATGCTCGGCCTCGACCTCCCCGTGCAACGGCGCAATGGTGAGGTCTTCCGCCTCACGGGGAGCAACGTGAGCGCCATCAACCTGCCGAAGCTCGCCGAAGAGTTCTATCGATCGGCGCGCTGGCTGCGCGTCTTTACCTGCCGGCCGGTCCGGCTGGAGCGGGAGCGCGTACTCGCCCTGGTGACGCGCAGCCGTGATGAAGTACACGAGCAGCTAACGGCATAGAGAGCAGGGACCGACAAAAGAGCGGAGACCGCATGAGAAGCGGGAACCGCAAGAAGATCGGGAACCGCAAAAAAGCCGGGAACCGCATAAAACGCGGGAACCGCATAAAACGCGGAACCCGCGTGAACGGCGCAACCCGCATGAATGGCGGTGCGAAAAAGGAAGGCGGGCGGTTCGCGCCCGGCAATCCGGATTCATCCGTCGTTTATGCGGTTACCGCTTCATACGCGGTTTCCGCTGCTCATGCGGCCCCCGCTCCTCATGCGGTTCCCGCTTCTTTCGTCGTTGATGTCAACGCTTGGGCGCAAACGTCAGCGTCGGTCGCGGACTCGGCTGAATCAACCTCACGGTCTTCACAACACCATTCGCCACCTCGTACTCGAGGAAGAACCCCGCCGGGATGCCCGTTCCCGTTAGGCGGAAGCGCGTCGGCGAATCGGCGAGCAGCGTGTACACCGGCTGACCCGGCACGGTGAGCTTCAGCTCCCCGTCGTAGCTCACGTCGATCGAGAGCGCGGGCGCCTCCGAGACGAACGTCCCGGTGAGCTTCCCTGCCTCGTTGGCCGCGAGCACGATCTTGCGCGTCGTGTCCGGCGCGTCGGGCTTCCGTCCGAACGAGCCGATCCCCTCGAGGTCCAGCGTGCGCACCTTTCCATCCGCGCCGAGCGCGAACGTCACGAACATCTGAGCCGTGGCGCGGCTCTGCCAAGTGGCGCGAAAGGTATCGTAATGCCAGTGCTCGAGCGTGCCGTCGAAGGCGGTGCCGTACTTCACGCGAAGCGCGCCGTTGTCCATGCGCACATTGACGTCACCGTACATGCTGTCAGTGTACACGCCCGCGTACTGGTCGAGCGGCAGCGACGGCTTCGTTCCCATCGCGCGCTGCGCGAGCCGCTTCTGCTCCGCCTCCTTCCCCTGCGCACGCAGCTTCTCGAACTGCTTCTTGTACTCCGCGTTCCAGTCCCGCGCCGGCTCGTTGAGGAGCGCGTCGAGCACGCGGTTCATGGTGATCGTCGGCACCGGCGAGCCGTTGGCATTCGTGAGGATCACCAGTCCGATCCTCTCCTCCGGCATGATGGCGACCATCGCGCTCATGCCGTCGATGTTGCCGCCGTGCTGATCGAGCTCCCGGCCGCGATAATCCTGGAGAAACCAGCCCATCCCGTACGCCTCGAGGTGGGTGTATGGATTGAGCTGCCGGGCGTCGGGACCGACCGGAATCGTCATCTGTGCCATGTGTGTCTCGCCGATCGCGGAGGCGCTCACGAGCGACTTGCCGCCGACCTTCCCCTGCGCGAGCTGAAAGCGCACCCACTTGATCATGTCGGCCACATTCGAGTTGATCGAGCCGGCCGGGCCGATGTTGTCGATGTTGTGCCACGGCACCGTCATCAGCGTGTCGTTGACGTCGGTGTGCGGCGTGGCGACGTTCGCCTTGCCGGCAAGATCGCGCACCGACGTGTTCGACTCCGTCATGCCTAACGGCGCGAAGATGCGTTCGCGCACCAGATCGTCCCACGTCGTGCCCGCGGCCTTCGCCGCCGCCTGCCCCGCGGCGAGGAACATGATGTTCTGATAGCCGAAGTGTGAGCGCACGCTCCACGTCGGCTTGAGGAAACGAACTCGCCGCAGGATCTCATCGCGATTGTAATCGGTCGCGTACCACATCAGGTCACCGCGAACCAGACCGCTGCGATGCGTGAGCAGATCACGCACGGTGAGCTCGCGCGTCACGTACGGATCGTACAGCTGAAAGCCGGGCAGATACGCGGTCGCGGGATCATCCCACTTCATCTTGCCCTGATCGACGAGCATCGCCACGAGCGTCGCCGTGAACGCCTTCGAGGATGATCCGATCGCGAACATCGTGTGCTCGTCGACCGGCTCACTCTTTCCCATCGTGCGCGTTCCGTAGCCTTTCATCAGGACGATGGAATCGTCCTTCACGACAGCGATGGCAAGACCAGGATCCTTCCAGTCCTGCATCGTCTTCGTGATGTATTGATCGAGGCCGGCGAGCGAAGGCTTCGACGCGCTCTTCTGCGCGCGCGCCGGAATGGCGGCGACGGTCAGCGCAGCGGCAGTGAGCGCGATGCGCCGGAGTGAACGGCGGATATGCATGTGGGTACCTCGGGAGGGAGTCCAACTGGCGCGGCTAATATCGCGCGCCGCGCCCTCTCGCGAAAGCGCGAGTTATCGCGCTTCCACCTGAGCCCCGCGCTCGCGGCCGCGCGCTTCCGCGAGCTTTCGGGCGATGCCCCGATAGAACGCGGCATCGTCGCGCCGATTGTCTTCCTCGAGGCTCAGCGCCGCGCGCTCGAGCGCGTAGAGGATGTTACCGAGATAAAGCTGAGCGACGGACGCGACCGTCTCGTCACTCATGGCGTGCGCGGCTGCGTCGCCATCGGTCCCGTCGGCGTATCCGCGCGCGGGCCGTCCACGTCGGCGATCTCGACGACGATCGCGGTTATGTTATCCAGCCCGCCGCGGCCGTTCGCCTCGGAGATGAGCTGATGCACCTTCTTGTCCGGCGTCCAACGCGAGATGAGCAGCGTCTGGAGCCGGCGATCGTCGACCATCCCGGTGAGCCCATCGCTCGCGACGAGGAAGATGTCGCCGAGCTTGACCTCGCCACGGTAGACGTCGGGCTCGACGTCGGGACTCGCGCCGACGCAGCGCGTAATGACGTTGCTGTATGGGTGGTAGCGCGCCTGCTCCGGCGTGAGGAAACCGGCGTCCACCTGCTCCTGCACGTACGAGTGATCCTTCGTCACTTGCGTGAGCGCACCGTCGCGGAGCAGATACACGCGCGAGTCGCCGACCTGACCGATGAGATACCGCCGGCCTGAGATGATGAGCACGGACACGGTCGTGCCCATTCCCTGCTTGTCGACCTCGATGAGCGTTCGCTCATGGATCGCGCGGTTCGCCGTCTTCAAGGCCTCGGTGAGGCGCTTGTCCACCCCGTTCGTCTCGAGATCGCGGATCTCCATCAGCTCGCGGAGTACGATCTGGACCGCCATCTCGCTCGCGACCTCGCCGGCGGCGTGGCCCCCCATGCCGTCGGCGACGATGAAGAGCCCACGCTGAGCGTCCGCCTCCACGGCGAAGTTGTCTTCATTGCCGGAGCGGATCATCCCGACATCGGTCCGAGCAGCGTGAAGCAGACGCACTATCAACTCGTCAGCTCTTCAGGAGGTAAAAAGCAACGACGGCGGCGACGATCAATATCGCGACCCACGTCCAAGCGGAAGTACCCGATCCCGATTGTGTGGCCGGCGCCGCGGTGACTGGCTGTTTCGGCGGTACCGTGGGCCGCGGCTCTCGCGGCGGCAACTTGGTGCGATCGATCGGTGTCGAGGCGATCGCTCTCGTGCTCTTCGCCGCGGGCACCGGAACATCCGCGGCACGAAACGTCAGCTTCACCCCACCGAACCGAACGTCGGGCGCTCCGTCCAGGCGACGCTCATTCGTGAGGCGCGAACCACCGACGTAAGTCCCGTTCGTCGAGCCGAGGTCGATGAGGTACCACCCGTCTTCCCGTCGCTGCAACTTGGCGTGGATATCCGACACGCTGTCGTCGTCGATGACGACGTCGTTGTGCGCGCCGCGACCGATGTGCGCGAGCGGAACACGGACCTCGAACCGCTTCCCGCGCTCGAAGCCTTCGTTGATCACCTCGAGGAAGGCGAGGAGCGGACGCGGATCGTCGCCGGCCGTCGGGTGGTTCGCCGTTGCCTCGTCTGAAATCGCGGCGATCCGTAATGTGTCCGCGGCCGACGACGCCGCCACCGCGGGCGCGATCGGCGGCACCGGCTTGACCGTCTCCTCGACCGGCGGCGCCGGCACATCCGCTCGATCGCTGGTCGCGGGCCGCGGGCTGTTAGCTGACGCCGGCGGCGCGGCCGCCGAGGTCGGCGGAGTCGCAGTGGCGGGCATGGACGCCTTCGGCATCGAGCCCGAAATCATCACGTCCGCGTAGAACCGGAACTCCTCCGAGCCAACGCGGACGACATCCGAACGCGAGAGTACCTGCGACTGCAGCACGCGCACGCCGTTCACGTAGACGCCATTCGTGCTGTGATCGTGGACGACGTAACCGCGCTCGGAAGGGATGATCTCCGCGTGCTTTCTCGAGACTTCGCTCTGCGCGACGACAACGTCCGCGCTTGCGTCGCGGCCAATGATGATCCCGCGCTCCATCACGATGTATTCCTTGCCGTCGACAAGGGAGACGAGGCGCCCCCCTGAGCCGATCGTCCCTCGCGGGCCCGCTGCCCGTTTCTCGAGGATCGAGCGCACATCGGACTGCATCACGTGACGGGTCGTGCCACCCTTCGTGTCCTCGGCGTAAAACATCTCGCGCCCGGCGATCTCGATCTTGTCACCGTGCATCAGCGGCGTCGGCTCGGCGCCGAGGGGCACGCCGTTCACCTTCACCGCGGCGTCACCAAGACGCCGAATGACCGTGTGGCCCTCGGAAAGGTCGATCACCGCCTGCGTTCCAAGTCGTTCGTCCTCCGACACCCGAATGTCGACGTCGCCTCCACCACCGAGTCGTGTCGTGCCGGACCCAAGCGAGTGTTCAGCATCATTGATTCGGAGAACCGGCATCGAGTGGCGCTGGCGCGGCGGGCCATTGTAGCTGCTGCGAGCGCAGCGAGCTGGGTGGGCAGAAACTACCCCACCCACCCCGAGCCTGGCAAGCGCCCCAAAATACAGCAGTTGGAGCGTTGTGCGCGCACAACGCCTCACGCATTCCGCTCACATCCCGCTCGCGAGTGCACGCGGCGACTCGGCTCGCCCACTCATTACGCCGGTCTGTAACCGATACAGCCGCTCGTACAATCCCGCACGCGCCATCAGCTCGCGATGCGTCCCGCGCTCCCGCACCTGGCCATGGTGCAAGACGAGAATCTCGTCCGCTCCAACGATGGTGCTCAGCCGGTGCGCGATAGCAATCGTCGTCCGCCCAGTCATGAGAATGGCGAGCGCCCGCTGAATCTCCGCCTCGATCTCGCTGTCGACGGCGCTCGTTGCTTCGTCGAGGATCAGCAACGCGGGATCGGCGGCGATCGCCCGCGCGAACGAGAGGAGCTGTCGCTCGCCGACGCTGATCGAGGCGCCGCGCTCACCAAGCACGTGCGCGTAGCCCTCGGGAAACCGGCGAATGATCCGGTCTGCACCCACGCGCGCCGCCGCTTTCGCCAGGTCCTCGTCGCTCAGCGGATTCGAGAGGCGGATGTTGCTCGCGACGTCGCCGGCGAAGAGGAAGATGTCCTGCTGCACGTAGCCGATCAGGGAGCGAAGCTCGTCGACGGGCATCTCGCGAATGTCGACGCCATTCACGGTGATTCGTCCGCGCTGAGGATCGTAGAATCGGAGGAGGAGATTCACGATCGTCGTCTTCCCCGCACCGGTGTGTCCGACGAGCGCCACCGTTTGGCCTGGCTTGGCGCGAAAGCTCACGCCCTTGAGGATCCATTCGGGAGACTGCTCCCCGGACGTGGTGGCCCGGGCGACGTGCGCGATGTCGTAAGCAAACCACACATCGTGGAACTCGACGGTGACCTCGCGGGAAGCGCGGCGCTGCTCGGCCGTCGTCGTTAGGCGAGCAATCGCGGTTGCGTCATGCGCCACCGGCGTGTCGAGAAGCTTGAAGATGCGCTCGGACGCGGCCATCGCCTGCTGCAGCATGTTGTACTTGTCCGAGAGATCCTGCAGCGGATCGAAGAACCGCCGCACGAGCTGGAGGAACGCGGCGACGGTGCCGACCGTGAGCGCGCCGATCTCCACGCGACGCGCACCGGCCACGATCAAGCTCGCCAGCGCGACCGTCGTGAGGATCTCGATCGCCGGGAAGTACAGGGCGTACACTCGGATTGATTTCAGATGGGCGTCGAGATGGTCGCGATTGAGCCGATCGAACCGCGTGAGCTCCTCGCGCTCGCGACCGAAGAGCTGCACGATGCGCATCCCCGTGATGTGCTCCTGGAGATATGCATTGATACGCGCAATTCGGGTCCGGATCTCTCGATAAGCGGCGCGCACCGACCGCTGAAAGACGGTCGACGTCATCCAGATGAACGGAATCACGGCGAACGACGCCAGGGCGAGCCGCCAATCGATCGAGATCATAAGCACGCTGATGGCCACGAGCGTGAACAGATCGCCCATTCCCGACACGACGCCCGCCGTGAACAGCTCGTTCAGCGATTCGACGTCGGAGGTGACGCGCGTGATCAGTCGACCGACGGGATTGCGATCGAAGAACGCGACCGGCAATCGCTGCAGATGCGCAAAGAGCTCGTGACGTAGATCACGCATCACCCGCTGGCCAAGCAGGCTGGTGAGCAAAGTCTCACCATATGAAGCGACGAAGGAGAATGAGAGTGCCGCCGCCAACAGCGCTGCCATCCTTCCCGCGGCCACGACGTCGCGTGCTGGCAGCGCGACGTCGATCACGCGCTGCGTGAGCAGCGGTCCGACCAGCTGCAGCACGCCTTCGACAGCGAGCAGACTCAACGACGACGCCACGAGCCAGGAGTACGGCCGCGCATAACGAAGGAGCCGGCGCATGAGCCGACCATCGTATGCTTTCCCGAGCGCGTCCTCCTCGTGGTATTCGGTGACCGGCGACGACATTGCCGTAAAGTAACGAGCCGTCGAGCGGTCTCGGCACGCTTCAGGTCGTCTGTCTCCGGCCCGAATTCAAGCCGTGTGGTACATCGGTTGCGTTTTCTACGGGCGCAGTCATACCCCCAATTTTTGGAGGAGACGATATGGGTTTCGTAGCGTGGATAGTACTGGGCCTGATCGCGGGCGCGATCGCGAAGGCGATCATGCCGGGGGATGACCCGGGCGGAATCATCGTCACGATTCTCATCGGAATCGTCGGTGCGTTCCTGGGCGGATTCCTCGGTAATCTCGTCACCGGAACCGGGTTGAATGGGTTCTCACTCTGGAGCATCATCCTGGCCATTCTCGGTTCGTTGCTGTTGCTCTGGATCTATCGCATGACAACGCGAGGGCGTACGAGAAGCACGACACTCTAGCACCTTCGCATCTCGAGTACTCCGGCCGGCGCGATGACGCGCCGGCCGTTTCTTGTGGTTCTTCTGGGAATTTCAAAACCATCCGCGCCGCATGGAGGGCCCAGGGTTCTGGGACGCGAATGAACGCGAATTGTGAGCGAATCCCACCGGCGCCGCTCTGAATTCATCAAAGTCCATCACAAATTGGCCAAGCGCGATGGGAGCCGATCGTGCGCTCGATTGGATTCGCTCGCATTCGCGTCATTCGCGTCTAAAGACCCTGGGCTCTCCATGCGACCAGACTTGCACGGGGCGCGGCGACCCTTTTCCTCGGTTAGTTCCTCGTGGCTAAATGCGCGCCTGTTTCTGCTACCTTCCAGCAGATGGCAGATAGTTGATAACTCCCCAAATGCCCCTCTGGCTCTACTGGATCCTCCTCGGCCTCATCGCCGGCTCGCTCGCGAAGTGGATACTTCCCGGACGCGACCCCGCGGGCTGCCTGTTCACGATCATCCTTGGCATCGGCGGAGCGCTGTTAGGCGGTCTGATCGGCTCGTACGTCGGGTGGGGCGAGGTCACCCAGGGGGAGCTGGACCTCCGATCGATCGCGATCGCCACCGCCGGCGCGATCGTCGTGCTCGTCGCCGGCCGACTGCTGCGGGCAATCACCCGCCCTTCCTGAGCTCCGCCAACGGCAGCCGGAACGCACTCCTTCGGTTAACTTTCGCCCCATGAAGGACGCCATCGTCGTGCGGGGCGCACGGCAGCACAACCTCAAGGGCTTCGACCTCCGGATACCGCGAAGGACCTTCACGGTCATCACGGGTCCCTCCGGCTCCGGCAAGTCGTCACTCGCCTTCGACACGATCTACGCCGAGGGGCAGCGCCGATATGTCGAGTCGCTCTCCGCGTACGCTCGGCAGTTCCTCGAGCGCATGGAGAAACCCGACGTCGACTCCGTCGAGGGCCTCTCACCGGCGGTGGCCATCGAGCAGAAGAACCCGACGAAGACGTCGCGTTCGACCGTGGGGACGGCGACCGAGATCTACGACTACCTGCGGCTGCTCTGGGCGCGCATCGGCCGCACCTTCTGTCCGCTCTGCGGGCGAGAGATGAAGCCGGACACCGTGCAGACGGTCACCGACTCGATCGGCGAGTTGCCGGCGGGCACCCGCTTCTCCGTCGCCTTCCCGCTGCGCATGTCCGACGAGGTGACGCACGATGTCGTCGTCGAAAACCTGCGTGCGGCGGGCTTTCTCCGCATCGCCATCGATGGCGTCGTTAGGCACCTGGACGAGCTCGCGACGCAGCCGATCGATATCACCTTCGCGAAGGAGGTGCTCGTCGTCGTGGACCGGCTCGCTGTCGACGACGAGTCGCGCGGCCGGTTGGCCGACGCCATCGGCACGGCTTTTCGCGAGGGCGACGGCGACTGCGTGATCCTCTTCACGACGGCCGTCGTATCACCACGATTTCCGCGAACCCTCGAGCGGTGGCGTTTCACCGAGCGCTTCGAGTGCGCCAACGATGGAACACGCGCGCCGTCGCCGACGCCTCAGCTCTTCTCCTTCAATAGCCCGCGCGGCGCGTGCAACCGCTGCAACGGATTCGGCGCCACCCTCGAGTACGACGAAGCGCTGATCGTCCCGTATCCCGACCGCTCGCTCAAGGATGGCGCCATCGACCCGTGGCGTATGCCGCGCTACGAAAGCAAGCGTCGCGCGCTCATCGAGTTCGCGAAGCGCGAGCGTATCCCAACGGATGTCCCCTGGCAGAAGCTCGCCGACGCGCAGCGACAGAAGCTCCTGCACGGGAAGGCTCGGGGCTACAAGGGAATCTTTCCATTCCTCGTGGATCTCGAAGAGAAGCGGTACAAGCAGTACATCCGCGTCTTCCTCCGCCAGTATCAGAGCGCGCGCACCTGTCCGGAGTGTAACGGCGCGAAGCTGCAGCCCGAGTCGCTGCAGGTTCGAATCGCTGGGCGCCACATCGCCGAGGTCAGCGAGCTTCCGGTCGATCGATTGATCGAATGGCTGTCGTCGCTCGTGCTCACGGAATTCGAGCGGCAGGTTGCGGCGCACATTCTCAAGGAAGCACGGGACCGTGTGCAGTTCCTCTGCGACGTCGGACTCAACTACCTGACTCTCAATCGCGCGACGCGTACGCTCTCCGGCGGTGAAGCTCAGCGCATCGGCCTCGCGAATTCGCTTGGCTCACAGCTCGTGGACACGCTGTACGTGCTCGACGAGCCATCGATCGGGCTGCATCCGCGGGACACCGATCGGCTGCTGCGGCTGCTGCACCGCCTGCGCGACACGGGAAATACCGTCATCGTCGTCGAGCACGATCCGGAGACGATCCGCGCGGCTGACTACATGGTCGAGCTCGGGCCCGGCAGCGGCGAGCGCGGTGGAAGCGTCGTCTTTGCCGGGCCGATGTCGCGGATTGCGGAGAGCGCGCTCACCGGCGCGTACCTCACGGGCAAGCGCGAGATTCCACTACCGGCGAAGCGCCGTCGGATCGGGCCGCGCTGGCTCACGCTCACGGGAGCACGCGAGCATAACCTGAAGGGCGTCGATGTCCGCATCCCGTTAGGCGCGGTCACCTGCGTCACCGGGGTCTCGGGCTCGGGCAAGAGCACGCTCGTTCACGACGTGCTCATGCGCGCGCTGGAGCTCCGCATCCATGGTGAGCATAGCGCCAAGCAGCATCTTGGCGAGGCGGTGGGCGCGTTCGACGCCATCACGGGCGTCGAGGCACTCGACGACGTCGTCATGATCGATCAGAGCCCGATCGGCAAGTCGCCGCGCTCCAATCCCGTCACGTACGTCAAGGCGTTCGACGAGATCCGCCGCATCTTCGCGGATGCGCCACTGAGCAGAGAGCGCGGCTACACAGCGGGGACCTTCAGCTTCAACGTCGCCGGAGGCCGCTGCGAGACATGCGAGGGTGCCGGCTACCTCGAGGTCGAGATGGTCTTCATGGCAGACGTCTACGTGCCGTGCGACGACTGCGGCGGCAAGCGCTTCAAGCCCGAGGTCCTCGACGTCCGGGTCAATGGCCGCAGCATCTACGACGTCCTCGAGCTCACGGTGGACGAAGCGATCCGCGCTTTCCCTCGCGAGGAGAAGCTCGGACAGGCACTCTGGCATCTCCAGCAAGTTGGCCTCGGCTACCTCGGCCTGGGGCAGCCCGCGACAACACTCTCGGGCGGTGAGGCGCAGCGCCTCAAAGTGGCGCGCGAGCTTGCGCTCGCCGGCAAGAAGGCGGGCAAGAAGCTTTACATCATGGACGAGCCCACGACGGGCCTCCATCTCGAAGACATCCGCCGACTCGCGCAAGTTTTCGATCGGCTCGTCGACGCCGGCCATACGCTCGTGCTCATCGAGCACAACCTCGATGTCATCAAGCTCGCGGATTGGATCATCGATCTCGGCCCGGAAGCGGGAGATCGCGGGGGTGAGCTCGTCGCGAGCGGCAGGCCGGAAGAGGTCGCGAAGGTCGAAGCCTCGCACACGGGCCAGTGGCTGCGGACCGTGCTCCGAAACGGCGGAGCGCCGCCGAGCGTTGGCGCGGAATCGAGAGCTTCATCGCTCGTCGCGTCGTGATTCGCGCCTAAGCATTGCTGCACCTTGAGCTTGAGTGGTATGAGGCGCGGTTGACTTGATCGCCTTCCGCCTTATTTTTCGAGGTCTGTCCTCATTGTCTATTCCCCGATAGCTCAGTTGGTAGAGCGCTCGACTGTTAATCGAGTGGTCGTAGGTTCGAGTCCTACTCGGGGAGCTTCCCAGATCGGCCGCGGCTAGTGCTGCGGCCGATTTTTTTGTTGTTGCCCTAGCACCTAGCACCTAGCACCCAGCACCTCTTTTATTTCCGCCATGACACCCAACCGAGGGGCGAAACAGCGCAGCGCCTCACGAGTGCCCGGAGACGCCGTCTGCGTTGGCGTCATCATGGGGAGCAAGTCCGACCTCAAGTATCTGCAACCCGCAATTGACCTCCTCGCCGAGCTCCAGGTTGCGCACGAGGTCCGCATCGTCTCGGCGCACCGGACTCCCGATTGGATGTTCGAGTATGCCGGCTCCGCGGAGACGCGCGGTATCGAGGTCATCATCGCGGCCGCGGGAGGCGCGGCTCACCTTCCCGGCATGGTCGCCGCGAAGACGGTGCTCCCAGTGCTCGGCGTCCCGATTCCCGCGACGCTCCTCAACGGCCTCGACTCGCTCCTCTCCATCGTGCAGATGCCCAGGGGCGTTCCTGTCGGCACACTCGCCATCGGTGAGCCGGGAGCCGTGAACGCCGCATTGCTCGCCGCGGCAATCGTCTCGGCAACGCGCCCCGAGCTGCGGGAGCGGCTCCGCGACTGGCGCGCGCGCCGGACCGCCGAGGTCATGAACGCCAACGATGTACCCTCATCGGAGCGCGCGCGTTGAGCAGTCACTCAATTCTGCCGGGCGCTACTATCGGCATTCTCGGCGGCGGTCAGCTCGGGCGAATGACGGCAATGGCCGCGCGCACCCTTGGCTACGATGTGCACGTCCTCGACCCGGACCCGGACTGTGCCGCGCGCGGCGTCGTCGATCGTGTGGTGACCGCGCGCTTCGACGACGCTGATGCCGCCGCCGATCTGGCGCGGAACTGCGCTGTCGTCACCCTGGAGATCGAGCAGATCGCGACCGCGAGTCTCGACGCTGCGGCGCGTCACGCACCCGTGCGTCCGTCGTCTCGCCTGCTCGGGATCATCCAGGATCGCGCGCGACAAAAGCGGTGGCTGAAGGACAACGGGTTCCCGTTAGGGCCTTATGAGGACGTGACGAATGTCGATTCGCTTGCGGGCGCCGCGTCCCGCCTCGGCGATCTCGTCGTGAAAGCGACACGCGGCGGCTATGACGGCCGGAGCCAGGTAAGGCTCTCCGTGGGCGCCGACGCCGGAGCAGCCTGGGCGAGCCTCACCGGCGATTGCGCCGCGGTGCGCCCCGCGGTTGCCGAGCAGGCGCTCGAGCTGGAGTCGGAGCTGTCGGTGATGATTGCGCGGGCGCCTAACGGGGCGACCGCGATCTATCCGCCGGCGCTCAACTTTCACGAGCGACAGGTCCTTGCCTGGTCGGTAATGCCGGCACCGCTTCCACCGCAGCTCGTTAGGCGCGCGACCGACCTCGCCCGCGGCATCGCCGACGCAATCGCCCTCGAGGGGCTGCTCGCCGTTGAGATGTTCCTCACGACGTCGGGCGAGCTGCTCGTCAACGAGCTCGCACCGCGTCCCCACAACTCCTTTCACGAGACTGAGCTCGCCTGCCCCACGAGCCAGTTCGAGCAGCTCGTGCGCGCGGTCTGCGATCTCCCGCTCGGCGAGACCGCGATCGTACGGCCAGCCGCGATCGTGAATCTTTTCGGCGATCTCTGGACGAACGGCTCGGCGCCGCGCTTCGACGCCGCCCTCGCCGAGCCATGGACACGGCTGCACCTGTACGGAAAGCGCGTCGCGCGGCCCGGCCGGAAGATGGGTCACATCTCGGCCTACGGCGACAGCGCCGACGAGGCGCTCGCGCGCGCTCGAGCTGCGGCATCGCGGCTGACAGACGTCGCGTCATGAACGTCCTCGTTCTCAACGCCGGCTCGTCGACGCTGAAGTTCCAGCTCGTCCGAACCGACGAGGAGCGGATGCTGAACGCCGCCGACGAGCGGCTGGCGCGAGGCCAGTACGAGCGCATTGGCGGCGAGACGATCTACAGTGTTTCTGTACCTAACGAGCCGTTGGTACGCGGCACCGCTCCCCTGCGCGACCATCGCGCGGCGATCGACCACCTGCTCAGCTGGCTGGCCAGTGACGCGTCCCCGGTGCCGATCTCCAGTATCGCGCAGATCGAGGCCGTCGGTCATCGCGTGACACACGGCGGTGAGCGCTTCTGGCGCTCGGTGCGAATCGACGACGACGTCCTCCGCGGCATCGAGGAAACGATCGACCTGGCGCCGCTCCACAATCCGAACAACCTCAAGGGCATCCAGGCAGCGCGCGGCGCGCTCGGGCCGGGCATTCCGCAGGTCGCGGTCTTCGACACCGCGTTTCATCACACGCTGCCCGACCACGCGTACCTGTACGCGCTCCCGTATCAGTGGTATCGCCGGCACCGCGTGCGGCGCTACGGCTTCCACGGCACGTCCTATCGGTACGTCGCCTATCGGTATCGAACGCATACGGGCCGCACGCGCGAGCAGACCAGGATCATTGCGCTTCACCTCGGCAATGGCTGTTCCGCCTGTGCCATCGATGGCGGCGTATCGATCGACACCTCCATGGGCTTCACCCCGCTCGAGGGGTTGGTGATGGGAACGCGGAGCGGCGACATGGATCCCGCCATCATCGATCACGTGGCCTCCAAGGAAGGCTATTCGTCACCCGAGATTGAGGGAATACTCAACAAGCAGTCTGGCCTGCTCGGCGTCTCCGGATTGACGAACGACATGCGCGAGCTGCTCGCCGAGGAGGCGGAGCACGGCGATCGCCGGGCGCGACTCGCCATCGAGCTGTTCGCCTACCGCGCGCGCAAGTACATCGGCGGGTATCTCGCCGCCATGAATGGCGCCGATGCCGTCATCTTCGCCGGCGGCATCGGCGAGAACGCGAGCAGTGTCCGCGCCCGGATCTGCGACGGGCTGCAGTGGATGGGGATCGAGCTGGATACGGAGCGCAACGAGCAGACGGTCGGCGGCAAGGAAGGACGCATCGACCGCGACGGCTCGCGCGTCGAGGTCTGGGTCATACCCACCGATGAGGAATTGCTCATCGCGCGCGACACCGTCCGCGTCGTGCTCGGCATCGAGCATCAGAGCTGACGCGAATGCAAATCGCCGATTTCGCCCTCGAGCGCTACTTCGCGCGCTGGGAGTTTCGCGTTCGCCATATCCTCTGCGCGTCCGATATCGAGCCGCTGGCTCTCGCCGACCTCCTCGCCCTCGCGGACGATGAGTCGCGACGCCTCTGGGAGACGTTGCGGCTCGGTTACACCGAATCCACGGGCCATCCACTCCTCCGTGCCGAGATCGCGCGCCTCTACAAGACTGCGGAGCCAGAGGACGTGCTCAGCTTCACCGGCGCCGAGGAAGCGATCTTCCTCGCGATGCACGCGCTCCTGTCGGCCGGGGACCACCTCGTTGTCGCCTGGCCGGCGTATCAATCGCTGTACGAGGTGGCGCGATCCGTCGGCGCCTCCGTCACGCTCGTCCCGCTGGACGATCGCAGCTGGGATCTCGATCCGGACCGGCTCCTCTCCGAGCTGCGGCCGAACACGCGCGCGATCGTCATCAACTTCCCGCATAGCCCGACCGGTGCGCTCCTCACTCGCGAGGCCTTCGAGCACCTGACGAGGGCGACGGAGGCGCGGGGAATCACGCTCTTCTCTGATGAGGTCTATCGGTACCTGGAGGTCGACGAAGCGACGCGTCTTCCGCCCGCCGCTGACCTTGGCCGGCACACGATCAGCCTCGGCGTCATGTCGAAGGCGTTCGCGCTGGCAGGGCTTCGCCTAGGCTGGATTGCCACCCACGATCGCGAGCTGCTGGATCGGATCGCCCGGTTAAAGGACTACACGACCATCTGCGGCAGCGCGCCGAGCGAGATTCTCGCACTCATGGCGCTCCGCGCCCGCGATCGAGTCATCGGCCGGAGTCGCGAGATCATCGCGCGCAATCTCCCGCTGCTCGATGACTTCTTCGGTCGACACGAGAGCCGCTTCGCCTGGGTTCGACCGCGCGCCGGCAGCGTCGCCTTTCCACGCCTTTGTTCGAACACCGCTGGCGCCATCGACGACTTCTGCGCCCGGCTCGTGGAGACGGAAGGCGTGCTTCTCCTGCCCGGGTCGCAATTCGAGCACCCCGGTAACCACTTTCGGATCGGCTTCGGGCGCGTCGACATGCCTCAGGCGCTCGACAAGCTCGAGACCTTCCTCAGCGGCCGGAACGGGTGACACGATACCACGCTCGGCCATTGCGGGCACTCGGCTTGCCTCAGCAGGGTTACTCCCAGGAATCCTCGGACTACGCCACTTGAGCACCATCGCTGAGAAAAACCGGCCCCACTTCGGGCAGCACATCGCTGAAGCGGTCGTCGCGGGCGCCCTGCTCGCCTATGCCAGGGGGCATGGCGCTCGCGGGTCCCGAAGCATTGCTGCGCGGCTCACCGCCTCGGGCCTCCTGCTCGCCGCCTTCGCACCCGAGCTGACAAGCAAGTTGCTCCGCCTCGGTGCGGCGCGCCGCCGCGTGCACTTGCGCAAGACCGTCGAGATCGACCGGCCGGTCCATGAAGTCTTCGAGTTCTGCCGCGATTTCGAGAATTTCCCGCGCATCGTGCAATCCCTCCGCCGCATCACTGATTACCAGGATGGCCGGTCCTGTTGGGAAGTCATTGCGCCGAGCGGCGAGGTGCTCTCGTGGAATTCGGAAGTGACCAAGTACGTGCCTAACGTCGTCATCGCCTGGCGTTCGCTGCCTGGATCGGTGGTCGACTGCAACGGTCTCATCCGCTTCTCCCCGTCAAGCCGCGGCGGCACGCGACTGCGTGTCGAGGTCGACTACGATCCTCGTCACACAGGGATCTCGGACGCCGTGCGCGCCCTCTTCGACGTGCCGCGCACCGAGCAGCTCGAGGCAGATCTCGCCCGCGCGAACTTCTATCTCAGCGGCCAACCGCGGCGCGCGGCGATCGAGCCGAACGTCGAAGACGATCGGAGCGCACCCGTCCAGTCAGCATAGCTCTTGCTCCTTGGTACTCCGCTCACGACGGAGGAACCATGCGCCCTGAATCCATGTCCGACGATTCCCTGCACGACCGCACGGAATCATCGCGCGACCAGCATCATCGCGACGACGTCACCAGTCGCGCCGCGACTGTCAACGCTCGTAAGGCAATCAAGGTCGAGCGATCGATCCAGGTGCGGCGGTCGGCCGAGGCGCTGTACACTCTCTGGCGCGACTTCTCGAATCTGCCTCGCTTCATGCGACACCTGGACTCGGTGCGCTGCAGCGACGATCTGCACTCCCATTGGGTTGCTCACCTTCCCGGCGGCAAGCACGTCGAGTGGGACTCCGAGATCGTCAACGACATTCCGGGTCAGCTGATTGCCTGGAAGACCATCGGCGATCCCGACATCGCTCACGCCGGCTCGGTGCACTTCACGCCGCGCGGCGCAGGCGCGTCGGAGGTTCGGATCGTCTTCGATTACGAGCCACCCTTCGCCCGCACCATCGGCAGCATCGCATCTCACCTCGGCCTCACGCCCGACTCGCTGATCAACGGTGACCTGGAGCGCTTTCGTGAGTACGCCGAGACGATGCCGCAGTCCGCGGCCGGATCGGCTGGAGATTAGCGTCTTCTAAAGCCGCGCGCGGCTCAGCTCGGCGATGGGTTCTCGCCCGTCGCCTCGATCGCGCTGGCAATCCTGTCCGTACTTCGCCGGTCGCGCTGGCGCCGCTCGGAGATCGACGTGACTTCGGCGTCCTCCACTTCGGCGGTGCGCACCTCGAACAGCCGGAACGGAGGGCGGTCGGGATAGCAGGCCTTGAGCACGGGATGGGCGACGTTGAAGACGGGACTCCCCTTCGAGGTCGCGCCCTCCGGCTTCCCTTTGTGCGCATGCCCGTGAAAGACGGCCGTCACGTCGAAGCGCGTGAGCGGCTCCTCGAGCCGGCTCGATCCGAGAAACGGATAGATCTCCAGCGGCTCCCCTTCGACGGTGTCGCGGATCGGCGCGTAATGAAGGATCGCGATCCGATGTTCGGTGTGCAGTCGAGCCAGCGCTGACTCGAGCTTCAACGCCTCGTTCACCGCCTCGTGCACGAATTCCTTGATGATCGGCTCACCCCACGCGCCTAACGCGCCGCGGCCGAAGCCACCACAGAACCCGCGCACGCCCGCGAAGCCGACGCCGTGGGTCTCGAAGGTGTCTCCGTCGAGCATCTTCACGCCGGCATCCGAGAGGATCTTCACGAGCTCGGCTTCCTCTCCGGACTCGTAGTCGTGATTTCCGAGCACGGCGACGATCGGAATCTTCACGGTCGTCGTCAGGTCGCGCGCGAGAACCTTCGCCTCCTCCGGCAGCCCGTAGTCGGTGAGGTCCCCCGCGATCACCAGAACGTCCGCGCTCTCGGTAATCTCAGCGAAGAGCGGTTGCAGCGCCCCCGGCGAATTTTTCGAGTAGTGGATGTCGCTGACCGCCGCTATTCGCACGACGTCGGGACCCATTGCCATCCTGCTTCCTCCGCTCATGGCTACCGCAGCTGGTACCGACAGATTCGGGCCAGCAGAACGGGCTTCGGCCTCTAGCCTCGGAATTGCACTTCGGCCGAGCATGGCCTATCAGCTCACCTTCGACGATCCCGGGCGCGACACCAACACCTTCTATCGCCGCACGCTGCACGTTCTCAGCGACGCGCGGGTGCCGTTTCTGGTCGGTGGCTCACACGCCATCCTCCATTACACCGGCATCATCCGGGAGACGAAGGATTTCGATCTCTTCGTCCGCCGATCCGATCTGGACAAGGCACTCGAGTCACTGGCCCTCGCCGGCTACTGGACGCAGGTCACCTTCCCGCACTGGCTCGCCAAGGCCAGGCAGGGCGGCGATCACGTCGATCTCGTTTTCAGCTCGGGCAACGGACTCGCACGTGTCGACGACGCATGGTTCGAGCACGCCGTGGAAGCCGAGGTCCTCGGCATGCCGGTGAAGATCGCGCCCGTCGAGGAGCTGATCTGGCAGAAGTCGTTCGTGATGGAGCGCGAGCGCTACGACGGCGCCGACATCATGCACATCTTCCGCACCTGCGCCGAGAATATCGATTGGGCGAGGCTGATGCAGCGCTTCGATCAGCAGTGGCAGATACTACTCATCAATCTCATTCTCTTCGACTTCGTCTACCCATCCGAGCGGCACCGCATCCCGCCGCACATCGCCGGCGAGCTGCTGACGCGACTCCAGGGAGAGCTCGACGCACCGCCGAGCGATGAGCGCGTCTGCCGGGGCACACTCACCTCGCGCGCTCAGTATCTCCTCGATATCGGCCAGTACGGCTATCAGGACGCCCGGATCGTACCACGAGGGAATATGTCGCCCGAGGATGTGGTCTATTGGACGTGGGCAATCGAGAACGTCGACTGACCTGATTTCCAACCGTCACGTCCATTTCGCTGTCTGACTCGACGTTGGTGCTGGATCACCGATCGCTCGCGTCGAGTCCAACATGCGCTTCATACTCCTTGCTTCGTCTCCGGGCATTGCCGCAGCCGCCATGCTGTTCGTCCACGCTCGCGCGGACGCGCAGGCCGAACGCCGTGTTCTCTCCGGCGACCACATCGCCATTTACAACCTCGCCGGCAAGCTCCGCGTCGAATCGGGCGGTGGCTCGGATGTCGTCGTGGAAGTGACGCGCGGTGGACGTGACGGCGATCGCCTGCGCCTCGAGCAGGGCACCGTCCGGGGCTATGAGACGCTTCGCGTCATGTATCCATCGGATCGAATCGTGTACCCGGAGGTCGGTCGCAACAATCGCAACACCATCAGTGTGCGCGAAGACGGTACCTGGGGTAATGAGTTCTCGCGCGGGGAACGAGGGGAGCGGGGTGAGCGCGAATCGCGCGACTACTCCAACCGCGAGCGGAACCAAGTCGAGATCTCGAGCTCCGGCTCGGGAATGGAGGCCTATGCCGACCTGCGCGTGCTCGTCCCGCGTGGTCAGCGCATCGTGATCCACAACGCTGCCGGCGACGCACGCATAACGATGGTCGACGCGGATCTCGCCGTCGAAGTCGCGAGCTCGACGATCTCCGCCGATCGCACGCGCGGACGCCTCTCCCTCGACACGGGATCAGGGAGCGTCTCGGTGACCGATGCGCAGGGCGACATCGATCTCGACACCGGCTCCGGCGGCGTAACGATCACCGGTGTCAAAGGTGGTAGTCTGAAGATGGACACGGGATCGGGCTCGATCCGCGGCGGAGACATCGACGTCTCGGAGTTGAAGGCCGACGTGGGGTCGGGCGGCGTACACTTGGAACGCGTGCGTGCCTCACGAGTCGACGTCGATGCCGGGAGCGGCGGTACGGAGCTGGAGCTGCTGTCGACCGTCGATGAGCTGAAGGTCGACGCCGGCTCGGGTGGCGTCACGGTCCGCCTGCCAGCGTCACTGAGCGCGAACGTCGATCTCGAAACCGGCAGCGGCGGCATCGACACGGACTTCTCGGTCCAAGTCACGAAGATGGAGCGCCATCACATCGTCGGCCGCATCGGCGACGGCCGCGGCCGCATCAGAATCGAAGCCGGCTCCGGCCAAGTGCGCCTCCTGAGAGGCAATTGAGCGTTTTAGAAAGAGTAAGAAAGGTAGATATCAGCTAGGCAAAGAGGAGCGCGCGCACCGCGCGCGCGACACCAAATAAGCTTTAGCGAGCGCCAGCGAGCGGCCCCACGCACGGCAGCATAGTTGTGGGGCGGAGCCCCACAACTATGCTGCCGTGCCGTGGGGGCGCGGTATGCATGGTCGATGCGTGAGAGGAGTGCAGTCCGGCTTCTCTCACGTATCGTTTAATAGCCCCGCCGCGCGCGCGTAATCCGCCAGCTCCCCTCGCGACGACACCCCGAGCTTCGCGAACACGTTCGACAAGTGCGTGCTCACCGTGCGCGAGGAGATGTCGAGCGCCACGCCGATCTCCTTGTTCGACCGCCGGCCCGCAACCAGCCGCACGATCTCGACCTCGCGTCCCGTTAGGCCCGCCGCGCCCGTGGCGAGCGCGCGCGCCGGCGGACGCGCCCCGAGCTCGCGCAGCTGCTCGCGGGTCGCGCGCAGCTCCGGCTCCGCGCCAAGCCGCGCGAACACCGCATGTGCGTGACGCAGCTCGCGCATCGCGCCGTCGCGATCGCCCGTTTCCGCCAGCGCCCGCGCGAGCTGGCGACGCACCCGCGCCGCGTCCGGAACGTACGGGATTGCCTCGAGCTGCTCGGCCACCTCGCGCAGCATCCCGACCGATCGCTCCTTGTTGCCTCGCAAGAGCTCCACGAGCGCGTCCGACGCATCCGCCCAGGCGAGCCCCAGGCGATGCTCGAGCCGTTTCGCGTCACGCCGCAATCGCTTGCTGATGCGTTGCGCCAGTGTGTCGTCGCTCTTCCAGAGCGCTGCTTCCGCGATCACTGGCATCAGTCGGTGCACTGCCCAAACCACGTAGCCGGACGCGTCGGCGATCTCGAGTCCGCGCTCACCGACGCGAATCGCCTCCTCGTACTCCTGCATCGTGAGGTGGTACGCGGCGCGTCCGGTGTGCGCCGGCACGATCGAGTGGACGTCACCCGCGCCGCGTGGGCCGCCTCGCTCGGCGCCGGACAGTGCCCACGCCTCGTCCACGCAGGCCTTTCCGCGATCGACGTTGCCGCGGCCGAAATAGAGCAATCCGAGCCAGACGAGGAGTCGCGGAAGCAGCGCGCGCTGGCCTAACGAGCGGGCCGCGTCCAGTGTCCGTTCCGCCAACGCAACTGCCTGGTCCCATTCCCCGATCCCGGCGTAGTACTCGATCGCCACCTCCGCCGTCCAGGCGCGCAGGAGCGGCGAGCGCAGCTCGTCGGCGACCCGCTGCGCGTGCGCGAGGTGCACCGTGATATCCTGGACTGACGCCGTCAGCCCACCCAGCATCGCGAGCGCCCAGTGCGCCGACCACGCGACGCCGCGTTCGCCCGCTTGCTCCGCCAGCGCGATCGCCTGCGCGCCGTGTCGCCGTGCGAGCTGCGGCGGTCCCGTCCAGACGTAGAGGAGCAGCAGCGCGCGGTGCACGCGCGCGAGCAGCGCCGCATTGCCCAGCCGCTCCGCGATCTCGAGCGCGCTCTGCACCGTGCGCTCCGCGTCCTCGCGGCGGCCGAGTCCCTGGAGGCACATCCCTTTCGCCACAAGCGTCCGCGCCTCGAGTGAGGGATCGCCCGCCGCCGTCGCCGCCGCGATCGCCGCATCGTAGTCCGCGAGGGCCTCCTCGTGGTGGCCGCTCCAGTACGAGACCATCCCCAGATTGCGGCGGATGTGCGCCAGCCGCGAATGCAGCCCGCGCCGCTCCGCGTCGAGCGCCGCGCGCTGCCAGAGGCCCAGCGCCTCCTTGTACTCGCCGAGCCGCTGCCGCGCGCGCGCGAGCTCGTGCGCGATCTCGATCGCGGCTTCATCGTTAGGCGTGCCCGCGCGATCCAGCTGCTCCAGCGCGGCGGCGAGGTAGTCGGCAGCCTCGCGGTCGGCGTGCTTCGCCATCGCGTCGCAGCCCGCGACCTTCAGGTAGTGGATCGCCTTCTCGGCCAGCCGCTTTGCGTCGGCGCGCATGTAGTGAAAGGCGAGCTCCCCCGCGTGCGCCTCGGCCGCGGCCCCATGAAAAGCCTCGAGCGATTCCGCGATCGCCGCGTGCAGCGCTCGCGCCCGTGCCAGCCCGAGCTCGGCGTACAAGGCCTCCTGCAGCAGGGGATGGGTGAAGTCGTACAGGATCTCGCCGCCCTCGACGTGCTCCTCGATCACGCGAGCCTGCCGGAGATCGTCGAGCGCCGCGAGCAGGGCGTCTTCCGGCAGGCGGCTCACGAACGCGAGCGCGTCGTGCGACGATCGCGTCCCGATCACCGCCGCGAGATCGGCGAGCCGACGCGCGTCCGCGGGCAGTTGCCCGAGCCGCGCGACGACGACGTCGCGGATCGTCTGCGGCATCTTCAGCGCCTGTAGATCCTGCGCCGTCGGCGTGCGGCCCTCTGTGCCGTCCGAGAGCGCCTTGAGCGTTTCCTCGACGAAGAACGGATTGCCGCGGGTGCGCTGGTGGATCGCCTCGGCGAGCTCCCGAGCCGGCAGGTCGCCGAGCGCCTGCGCCACCAGCTCGTGGGTCGCCGCCAGATCGAGCGACGAGAGGCGCATGCTCTGCGCGACCCCGAGCCTAACGAGCGACGTCTCGAGGCTCCGCACAGCGGACTGTCCCTCGGCGGCGCGCGGATCGGCGTCGTTGCACGTGCCCACGATCAACACGCGATCGCCGACGATCTGCCGCGCCGTGAAATGCAGCAATTCGATCGATGAGTTGTCGGCCCATTGCAGATTCTCGAGGACGAGCAGCACCGGCCGCTTTGCCGCGAAGCGCGAGAGGAACTGGGTGAAGTTCCAGAGCAGCCGCGCGCGCAGCTCCGCCGGCTCGCCCCGGACGCCGCTCGTGTTCAGAGGACGATCTCCCGTTCCGAGTGCGGGGAACAGCTGCACGAGCTCGGCGTTTCCGCCGCGCGTCAGCAGAGCCAGCGCCGACGGATCGATCCCGCGTAAAATCGGCAGCAGCGCATCGGAGAAGATCGCGTAGGGAACGCCCGTCTCCACGGGATACGCGCGTCCCACGGTCACGACGAAATTGCGCTTCGTGGCGAGATCGATCAGCGCCGTCGCCAGACGCGTCTTCCCGATGCCGCTCTCGCCCGTGATTACCCAGCTTCCACCATGCCCCGATTCGGCGCTCTGCAGCGACGCGCCGAGCTTCGCCAGCTCACCGCCGCGACCGATGAGCGGAGCCGACATGCCGGAGAGCGTTTGACGTTCAGCTTGAGGAGCGATACCGGGCGGTGGCGGCGACTGATTCATGCCACCGAATCTTCACCGCGAGGGCC
>Ga0136846_1215351_pt1 | contig 32175 bp, 25 predicted proteins | sample HopSoiMetagenom2_FD_96841 | JGI IMG/M metagenome (GOLD analysis project Ga0136846, IMG submission 96841) | Grasslands soil microbial communities from Hopland, California, USA - 2 Assembly 2016 (version 4) | ecosystem: Environmental > Terrestrial > Soil > Grasslands | place: USA: Hopland...
CCGAACGGCCGAAGCCTTCCGCAAGGATCGATCCGGAAAGGCCTCGAGGGGATGGACCCTGCGGAACTGCTTCGCTACGCCGTGGAGCGGCGTGCCAGCGACGTGCACGTCAAAGCCGGCAACGTCCCGTTCATCCGCGTGGACGGCGAGCTGTTGCCGACGCCGTTCCCGGAGGTAACAGCCGACGACGCCCGGCGGTTCGCCGAGGCGCTCATGCCGCCGCACAAGGTGGAGGAATTCGCCGAGACGCGTGAGGCGGACTTCGCGTACACGTTGAGCGGTGTCGGCCGCTTCCGCGTGAACGTGTTGCGGCAATCCGACACCGTCGGACTTGCGATCCGCTGGGTGAGCCCCGAAGACCTCACGTTCGACGAGCTGGGACTCCCGCCGTCGATCGGCGAGCTCGCCGAGACCAAGCGAGGGCTGATCCTCGTCACGGGACCGACCGGCGCCGGCAAGACGACGACGATCGCGGCGATCCTCGGGTTCATCAACCGCACGCGCCGAGCGCACATCGTCACGATCGAGGACCCGATCGAGGTCGTGTTCAACGATGCCATGTCGGTGATCCGCCAGCGAGAGGTCGGCCGCGACACGTCGTCGTACGGCGCCGCGTTGCGACAGTCGCTTCGTCAGGATCCGGACGTCATCTTCCTCGGCGAGATCCGTGACCACGAGACGGCGCTGGCCGCGATCCAGGCCGCCCAGACCGGGCACCTCGTGCTGTCGACGATGCACACGATCGACGCTGCGGAGACCATCTCGCGGATCGTCGAGATGTTCGCGCCCGCTCAGCAGGACCAGGTGCGGACCTCGGTCGCCGGTGCGCTTCGCGGCGTCGTGTCGCAACGCCTGCTCGAACGGGCCGACGGGCTCGGCCGTGTACCCGCCGTCGAGCTGATGCTCACGACCGGGCGGATCTATGACCGTATCCTCGACCCCGAGCTCGAGCCCTCGATCCACGAGGTGGTCGCCGATAGCGGCTACGACGGGATGCAGACGTTCGACCAGTCGCTGCTGACCCTCGTTCGCGACGGACTCGTCATGGAAGAGGACGCGCGCGCGGTCGCCACCAACCCGCACGACTTCAGCCTGGCGCTCGGCGCCGCCGTCGGCGTCGGGAGCCGCACTGATGGATAGCTCGAGCACCGCGGGCGCGACACCGCCGACGGCACCCGTGTACCCCGTCTTCGCCGCCGTCGCGGTCGGCATGACCGGCCGCACCGTCTACCAAGTGATCGAGACGGTCGGCGGCATCTTCGAGGCTGCGGGCGCCGTCTTCGAGGGTTCGCCGGACGCGCCCGGCACGCTCATCGCGCTGCTGCCGCCCTCCGACGGCGCCGCGGTGCGGGCCGTGCAGCTCGGGCTGCAGGCGCAATCGATCGAGAGCTCCCTGCGGCTCGGCGTCGACGCCGTCGAGGTCCGCTCCAAGAAGGAGCAGGATGCGCGCTGGCAGCAGGTGATCGACTGCGCGGTGAAGCTGCAGAAGGCCGCCCGTACCGGCGAGGCGGTCGCCGGCGACGCGATCGGCCAGCTGACGAACGGGGCGGCCGCGACCCGAGCGTTGCACGTCGGCGATGACACCTATCTGTTGCTGACCGGAATCCACGAAGTGAGCGCCGTGCCGGACGCAGTCCTGGAACGGGCGCCCGGCGTGGCCGCGGCGGATGCCGCGCCGGACTCGCGATCGCCGGACGTTGTGGCGCCGGTCACGGTCCAGGCGGTGGTCGATGAACCGCCGGCCGTCACGCAACCTGCCGTCGCGCAACCGCTCGTTGAACCCGAACCCGCTGGCGGGCCAGCACCGGTGGTTGCGACGGAACCGGCCGGCGCGGCGGAACCGGTCGTGCCTGCCGAGCCGCCATCCGCCCTCGAACCTTCGGCAGTGGTTGTGGAGCCGGTTCGAGCCGTGACTGTCGATTCGGTCGCTCCGGAGCCGCCGTTCGCCACGGCGGCACAGCCACCGAACGAGCCTTCTGCCGGCGCCCGTGTCGCCGAGGCATCGACGACCGCCACGACCAACGCCACACCCACACAGATCTTCGAAACGCCCGAACCTGCCTCGCCCGAGAAGTCGCTCGGCGCGATGCCGACCATCGAGCCGGACACGTCTGTACCGATCCTTCCCTCCAGCGGCGACGCGGGCCCGGTGTCGGCCCCTGACGATCTGTACCCGCACGCCCCCGAGCCGACGCCGGACGCCGCGACACCGGTTCCAACCGCCGCCCCAAGCTCGAGCGTCGCGACCGCCGGCCCGGTGCATCCGACCGCTCGGTGGGACGGTCCGCTCATCGGTCGCGACGCGCAGCTCGACGACCTCCGCGCGCGGTTCGACCGCGCGATCGCCGACAGGACGGGCGCCACCGTCCTCGTCACCGGCGAACAAGGCATCGGACGAACCCGGCTGGTGGATGCGTTCGCGGCCTCGCTCGACGGCGCCAACATCTTCCACGTGTCGTGCGCCCCCGCCGATGGCGGGGGCGCACGGTGGCCGCTCGCCGCGATCGTCGAGGCGCTCGCGGGCCTGGACCCGCTCGCGCCGGCGGAGCCGGCGCGAGCTCGCCTCGCGCAGCTGTTCGCCGGCCAGACAGACGGTGACGACGTCGTCGCACATCTCGCCGCGATGCTCGCCCTGGAGGGCGCGAGCGATCCGGATCACATCCGGTGGGCGCTCCGCCGGCTGCTCGAGGCCGCAGCCGGCGGAGTGCCGACCCTCCTGCACATCGACGACGCCGACCGGGCCAGCGCCGGGTTCGCCCGTGTGCTTGCCGACGTCGCAGCCGCGACCCGCGACACACCGCTGTTGATCGTCGCGACCACTGCTACGGAGATCGAGAACCTGCCGGCGATCCGCCTCGGCGGGCTCGAGCGATCATCGATCGAAACGCTGATCGAGCACCTCCTCGGCGCGACCGAGGACGGCGTCGTCGCCGCGCTCGCGGCTCGCATGTCCGGGGTGCCGCTCGCGATCGAGCAATCCCTGTCGATGCTGACCGAGAGCGGCACGCTGGCGCCGGGCAATGGCCGGTGGATGCCGCTCGCGGATCTCTCACGCGTGCCGTGGCCCGACACGACCGTCGGCGCGATCCGCCAGCGGCTCCAGACGTTGCCGCCCCACGAGCTCGCGGTGCTCGGCATGGCGGCGGTCGCCGGCGAGCGGATCGCGACGGCGCCGTTGCTCGAGGCGGTTCCTGTAGACGCCCGCGCCGGCGTCCCCCGCTACATCGAGGACCTCGTGGCGCGCGGCTACCTCGTCGCCGACGGCGATGACATCGTCCTGTTCCGTCACCCGCTCCTGCGGGAGGCCACGATGACCGGCGTTCCCAAGTGGGCACAGGCGGTTACCCACGAACGCTTCGGCCGGCATCTCGAGGCGTCGGCAGGCCCGCGCGTGTGGCGGTGGGCCGACGCGATCGGCGAGCACCTCGAGGCGAGCTGCCGCCTGCGGGCCGATGCCCCGACGACCGACCGCGACGACGCGCTCACGTTCCTGACATGGGCGGCGACGGCGGCCGTCGGCCAGGGCGATCTCGACGGCGCAGCTCGTTTGGAACGACGGGCCGCCACGCTTACGGACGACGACCCCGCGCGGCGCGCCGAGCTCCTGTATCTCGCGGTCGCGCACATGGCGGCGGCCGCTCCGGACCGTCCGGTCGACCAGGAGATCGCCGAGGCGGCGCTGGCCGCATCGGTGGCCGACGACGACGTCGACTGGCGCGTCCGTCTGTTGCGTGCCCGGCTTCGCACGATCGCCGGACACGAGGATGCGCTCGAAGGCGCGCGGTCGACGGCCGACGAAGCCATCGCGGCGTTCGACGAGGACGAGCTCGGGTGGGCGCTCGCCGACGCCTGGGCGCTCCGCGGCCTCGTCCACGCCGCGCGGGCGCAGCACGGACTCGTCGCGCACGACCTGCAGCGCGCGGCCGACAACGCCGCGGCGGCCGGGCGCGACGCCGACGTGAGCACGGTCCTTCGAGGCGCGGCCGCCGCCTTGTTGGACGGACCGGAGTCCGTGGCCGAGGCCGAAGCGCGGTGCCGCTCGTTCCTCGAGAGGGTGACGGGCCCGATCGCGCAGCACGACATCCGGGCGATCGTGGCCGTTCTGACCGCCCGCCGTGGCGGGTTCGACGACGCACGCAGAGCCGTCTCCGACGCGATCGCGGCGCTGGAAGGGTTCGGCGCCACCGGCGACACCGCCATCGCCCTGCATCGAGCCGCGCAGGTCGAGGTGCTCGCCGGTCAAGGCGCCGCCGCCGAGCCGCTCATGCAGCGAGCGCTCGCGGCCGCCACCCATGCCCGTGACGACGGGCTGCGAGCATCGCTCGCGGCCTCCTACGCGCACGTCGTACTCGAGGACGACCGTCTTGATGAGGCGCTCGCGCTCGCCGACGTCGCCGAGGCACACGCCGGTGACCTCACGACGCAGGTCGGGTGGCGGACCGCCCGCGCCCGGGTCATGGTCCGGCGTGGACGCGGTGCGCTCGCCGAGCGACTTATCCGGGAGGGCGTCGGCATCGCCGAGCAAACGGACTCAACGGATCTGCGGGCGAGCGCGCTGGTGTGGGCGGCCGATGTCCGCCGCCGCGCCGGCCGGCCCGCCGAGGCCGAGCCGTTCGAGCGACGCGCGCTCCGGTTGTTCGAGCGCCGCGGCGCGACCGCGCAGGCGGCGTCGGTCGCCGCACGTCTCGCTCCCGGAACAGCGCCAGGCCGTACGTCGCCGGCCGCGGACGCAACCGCTCAGCGCGTGGAACCCGACGAGGTGCCGCCGGCGACGGCCGCGCCGCCGGTCACCGAACCGGTGAGCCCCGACGCGGTTCCTCCGCCGCCCGACGGTGGCGCCACACGGCTCGCCGACGAGATGATGGCGATGTTCTCCGACGCGCAGCCGGTGACGCCTGCGGCTGAGGATCGGACGCCTGGATGGGCACCGTCCCCCGCGCCGGCGGATCACGCCGAAGCGGGTGGCGCGGTTGAGAGCCCCGACCGGCCGTCCGCCGAGATCGACCCGGCCGACGAGCTGCTCCACGACCCGACGGCGAGCGCCGAGGACGAGTCCAAGCGGCGATGGTTCAACCGTTGAACGTCCGCTCGATTCAGCCGGTCGGTGGCGGGGGTGGCTCCGGCGCCTCCGGGGCGACCGGTGGCGGGTCGGGGATCATCTCCGTGCCGACGCGATGCTTCCCGCTTTGCTCCTCCACGTTCGCGACCACCGCGTCCAACGCCTTCTTGGCGGAGGCCGAGCCGTTCCCGCCCCGTTGCGTCCCCCTGAGAGCGACTTCATCAGCGTCGCCGCGAGCCCGTCGAGCGAACCGCCGCCCCCGCCGGCCACCAACACCTCAGGAACGACCTGCACGTGGCCCTCACTCACCGCCTGCGCCACCGCCGCCGTCGCGCCCGAACCGAGCGCGTCGGTCTGCGCTTCGTAGCCGACCGCGCGCGCGAGCCCCTGCGCCTCGATCGCGTGCGCCTCGGCCACGCCGATCGCTTGGGTCTTCGCGGCCTCGGCCTCACCGGTCATCCGCGTGAAGTTGGCCTCACCCTCCGCCTCTGGGGTGCGAGCCGCCGCGTTGTTCTTCTGCACGTCGACGTCGACCTGTGCGCGGGCAAGTACCTGTTGCGCGTCCGCGGTGCCCTTGGCCTTCTCGACATCGATGCGAGCGAACTGCGCCTCCTGCTCCCGCGCGAACGTCTGCCGCTGCTGCACCGCGAGCTCACGGGACGAAAGGACCTGCACCAACGTCTCGGGTAGCACCACGTCTTGGATATACACGCTCTCGTCTCGACGCTGTACTTCCCGAGGCACTCGGTGATGTAGCGCTCGGCGCGATCTTGGACATCCTGACGTGTCTCGATGAACTGCACCGCCGGCAGACCCTGCAAGGTGTTGCGGAAGTAGTTGCCGACCGCCGACTGCAGCACCTCGTTCACGAGGTTCAACATCGTCTCGACCATCGAGATCACCTTCGGCGCCATCGTGTCGGGCACATGGATCTGCACCTGGAGGTCGATCAGGAACGAGAACCCCTCGGGGCTCTTCGCGTCGATCGACGACAGCTGCGCATCGAGGTTGTGCGCGTGCGACGTCGCCTCCGCCCAGTTGAGCGTGAGGATCGCCGTCGGCACGACCTCGGCGCGGTACACACGCGGGTTCAACGGGTACTTGCCCGTCCGCAGCGGTTCGCTCCAGATACCTCGGTGTCCGGGCCGGACGATCGACCCGAACTTGAACTCCTGCCCGGATGTGTCCTGCGTCGACAGACCGAGATAGCTCTTGATCACCGCGACCTCTCCCTGGTTCACGACGAGCATCGGCGCGCGCTCGACCTTCACCAGGAACGGGTTCAACAGGAACGCGCCGTACAGCAACGGATCGTGCTGCAAGCCGATCTTGCCGCCGTTATCGAGGAACCGCGGGAAGTCCTGATAGTTGTTGTGCAGGTCGTTCTTGCTGCCGAGCAGCACCTCCACGATCTCTTGGTCGGTCTTGCCCTCCGACTCGAGCTCCTGGATGTCGGAGAACCCGCCGAGGCGACCCGCGATGTCGCCGGAGGGCAGTGGGTCGCCCTCGAGCGTCGTGACGAGGCCGACGTTCGAGAGCATGTCGGGAGAGACGGGGGACCCGAAGGTTTGCGCGCACGTGAGGACGAGGAAACCGACCGGGTGCATCGGCACGAGGGTTCCGGGCGGAAGCACCGGCCGCTGCACGCCCTGCTCGCCGCCGTTGCCCGCGAACAAGCTGACGTCCGCGAAGTTGCCGAGTCGGGGCGGTACACAGCGCTCTTCGCGCCCGCCGGCAACTGCACGCCCACCTGCGCGATCACGACGCCGATGCCGTCCGCGGGGATCTGCACCGATGGGAACTTCTTCACCGCGTACAGGAGCCACGGCCGGAACCGCAGGCCGGGCATCAGCAGGTTGGCCTAGTAACCAGCCTCGCCGTCGAAGGCGATCACGTGACCTTCGCGCAGGCGCCCCCGATCTGTTTGGCGACGAAGGCGACCTCGGTTGGGCCGATATAGCTGAACGATAAGAGCAGGTACAACACGACCAGGCCGACGACGACCAAGGCGATGACTGTGCTGCTCATGGAGCCCCCTCTTTCGTGCCGTTATCCTCGGCTCGCCGCGGACCGGGGTACCGGTTCGGCCACACAATCGCACATCGGGCGCGGCGCGAACTAGCCCTCAAGAGTGAGGGCGCCCTGGGCCGATACCGACGCTATGCAGACATCCGCCCGCCTCCGTTCGATCGCCGCAATCGCCATCGGTCTGTTGGTCCTCGGGGGTGGCGCCGCGCTCGCAGCGACTGGCGGTCCACCGACGACGACGGATGTCACGTGCTCGTCGCCGGGCGCGGAGCCGTCGGTCGATCCGAGCGTCTCACCCGACGTCCCGCCGGCCGTCGACGCATCCGACACAGCCGACCCCTCCGAGAGCGACGATCCGTCCGAGACGCCCGATCCGTGCGAGTCTCCCGAGCCGAGCGAGTCGCCGGAGCAGAGCGAGTCGCCGGAGTCGACTGAGTCGCAGGAGCCGAGCGACACCCCTTCGGAGACCGACGGTCCCGAGCCGACGGGCCAGCCGGCGGCCGACAGAGCAGCCGCCTGCAACGCCGCGGCGGGCATCGATCCCAACGCCGCGACGCCGAGCGACGCTGCGACCACCGGGCTTGCGAACGCCATCCAGCACGTGCTCGACAACTGCATCAAGAACCCGCAGGCGCCGGGTCTGATCAACGCCCTCGAGCACCTGTACGCCAACGAGCAGCGACAGGCGGCACACGACGCCGCGAAGGCCGCTCGGAAGGCGGCTCGCGAGGCCGCGCACGCGGACAACGGCCACAGCAACGGTGGGCAGCACGGCAACAGCGGCACTGAGCACGGCAACGGTGGGCAGCACGGCAACAGCGGCACTGAGCACGGCAACGGTAAGGAGCACGGCAACAGCGGACAGCACGGCAACGGTGGGGGGCACGGCAACAGCGGCAAGTAACCGCTCGATCGCCCGAACGGCCGACCGATCTTCTGCGACGAACGGGATGCTAGGGTCGCGCGGCGATGGCGCATGCGGTGCGGAGCGTGGGATCGATCGAGGTCACCGCGATCGTCGACGCGGATCTCGAGCTCGACCCGATCGACGAAGCGTTCCCCGATGTTCCGTCAGAGGCGTTGCTTGCGGACAACGCCGACGCGGCGAGCATCCGGACGGCCGCCGGCAACTGGCGTCTGCGGGTCCGCGCCTGGCTGATCGGCCACCCCGCCGGTCTCGTGCTCGTCGATACCGGCATCGGCGGCCCGACGTCCCCCACGCACGAGTGGGTCCCGAGTCCGGGTGTGCTGGTCGCGGCGCTCGCCGAGCTCGGCGTCGCTCCGGGCGACATCCCGACCGTCGTCATCACGCACGTGCACGACGATCACATCGGTGGCCTGCTTGACGCGACCGGAACGCCGGCGTTCCCGAACGCACGACACGTGCTGCAGCGCGGGGATCTCGAGTGGCAGCGCGCGCTTGGGCGCGAGAGCGACGAAGAGCGCGCGATCTGGGAGCTCCTCGCAGCGCTGGAGACCAGCGACATACTCGACCCGATCGACCGCGACCATGCGCTCTTGGACGGCGTCGACCTGCATCACCTCCCCGGACACACGCCGGGTCACCAGATCGTGCGCCTCACCGACGGAACCGCGCGGCTCACGATCAGCGCGGACACCTGGAACCACCCGCTGCAGCTCATGCACCCAGAGTGGCCGAGCGGCCCCGACAACGATCATGCGGGTGCGGCCGAGGCCCGACGCGCGTTGCGTCGTGCGATCGCCGCTGAGCCGGGCACGATCGTGGCGCCGACGCACTTCGCAGAGCCGTTCGTCATGATCGACGATCGCGGTGACGCGGCGGTCTGGCTCCCTGCCTGAGGAGAGGCGGCATCAGCGCCAGCGCTGCAGCCGATGAGCGAGCTTGCCGCGCAGCGTTTCTGTGGGCAATGGGGGAAAAGGTGTGGAGATCTTCGGCGGCATATCTACGGCATCTTCACACGTGATCGCTTGGGTTCCGGACCGCTCGACCGCTAGCCTGCACCCGCGTGCGTTTCCGCGCCCCCCCCACCCTGATCGCGGTCATCGCCGTGCTCGCCCTCACCCTCGCTCCGGGTGTTGCGCATGCCGGCGGCTTTCGACCCGCGCGTGCTCGCGAGAAGGTTCTGCACTTCGTGAACCATTACCGCGTGCAACACGGTCTCCGACGCGTGCACGAGAACCGCGACATCGTTCGCTCAGCGCAACATCACGCGAACCTGATGAAGAGCGCACGCACGCTGTTCCACAGTTCCAACATGTGGACGAAGCTTCGCGGCCATCACGTGTCGTGCTGGGCGGAAAATATCGGGATGGGCCCGTCGGTGTGGAAGGTGTTCAAAGGCTGGGTTCATAGCAGCGAACACCGCACGAACATGCTCGGCCGCCGATATCGCCATACCGGCATCGGCGTCGCGTACGCGCACGGCTACTACTGGATCACGCAGATCTTCTACGGCTGAGCCGCGCTCCACGGGTCCGCCCCCGCTCGACCGATCGACCCCAAGGGTCGTACGGTGCGCGTATGGGCGAGACCGGCACGGCGCAGGACCCGAGCGAGCGGACCCGCCACGCGGGGGTCCTGTTCTCGGAGCTCGGTCCGCGGTATGACCGCATGGGCGCGGTCTTGTCGTTCGGTCAGGACGCGCGATGGCGGCGCTTCCTGGTCTCGACGATCGGACGGGACCGCCCGCTCGTACTCGACGTCGCCACCGGAACCGGCTTGGTCGCACGCGAGATCGCCGACGCGGGCATCGGCCGAGTGATCGGCGTCGACCGATCGGCGCCGATGCTGCGCTCGAAGGCGAACGGCTCCGCCTTCGCGAACGTCCTGGCCCGGGCCGAGGCGCTGCCGTTCCGGGATGCGAGCTTCGACGCGCTCACGGTCACCTACCTGCTCCGGTACGTCGACGACCCGGGCGCAACACTTCGCGAGCTGGGGCGTGTCGTTCGGCCCGGCGGGGTCGTCGCGAGCCTCGAGTTCGGCGTGCCGCCGTCGCCCGTCTGGCACGCCGCATGGTGGGGCTACACACGGTGGGTGATGCCGCTGATCGGGGGCCTCGACTCGCGCGAATGGCGTGAGGTCGGCCAGTTCCTCGGGCCGAGCATCGACGACTTCTGGCGCCGGTATCCGATGGCGATGCAGCAGCGCTTGTGGGCGGCAGCGGGTCTCGCGCCGGTCCGCGTTCGGCGGATGAGCCTCGGCGGCGGCGTGGTGATGTGGGCGGTTCGAACGTGACACAGCGGCCCGCCTTCTATGCCCTGGACAGCGGCGGATGGCGCGACTATTGGTCGCTGCTGCACCCGCCGTACACGTTGTGGCATCTCTCATTCGTCGCGATCGGCGCCTGCGTCGTACCCGTGATCCGGCCGGCGTACCTCGGGCTCGCGTTGCTCGCGTTCTTCCTGGCCGTCGGGATCGCGGCGCACGCGCTCGATGAGCTGCGCGGCAGGCCCCTTCGAACCCGCATCCCCGATGCGATCTTGATCGCCGTCGCGGCGCTGGCGCTCATCGGCGCCGCTGTCGTCGGGGTGTACGGATCGTCCCTCGTCTCATGGTGGGGACTCGTGTTCATCGGGGTCGGGGGTTTCCTCGTGCCCGCGTACAACCTCGAGTGGTTCGGCGGCACGTTCCACTCCGACCTCTGGTTCGCGCTGATGTGGGGTGGGTTTCCAGCGCTCGCCGGCGCGTTCGCGCAGACGGGACGGATCAACGTCGCAACGCTGTTCGTCTGCGCGGGCTGCGCGTGCATCTCGGCGGCCCAGCGCCGGCTGTCGACGCCGGTCCGCCGGATCAGACGCAAGGTGACGTCCGTCTCGGGCCAGCTGGTCGAAGGGGACGTGGTCGAGCCGATCACCGACGCGACGCTGACGGAGGCACCTGAAGGCGCGCTGCGGCTGCTGTGGATCGCGATGGTTGCATTGGCCGTCGGCCTCGTGATTGCGCGATGGCCGTGACGGCTAGCCTGCGATCGAGCGGAGCTGACGCACGGCGACGGTGAGCTGCGACAGATCGCTCACGCCCTCCATCTTCAGGCCCCGCAGGAACCGCATCACGCGCTCGCACGCCTGCGCGCGATCGTCGAAGAACCCCTCGATCGCCTCGTCGATCCCGGCGCCGCCCGCGAGCTCGAGCACGCGCTCGCACAACGTGCGACGAAGGGCGAACAGATCGTCCTCCATCGATTGCTGGGCCCAACGCTGCCACCGCGTCGCCGCCGGGAGCTTCTCGAGCTGTTGCTCGAGCCAGTCGATGTCGAGCCGCTCGCCGAGCACGAAGAACCCGCGCGCGATCTCGAGCGGCGCGCGGCCGGTCGCGTGCGCGACCGCGATGATGTCCGGCGCGTGCACGAGCTCGGGTTGGAACGCGTGGCGATGCGCGACCGCCTCGGGGACGCCCGCCTCGACCAGCCGCTGCGCCTGTTGTTCGTGTTCCTCACGCCACGCGTCGGGGCCGATCTGACTGATCGCGGCCGATACGGCGGCGAACGACTCGCGCGAGGGCCCGATCGAGGACATCAGCAGCTGCCCCGCTGACTGCACGAGGTACCACCGCGCCGTCGTCTCGACCAGCCAGTCCACGCCGTTCATCAGCTCGGACTGCACCGCGGGATCGATCAGCCCGTCCAGCGCCTCGACGTCGCTCCACCGGGCGGTCGCGCCGGTCACGTCGCGCGCGATCCGGAACGCCCGGACGACGTCGGACGGTGACGCGCCGGTCTCGTCGCCCATCCGCGACGCGAACGTGATGCCCTGCGAGTTGACGACGTCGTTGGATGCCATCGTCGCGATGATCTGTCGCTTCAGCGGGTGATCGGCGATCAGGTGACCGAAGCGCTCGACGATCCGCGGCGGGAAGTACCGCGCGAGGTCGGCAGCCAGGTACTCGCTGTCGGGCAGGTCGCTCTCCAACAGCTCGTCGAACACCTGTCGCTTCGCGTAGGCGAGCAGCACCGCGAGCTCCGGCCGGGTCATGCCCTGACCTGCCGCACGGCGCTCCGCCATGTCGTCGGTCGTCGGCAGGAACTCGACGGCGCGCTCGAGCTCGTGGTCGGCCTCGAGCTGCTGCATCAGCTCCTCGTATGCCTCCGTCCGCTGCGCCGACACCTCCTCTTCTTGCGACAGGATCTGCGCCTGGAGGTAGTTGTCGTACAGGACGTGCTGAACCACGTCCGGGGCGCAGTCCTGCAACAGCTCGTTGCGCGCCTCCAGCGTCAGCTCCCCTCGCTGGATCGCGAGGCCCAGCAGGATCTTCCAGTTGACCTCGTGGTCCGAGGTGTCGACGCCCGCCGAGTTGTCGATGAAGTCGGTGTTGATCCGCCCGCCCGAGCGCGCGTACTCGATCCGTCCGCGCTGCGTGAAGCCGAGGTTGCCGCCCTCGCCGACGACCTTGGCTCGGACGGCGCCGCCGTTGACCCGGACGAGGTCGTTGGAGCGGTCGCCGACGTCACCGTTGGTCTCGACCGCGGCCTTGACGTAGGTCCCGATCCCGCCGTTCCACAGGAGGTCGACGGGCGCCTGCAGGATCCGCGCGATCAGCTGGTCGGGCGTCATCTCGTCGGGGGCGTCGGCGGGCAGGCCGAGGGCGACCCGAGCCTCCTTCGACGGGGTGACCGCCTTGGCCTTGCGGTCGATCACGTCGCCGCCCGGCGACAGGAGCGACCGGTCGTAGTCGTTCCACGACGAGCCCGGCAGCAGGAACAGCCGCTTGCGCTCAGCGAACGAGGCGGCTGGGTCGGGGTCGGGATCGATGAAGACGTTCCGGTGGTCGAAGGCGGCCACGAGCTGCACCTTGTCGGTGTACAGCAGGCCGTTGCCGAACACATCGCCCGACATGTCGCCGACCCCGACGCTCGTGAAGCGGTCGCGGAGCCCGTCGATCCCGATCTCGCGGAAGTGGCGCTTGACCGACTCCCACGCGCCGCGCGCGGTGATCCCCAGCGCCTTGTGGTCGTAGCCCGCGCTCCCGCCCGAGGCGAAGGCGTCGCCCAGCCAGTAGTCGTACTCCTCCGCGATGCCGTTGGCGGTGTCGGAGAACGTGGCGGTGCCCTTGTCGGCCGCAACGACCAAGTAGGGATCGTCGCCGTCGAGCACCCGGACCCCGTCGGGATGGTCGACCTGCCCGTGCACCAGGTTGTCGGTGATGTCGAGCAGCCCACGCATGAAGGTGACGTACTGCGTCACGACCTCCTGCTTGAGCTCGTCGCGGCTGACCGAGCGCTTCAGGATGAACCCGCCCTTCGAGCCGTCGGGCACGATCACCGCGTTCTTCACCTTCTGCGCCTTCATGAGGCCGAGGACCTCGGTCCGGTAGTCCTCTTTGCGGTCGGACCAGCGGATCCCGCCGCGCGCGACGAGCCCGCCCCGGAGGTGGATCGCCTCCATCTGCGGCGAGTACACGAAGATCTCGAACAGCGGGAACGGCTTGGGCATCTCGGGCACGTCTGCCGAGCGGAGCTTGAACGACAGGGCCGGCCGGTCCGGCAGGTAGGCGTTCGTGCGGACCGTCGCCATGACGGTGCCGGCAAGGGACCGGATGATCGTGTCCTGGTCCAGCGAGGACACGCTCTGCAGGTCGTCCTTGAGGCGTTGGCGGCAGGCCCGGACCGCTTCTTCGTCGGCGGCCCGAACCGGGTCGAACTTCGCCTCGAACAGCTCCACCAGCAGCCGCGCCAGATGCGCGTTCTCGGCGAGCGCGTCGTTGCGGTATTCCTCCGTGAACCGGCTCGAGACACGCATCCGGTACTTGCGGTAGGCGCGCAGGATCTGCACCTGGCGCCACGAGAGTCCCGCGAAGATCACGAGCCGATTCAGCGAGTCGACCTCAGCCTCGCCGCGCCACATCGCGGACAGCGAATCCCGCACCAGGTCCGACTGCGCTTCGAGGTTCAGCACGGCACCGCGCGCGTCGAGGACACCGAAGTCGTGGATGTAGACCTTGCCCTCGCCCTGCACCGCGATCGGCACCTCTTCGACCGCGCGCAGGCCCATGGACTCGAGCAGCGGCATGAACGCTGACAGGTCCACCTTGCCGCCGGTCTTGTAGAGCTTGACCCGGGTGAGCCGCTCACCGGTGGACTCGTTCGTGATCCCGATCACGAACCCGTCGGTCGCCGTGCGGAGCCGTTCGAGCATCGACACGTCGATGCCGACCTGCTCCCAGTCGGTCTCGACCACCTTGTAGTAGTCCGGGAACCGCGGGCCGTACTCGGCCGCGAGCAGCGGCCCGCGCTCGGGCCCGTACGCCTCGGTCAGGTGGTCGAGGAGGTCGTCCTCCCACGTGCGCGCGAGGTGCTCGACCTCGGCCTCGAGCTCCTCGTAGGGGATCTCGGGGATCTGCGTTCCCGGCTCGACGTGCACCGTGAAAAAGATCCGCGCCGACTCCGTCTCGCCGAGCGACAGGTGGTAGTCCACCGACGTGCCGTGGAACCGCGCCATGAACATCTCCTGCAGCCGACGGCGCAACGACCCGCTGAACTTCTCGCGAGGCAGCGCCACGACCACCGAGACCTGCCGCCCGTACAGGTCCTTGCGGACGAGCACGCGGATCCCACCATGCTTCTCCAGCTGCAACAGCCCGACGACCAGCCGGCGGAGCTCCTCGCCGGTCGCCTGGAAGAGTTCGTCGCGTGGGAAGGACTCGAAGAGCTCGACCACCTCTTTGTAGTCGTGCGAACCGGGGATCAGGTCCTCAGTCGTGATGATCTGCTCGAGCTTGTGGTGTAGCAGCGGCGTCTTGGCCGCCGGCTCCATGTACGCCTTCGACGTGAACAGGCCGACCAAGCGAGCCTCGCCCACGATCGAGCCATCGGGGCCCACGATCCGCACGCCGACGTAGTCCATCCGCGCGCGGCGGTGCACCGTCGCGTACGCCTTGGTCTTGGTGATGACGAGCAGCTCGCCCTCCTCGATCCGGCGGCGCACCTCCGGGTCGAGCGTGTCGAGCGGCGTGGCGTCGGCGAACGAGCTCGTCGAGACGTCCGACAGGATGCCGAGGCCCGATCCGGGCACCGCCTGGATGGTCCGGCCGTTCGGCCCGTCCGCGAGCTGGTACTCGCGGTAGCCGAGGAAAACGAAATTGAGCTGCAACAGCCAGTCGATGAAGTCTGCGGTCTCGCCGACCTCCTGCGGGGTGTACGCCACCGACGCCTGCCGCGCGAGCTCGCCCATGTGACGGACGCGCTCTTCCATCGGCTCGAAGTCGCGGATCACCAGCCGGACGTCGTGCAGGATTGCGCGCAGGCGGCCCTCCAGATCGATTCGGTCCTGCTCGCTCAGGCGCCGTTCGAGCTCGATATGGATCACCGACTCGCGATGAGCGGCGTGGCGCCCTGCGAGGACGCGCTCGAGATGCCCGTCCTCGGCCCGCTGCGTGCCGATCATCGGGTGCAGCAACAGCCGCGCGTGGAGGTCGCGAGCGCTCAGTTCCTCCGTGACCGAGTCGACGAGGAACGGGGAGTCGTCGGTGCTCGTCTCGACCACCGTGCCGGTGACGAGGTACCCATCGGCCTCGAGCGTCGGGACGAAGACCCGGATGCTCGCGGGATGGTTGCCGCGGCCGTCGACCAACGCGAAGGCCGACCGAACGCGGCCGAGCAGTTGCTGCGGCCCGAGCGCTTCGAGATCGTCGTCCGACAGGCGCCGAAGGAACATCTTGGCGAAGGTCAGGACCGCGTCGCGCCGCTCGGGCGCGACCGTTGCGTCGATCTCGGCCAGGAGCGCCTCGACGACCGGCGGGGGCGCTGCGGCGGGGGCGGCGGTCGGCAGTTGGGGGGCGGGGGTTTCGGCAGCGGGCTCGGACACGTTCGGGCGCCTCGGTCGGTGGCTAGCGGTTCCGTCTGGCGTGGAACCCGTACGGTCCGCCATCGTAACGGTTGGACCGTCCCGAGGAAGTGAGCGCCGGCTATCCGGCGCGGATGGCCTCCACCACGTCGGCGGCACGGTCGTACCGGCCGAACTGTGGCATCACGTAGATCCCGGCCGCGCCGTCGGCCCGGAGCTCGGCGGCGAGGGCCGTCGCCATCGCCCGGCCGGTCCGCCAGGCGCGGTCGCCGTCGTCGCCGGCCCGGGCCATCCGGTCGCGGACGGCCGCCGGGATGTCGATCCCTGGGACCTCGTTGTGCAGGAAGGCCGCGTGTCGGCCCGACACCAGCGGCAACAGCCCGGCGATCACCGGAGCAACGAGAGGCGCCCCGGTGGACCGCTCGTACGCCTCGCGGAGCGCCCGGAGAGGGGCGACGGTGTACACCGGCTGGGTCAGCACGAACCGCGCGCCGGCGTCAAGCTTCCGGCGGAGCAGCCGAACCTCGCGCTCGAGGTCTGGCGCGGCCGGCGAGGCGGCGGCGCCGGCGAAGAAGGACGTCGGCTCCCCGATCGGCGATCCGGCCCGATCGACGCCGGTGTTGAAGTGCTCGGTGATCAGCTGCAGAAGCCCGGTCGCCGTCACGTCCACGTCGTTCGAGCCGTGCGGGTAGTCGCCGATCGTGACCGGGTCCCCGACGCAGACGAACAGGTTCCGGATGCCCAGGGCATGCGACCCCAGGAGGTCGCCTTGCAGCCGAACGATGTTGCGTCCACGCGTCGGGAAATGCAGCACGGTCTCGATGCCGACCTGCTCGTGCACGAGCCGGCATGCGGCCCAGGCGCTCATCCGCATCTTCGCCATGGGGGAGTCGGCGACGTCGATGGCCGTGGCGCCGGCGTCCCGCAACGTCGCTGCGGCAGCGACGAGCTGCGCGGCGTTGAACGAGCGCGGCGGCTCCATCTCGACGGTGACGACGAGGTCGCCGGCCGCGATCGCGACCTGCAACCTCGTCGGGGGGGTGGCGGTGGCGGCCGACATGTCGGCCGCCACCTGGGGCGCGGGGAGCTCGACCCGAGCGCGGGGCCCGCGATCGCGGACCGCGTCCGCGATCGCTTGCGTGTGCCCCGGGCCGGTGCCACAGCAGCCACCGACGATCGCGGCACCCTCTTCCAGGAGCGCCCGCGCGATCTCGCCGACGTAGTCGGGCGTCGCCGGATACAGGAACCGGCCGCTCACCTCGGTTGGCCCGCCCGCGTTCGGCCGGGCGATGATCGGCGTTTGGGTCGGGACGATGAGGGGCGCGATCGTCCTGATGACACGGAGCATCTGCGCCGGCCCTTCGCCGCAGTTCACGCCGATCGCGTCCGCGTCCAGCTCGAGCAGACGGCGGGCGATCAGCTCGGGCGTGTCGCCCAGCAGGGTTCGGTCGTCGCGCGTGAAGGTCGCGCTCGCGAGGAGCGCGAGGTTCGGGGCCGCGTCGCGAGCGGCGGCGATCGCCTGCTCGAGCTCACGCACGTCGGTCTGCGTCTCGATCACGAGGACGTCGGCGCCGGCCTCGGCGAGCGCGGCCGCCTGCTCCCTGTAGGCGTCGAAGGCTTCGGCCGGGTCGACCCTGCCGTAGGGCTGGAGCCGGACACCCAGCGGTCCGAGCGACCCGCCGACCAGCTCGGGGTTCGCCTCGCGGGCGCGCGCGACCCCGGCCGCGCACAGCGCTGCGACGCGCTCGCCGAGGCCGTGGTGTTCGAGGCGGTACCGATTCGCGCCGAACGTGTTCGTGAGCACGAGTTGCGAGCCCGCGGCGACGAACGCGGCATGGATCGATGTGACACGTTCGGGCTCCCGCTCATTGAGGGCCTCCATGCAGGCGTCGAGCGGAACACCGGTGTCGATCAACGACGTTCCCATCCCTCCGTCGGCGATCAAGGGCGTGCGCGCCCGCGCGCGGAGCGCTGCGGCATCCATCAGGCGCTCGCGGCCCTCACGGGCTCGGCTCGATCCGCACGCTGTGCGAAAGCGTCACGACCGACGCGATCGTCGCCGCGACGGCGCAGTACTTCCCCTCGGCGATCTCGACCGCTCGTTCGGCCTTGCGCCGGTCGACCGTCCCCGTGACGACCCATTCGATGTCGATGGCCCGGAACGTCCACGGTGGGTCGGTGTCCTGCGTCGAGGTGATCACCGCCTCGAGTCCCTGCAGGTCCTGACGCTGCTTCTGCAGGATGACGACGACGTCGTAGGCCGTACATGCGGCCAATGAGATGGGCAGGAGGTCGGACGGCTTGGCCCCCGGACCACCGGGATCTCCTCCCACCGGAACCAGATCCCCGTACCCCGTCCGGCCGACGAACTGGAGGCGGTCGCCCGTCCAGCGGAGCCGCGCCTTGCTCATCGCGCGCGGAGTCTAGCGCCGTCGGTCTCGGACAAACGCCGCGAGGACAGCCGAACGGCCGTAGCTGCGCTCAGGGTGCCCGGGTACGCTGAGGACGTCCAAGCCCGGTCGTACGCCGGGCGGCGGGAGTGGGATGGGGCAACGCAACGTTCGCGTCGTCGTCGGCCAGGGGGACCTCGAACACGCGGGGTCGCTCCGCGCCGTCCTGGAACGCGACGGCTTCGAGGTCGTCGCGGACGCATCCAACGCCTCGCAGCTCGCACGCGTACTGACCGACGAGCAACCGGACATCGTCGTCCTCGATGATGTGATCGGCGTCGGGTCGGTCGAGCTCGCCGGTCAGATCGTCCCCGAGGCCCGCCTCATCGTCGTCTGGCCCGCCGCGGTGATGCCGATCGCAGGGGCCGTTCGCGTCGAGCCGTCGGCGGTCGCAACGACGCTTGGCGCCACGGTCGCGCTCGCGGCCGGGCTCCGCGGACTCAGCGCGATCGATCGCCCCGAATGGATCGAACGCGTCAAGAAGGACCCAGCGACGCTGCGCGAGATGCTCGCCGCGCGCGGGGCACTGCCAACACGACCGAGCGTCACCGAGCTGCAACGGCGGGGACACCGGTTGCATCCGAGCCCCTCGGCGGCCAAGCGCGCGCCACGCCCCGCCGACGCAGCGGCCGCAGCGGTCGTCCCGATCGGCGCCGCCGCCACACAACGGGGCGAGGGGTCGCCGGCGCCGGCCGCCCAAGCCGACGCCGTGCCGACGCCGGTGTTGAGTTCAACGTGGAACCGCCGGCTCGGGATCATCGCACTCGGGGGCGCGGCGGCGGCGGGCGCGCTGATGGTCGCGCTCGCGCTCGGCCCGCACCCGACGACCGTGGTTTCGGGCGAGCCGTTCGCCGCATACGTCTCCCACGGCGGCGGTCCCGCCTTCGCGTTGGACGGCGGCGGCGGGACGCAGCATCAGGGCGGGGGCGGAACGACGACCGGGAACGGTGGAGATGGGAACGGCGGCGGCGGCACGAGCACGGGCGGCGGAACGTCGCCGCACGGCGACATCAGTGGTCTCGGCGGAGGCGGGAGCGGGACCGGCGGATCGGGCGGCGGGAACGGCGGTTCAGGAAGTACGGGAGGCGGTTCTCCCGGGGGGCCGCGATCGAACTCGTCACACCTGCCGGGATCGCACGGGGCCGGAAAGCCCGGTGCGCCGGGCTGGCAGGGGCAGGCGCCGGGCGGCAGCGGCGACCACAACCCGCACGGCGGACCACCGGGGCACCAGGCGGGCCACGGCCACGGGAACGGGAATGGGAACGGGAACGGGAACGGGAACGGCAACGGCACCGGCAACAGTGGCGGCCAGGGCGTTTCCGACGGGAACGGGGGAGGGACCGGAGGCGGCCACGGTCATTCGGCAGCGAGCCCGCACGGCTCCTCCGGCACCCACGGGAACGGGCACGCGAACGGGCACGCGAACGGGCACGCGAACACCGCTCATGGGCACTCGGCCGCGGCGCACCGCCACAAGCGCTGAAACGCGCTCCCCGGTAGCATCTCGGCGATGAACGCCTACGACCCGATCCAACGCATCTACGTGCGGCCGCCCCACGCCGAGGCCTTCGAGCAATGGAAGGCGTACGGGTGGCACACGGAGCCCGACGCCCAGGCCGCCGCCGACGAGCACGCCGGGTTCGTCAAGGCGCTCACCGCGGCGGTCCCCGACGTCGTCGTCGGCACGCAGCCCGTCCCCGGCGACCCCGATGCCGTCTACGCGTACGACCCCACGTTGGTGACGGCAGCCGGCGTGATCCCCCTGCGTCCCGGCAAGGAGGGGCGCCACGACGAGCCTGCCGTCGTCGCCGCCGAGCTCCGGGCGGCCGGGTTGGAGATCCTTCCCGCGCTCGAAGCGCCGGCGACGGCCGAGGGCGGCGACATGTTCTTCCTCGACGACCGCACGCTTCTTGCCGGGCTCAGCTATCGCACGAACGAGGCCGCGATCGAACAGCTCCGGCCGAGGCTCGCCGAGCAAGGCGTCGAGATCGTCGCCTTCGATCTGTCGCACTTCCACGGCCCCGGCGAGTGTCTTCACCTGATGTCGTTCATCTCGCCGCTCGACGTCGATCTTGCGGTCGTGTACCTGCCGATGATGCCCGTACGTCTCGTGCACCTGCTCGAGGCGCGAGGCATCGCGACGGTGGAGGTTCCCGAGGAGGAGTTCCTGTCGCTCGGTCCGAACGTGCTGGCGCTGGGCCCGAGGCGCGCGATCACCGTCGATGCCAACCCCATCACTCGCAGCCGGATGGAGGGCGCCGGCGTCGAGGTCCAGACCTATCCGGGCAACCACATCTGCCTGAACGGCGACGGCGGCCCGACCTGCCTTACGCGCCCGCTCGCGCGCGCATGACCCAGCTCTGGGTCTTCCTCCACATCGCCTGCGTCGCGCTGTTCCTATTGTTCCACGGGGTGCAGATGTGGGCGATGTTCTCGCTGGCGCCGGCGTTGCCCGATCGGGACAAGATCTTCGACCGCGCCGAGCAGTCGCGGATGGCCAGCGCGCCGATGTACGTCTCGATGGGGTTGCTCGTCGTGTTCGGAGTGATCGCCGGGATCGACGGCGACTGGTTCTCACACGGGTGGTGGTTGTGGGCGGCGATCGTGGTGTTGCTCGCGACCGTCGGCTTCATGAGCGCGATCGCCGGGCCGTTCATGAAGAAGGTGCGCGAGGGCACGACCCGCTGGGCCGACGGGAGCTACACGGTGTCGGACGACGAGCTCGAGGGGCTGCTCCGCGGCTCGCGGCCGCGGGTGATCGCGTTCATCGGGGTCGCCGGGTTGGCCATCTTGCTGTGGCTCATGGTGTACAAGCCGGGCGTCTAGGTCTCGGGAGGGGTCGGTAGCCTGGAGCGGTGTCCGACCGCGACCGCGTCGTCAACTTCTCTCCCGGGCCCGGCGTCCTGCCCGTGCCGGTCCTCGAGCAGGTGCGCGACGACCTGCCCTCGCTTCCCGGCATCGGTGCGTCCGCGCTCGAGGTGTCGCACCGAGGATCGTGGTTCGAAGGGGTGATCGCCGAGGCCGAGGCGAACCTCCGCGCGCTGCTTCGGATGGGCGACAGCCACCGCGTGCTGTTCTGCCAGGGCGGCGCGTCGATGCAGTTCGCGATGGTGCCGATGAACCTGCTCCGCGACGGCGGCGCCGACCACATCGTGACCGGGTCGTGGGGATCGCGGGCGGCCGCGGAAGCCGCGTCGATCGGGCGGGCGCGGATCGCCTGGACGGACGAAGATCACTCGTTCGTTCGGACGCCGGCGGATGGAGAGCTGCTCGGCGCGCTCGACCCGGCAGCCGACTACGTCCACATCACGTCGAACGAGACGATCCAGGGCGTCGAGTATCCCGCGACACCCGGGCTCCCCGACGAGGTGGTTCTCGTCGCGGACGGCTCGAGTGACTTCCTGTCTCGCCCGGTCGACGTCGGCCTCTACGGCGTCCTGTTCGCCGGCGCCCAGAAGAACGCCGGTCCCGCAGGCGTCACGATCGCGATCGTCCGCGACGACGTGCTCGATCTGGTCCCCGACGGTTTGCCCACGATGCTCGATTACCGCACGTACGCGACGCACGGCTCGCTGTACAACACGCCGCCGGTCTTCGCGATCTACGTGGTGCTGCTCGTGACGCGGTGGCTCCGCGAGGAGATCGGCGGCCTAGACGCGATGGCGGAGATCAACGAGGCCAAGGCGCGCCTGCTGTACGACGCGATCGACGGCCACCCGGACGTCTACCACGGCCATGCAACGTCCGAGTCGCGGTCGCGGATGAACGTCACCTTCCGCCTCCGAAGCGCCGAGGACGAAGCCACGTTCCTCACGGGCGCTGCCGAGGAAGGGATGGTCGAGCTCCGCGGGCATCGCAGCGTCGGCGGCGTCCGTGCGTCGATCTACAACGCGATGCCGGTCGACGGGGTCGAGCGGCTCGCCGACTTCATGCAGCGGTTCGCCGAGCGCTGATCAGCGCCCGCCCGCTCACCCGACGGTGGTGATGTCGAACTCGTTGCCCTCGGGATCGTGGACCGTCCGCCAGCGGTACTCCTCGAGCGTCTGCTCGCCGCCGGGCCACGACCCGCCGAGGTCGACGATCCGGGCCGTCGTGGCGTCCAGGTCGTCGACCTCGAAGTCGAGATGCATGCGATTCTTGCTCGCCTTCGGCTCGGACACGCGCTGCAGGCAGAACGTCGGGAGGTCGTCGCGGTCACGGATGAACACGAACCGGCCGTCGTCCATCGGCTCGCCGGCGGTCCCCTCCAGCAACGCCGCCCAGAACGCCGCAACGCCATCGATGTCGACGCAATCCAACGTGAAGAACGCGAACCGCAGCTCCGGCATCATCAGCCTCCGATCAGCTCGTCCACGGCCTGCCCGAACACCTCGGTGTGCCGGTCGACATCCTCGGCCGTCGTGGCGGGCGACATCAGCGCCATGTTGTGGAACGGCGTCATCAGCACCCCGCGGTTCAGCAGGTACAGGTGGATCAGCGGGTCGAGCTCGTCGTCCTGGCCGGCGGCAGCTTCGCTCCCCGTTCGGGCGCGGTCCGGCCGGAACAGGTACTCGACCCGGCAGCCGAGCCGGATCACATGCCACGGCACGCCGCGGGTCTCGATCACGGTGCGGACACCATCCTCGAACCGCTCGCCGAGCGCGATCATCCGCTCGAACGCCTCGTCGGTCATGACCTCGCCCAGCGTGGCGCGCATCGCGGCGAGCGACAGCGCATTGCCCGCGAGCGTGCCACCGACGCCGCCGACGTCTGCGTTCTTCCAGTCGGTGTGGTCGTAAACGCGCCGGCTCAGCTCCTCACTGAAGCCGTAGGCGGCGCCGGGGATCCCGGCGCCGAGCGTCTTGCCGATCGTGATGATGTCGGGCCGCAAGCCCCAGGCCGCTGTGCAGCCGCCCGGTCCAGCGCTGATCGTGTGCGTTTCGTCGATCAACAGGAGCGTGCCGTACCGCGTGCACAGATCGCGGACCGCCTCGTGGTAGCCCGGCTCGGGCATGACGATGCCGATGTTGGTGAGCGCGGGCTCGAACATGCACACGGCGGCGTCGCCGGTCGCCAGGGCGCGTTCCAGGGCGTCGAGATCATTGATCTCGACGACGAGCGTCGTCTCGTCGAGGTCCACGGGCTTGCCGACGTTGCCGTCGCGTGCGACGACACGGCCGACGGCGTCGAGCGTCGCGAACGACTCGTCGACCGACCCGTGGTAGCACCAGTTGTGCACGACCACCTTCGACCGGCCGGTCACCTCGCGAGCCCATCGGATCGCGAACCGGTTCGCGTCCGTGGCCGTCAGCGTGAAGTTCCAGTACGGCACTCCGAACCGGCGCGTCATCTCGCGCCCGACCCACGCGGCGTCCTCGGTCGGCAGCATCAGCGTGATGCCCTTGGCGGCCTGGGTCGCGATCGCGTCGACGCTCTCCTTCGGGGCGTGCCCCGCCATGCCGCCGGTATCGCCCAGACAGAAGTCGACGAAGACGTTTCCGTCCACGTCCCAGAACCGCGCGCCCTCCGCGCGATCAACGAAGACGGGATGGTCGCCCGGCCAGCGGGTCATCCAGTTCATCGGGACCCCGAAGAGCAACGAGTCCTTGCCCTCGGCGGCAAGTGCGCCCGACCGGCGATGGTGCTCACGGAACGTTTCCCGTTCGCGGTCCATCAACGCGCTGAGGCGGGTGCGATCGATGTCCGGCATGGATGCCCTCTCGGTCGTGTTCGGCCGGGCGCCGGGGAGTGTACGCGGTTGTTATCCCGAGGCGGGCCGGGCATAGGATGCTTGGGCAACAAAGCACTTGGGCAGCCCCGTCAATCGGCGCGGAGGGCGACCGAGAGTGGAACAGATGCCCCGGCTGGTCAGGTCCCCACGGGTCTGGATCGCCGCGTTCGCGGCGGTCCTGCTCGCCTTGACCGCCTGCGGGAACGGTCCGACCGTCGGCACCGGCGCGCCACCGGCCACCACACACATCACGACGACGCCACCGCCGGTGCGCGGTGCCGGAAGCTGCACCAACCTCTCGCCGGCGCACGACGGCAAGCACGGGATCGAGTTGGACGGCGCGACCACCGATCACGAGCCGTTGACCGTGCTGTTCGCCGGCACGCATCACACGATCCCGGCCGGCAAGGCGCTCACGACGTATGTGCGGGTCGGCGGCGTCCGCGCGCTGCGCATCAGCGTGATCGACACGAGCGGGCACGTGAACCGTGGGCTGGGCTTCCGGCCGGGGCTACCGCCGTTCGAGTGGCCGGGCGGCGGCACGCCGTGGACCGGCACCCTGACGTTCGCCAAGGCGGGATGTTGGCGCGTCTACGTGCAGCGCGGCGGGCTCACCGGCGAGCTCTGGCTGCGCGCCGGCTGACGCCGAACGCAACCCTACGACTCAGCGCAGCCCCGGTGGCGTCCCGGCGTCTCGTGTCGGCAACACCACGATCGCGCTCCGGGTCGCACGCTCGCCCCCCGGCTGGGACGGGCGCTGCACCAGGCACCCGCCGACGGACGGTGACGATTCGCAGTAGGAGGAGTTCCGCTTCTTGGTCCACAAGGTCGTCGAGCCGCCGCCGTCGAGGTTCACCGCGCGGTATGCGCCGGCGCGGATGAGCTGATCGGCGAGATACGGCAGGCGCACGCCCGTGGACCAGTTCGTGCTCCCCTGTCGGCCGTCGACCGTGATGAAGATCAGGTGGCAGGCGGTGGTCAGCTCGACGTCGGAGCAGCCCTTCGTGATGCCGACGGCGGTCCTCGGGTTGTCGTTCAGGATGTAGTTGTCGCCGGGGTTGTAGCCCGGCGCGATGTTCGAGCCCTTCTTGACGAGCATCTCCGAGGCGCCCATCACGTCGGTCACGCCCCGCCAGCCCTTGAAGGTGAAGCTCAACCGCACCTTGTCGCCGGGCTGCAAGCCGGTGATCTTCGTCACGGACTGCGAGGTCGCCTTCGAGGCGATCACGACGGCGTCCTTCACACCGGCGAAACCGAGGGGCGTCTTGGGGCACGGCTCGGGCTGCGCGCCGACCTTGTAGCGGCGGACGATCGACGTCTTTCGGGCGCCGTTCCAGCCGATCGCGGACGTCGGGACGAGCCGGGCCGCACAGTAGTGAGGGTCGGTCGACTGCGGATGCATCTTGCCGGGCGGCTGCGTCACGGTGCCGCCGCGAGCGGTGTACCCCTGGATCGATCCGCCGCTTGGCGTTCCGACGTTCCACCCCGGAACGAAGAAGCTGTTCGTCCGGTCGAGATCCTTCGCCAAGATCTTCAGCGCTGGGTGGCCGATGTACGCGGCCCTCCCGGTAGCGGACCACGCGACCGCGTTGCCGCCCGACTGACCGGTGGTCCAGAGTTCGCCGTCGATCATCAACGTGTGCTTAGGCTGGCCCTCGCCCGTGCCGAAGTCTCCGTTGATGCCCGCGACCGCGCCGGCGTTGGCGGACATCGTGCTGGTGAGCCCCCACATCGGGTACTGCTGCGTGGCGGGCGCGATGTCGGGCACGTTCCGACCAGGCGACAGCTTGAGGATCCGGATCTGCTGCGGACCCTTACTATCGCGAACCTTCTTCAGCGATAGATGGGCGGTCAGGTGATAGGTGGATGCAGTCCTCGTGCCCGCCACTGCCGGCGTGACGAGGGCGACGATCGCGACCAGACCTGCAGCGATGACGGTCCGTCCGCGACGACGGATGCCCTGGTTCATGCGCAAGCGTTCCCCCTCCTCGACCCTCTCGCTGTTCGCCGTCCTGAACGATGTTCAGACCGCCGACGCCAGGTGGTCGAGGGTAGCGAAGACGGACTAGCCCGTGAACCCCCGCGCCGGTGATAACGTTCCTTTCACCCTACGCGCAGCTCGCAGAACGTGGCCATATGGCCAGTATGGTGGGCGGCCATGGTCCGCCGCACTTCCATCGTCGTGGCGGTGCTGCTCGCTGTCGGTCTCGTCACCACCGGGCCGGTGCAGGCGGCGCCACGCTGGGTACGCCACATCGGCCGGATCGTCGCGGGGCATCCGATGTCGATCGTCGTCGGCGACGACGGCTCGGTTTGGTACCGGAGGCGAGCGGACGTTGCCCGCCCCCCGGCCTCCAACGAGAAGTTGCTTCTCTCGATGGCGCTGCTCCACACGTTCGGTCCCGATCACACCTTCGCGCTGCGGGCGATGGGTCCGGCCGTCGCCGCGAACGGCACGGTCGACGGAAACGTGTACCTGAAGGGACAAGGAGACCCGGAGGTCGGCGATGCCCGGCTCGATCTCGTCGCCTCGCGATTATGGAAGGCGGGCGTCCGCAGCATCAGCGGGCACGTCGTCGGCGTGACGGGCCCGTTCCGTCACGACTGGTACGCGCCCGGGTGGAAGAGCTATTTCCCCGCCGCGTACATCGCGCTGCCGACGGCGCTGACGTATCGAGCGAACACCGCGCCGTCGGGCAAGCATGAGCACGATCCCGAGCGCCGTGCCGCCGTGTACTTCTCGCACGCGCTCCGTGCGCTCGGCGTCACGATCGGTGCCAACGCGACGGCGGGCTCCGGCGCCACAGGCGTGTCGGAGATCGCGTCGGTGTCGTCGAAACCGCTCCGCTCGATCATGGAGCGGATGGATCATCGATCGATCAACTTCTCTGCGGAGGTGCTCGGCAAGGCGCTCGCATACGCTGGCGGCGAGCCCGGCACGATCGCGAACGGCGCCGCCGCGATCTGCGCCTTCGAGGCGACCCACCACGTGTCGGCGACGTGCCACGATAGCTCCGGCCTGTCGTACGCGAACCGCCAGACGGCGATCGGGATCGTCCACATGCTCTGGAACGCCCAGCACCAGCCGTGGCTCGGCGCACTTCGGAGTGCGCTCGCCGCCGCCGGCGAGGGAACACTCCGGCACCGCCTGGGGGGCACCAGGATCCGCGCCAAGACCGGCACGCTCGACAACGTGTCGGCCCTGTCCGGGTGGGTATGGAACGGGCCCACGGACGGGTGGATCACGTTCTCGATGCTGACGAGTGGGATGGCCGAGTACGCCGCCAAGGACCTCGAAGACCGGGTCGCCAAGGTGCTCGCGAACCGCGCGAAACCCCGGCCCTAGAGCGCGTTCGCGTAGCGGAGCATCGGGTGGTTCGCGCACTCGACCATGTGATCGCCTCGCGTGCCGTCGAACGTCCACCCGACGTGTTCGTAGAACCCACGCCCTCGCGGGTTCGCTTCCAGGACCCACAGCGTGGCGCGGGTGTACCCGGCGTCGCGAAGCGCGGCCAGGGCGCGATCGTGCAACGCCCGCCCGAGTCCGCGGCCGAGGTGGTCCTGCGCGACATAGAGCATCGCGAGCTCGCCGGTCGAGTGATCCGCGTCCTCGTCGCGTGACGGATCCGCACCCGCCACGCCCACGATCCGATCGCCCTCAACAGCGACGTAGAGCCAGCCGTCGTCGTCATCCGTCGCGAACCGGGTCCGCCACGCGGCGGCCTGTGCATCGATCGTCAGCGCGGCGAGATGGTCGTCGGGCAGGATGCCGGCGTACGCCCACCGCCACGCCTCGATCTTCATCGTGAGCATGGCGTCGACGTCGTCCACGGTTGCGGGACGGATCGTCGGCGGGACCGGCACCGCTACTCCTCCGCCGAAGACCTCTGGTGGAGCAGGCCGTAGGTGTACCCGTCGACGAGCGCTTCCCAGGAGGCTTCGATGATGTTCTCGCTCACGCCGACCGTGGTCCATTCGCGCTCGCCGTCGGACAGGTCGATCAGCACGCGGACGGTCGCGCCGGTGCCGACGCTCCGGTCGAGGACGCGCACGCGGAAGTCCTCGAGCTCCATGTCGTCCAGCGCCGGGTAGTCGTTGGACAACGCCTTTCGCAACGCGTTGTCCAAGGCTCCGACGGGGCCTTGGCCCTCGGCGCTCTCGATATGGCGGCTGCCGCTCGTGATCACCTTGACGGTCGCCTCGGCCAGCGGTTCCTCACCGGAGCGCTCCTCGACGTGGACGCGGTAGCTCTCGATCGTGAACCACGGCTGGATCCAGCCGTCGGCGCGCCGAAGCAGGAGCTCGAGCGAGGCCTCGGCGAGGTCGTACGTGTAGCCGCGAGACTCGCGGTCCTTGAGCTCCTGGACGGCCGCGGCGACCGCGGCGTCCGCGACCACGACCCCGAACTCCTCGGCCTTCATGCGGATCGAGGCGCCGCCGCTGTAGTCGGACGCCACGACGTTGCGCCGGTTGCCTACGGCGTCGGGCTCGACGTGCTCGTACGCGCGCGAAACGCGTGCGACGCCGCTCGTGTGCAGGCCCGCCTTGTGCGTGAACGCGTACCGGCCCGCATAGGGCTGCCGCGCCTCGGGCGTCAGGTTCGCGATCTCGGCGACGTAATGCGCGAGCTCGGTGAGGTGCGCCACCGATCCTTCGGGGAGCGCGTCGGCGGCCCCGAGCTTGAGCGCGAGGTTGGCGGCGATCGGCACGATGTCGGCGTTGCCGGTGCGTTCGCCGTAGCCGTTCACGGTTCCCTGCACCTGCAGAACGCCGGCGTCGACCGCAACCAGCGAGTTCGCCACACCGCACCCCGCGTCGTTGTGGACGTGGATCCCGAGCGGGGCACTCGCCTGGTCGCGCACCGCCGTCACGATCCGCGTGATGTCGAACGGCAGCATCCCGCCGTTCGTATCGCACAGCACCAGCCGCTCGGCGCCGGCTTCCTCGGCGGCGGCGACGACCGCCATCGCGAACGATGGGTCGCTCCGGTACCCGTCGAAGAAGTGTTCGGCATCGAAAAACACTCGGCGGCCCTGCGCCCGGAGGAACGCGACCGAGTCCCGCACCATCGCGACGCCTTCGTCGAGATCGGTCCGCAACGCCTCGGTGACATGCAGATCCCACGCCTTGCCGACCAGACAGACGACCTCGGTGCCGGCATCGAGCAGATCGCGGAGAACCTGCGAGTCCTCCGCGCGCTCGCCCGCGCGGCGCGTCATACCGAACGCGGTCAGCTGCGCGTGCTCGAGCGTCTCCTTCGTCGCCAGACGGAAGAACTCGGTGTCGCGCGGGTTGGCGCCCGGCCAGCCGCCCTCGATGTAGGGGAACCCGACCTGGTCGAGCCGGTGCAGGATCCGCAGGCGGTCCTCCACGGTGTAGGACAGATCCGCCTGCTGGGCGCCGTCGCGAAGTGTCGTGTCGTAAAGCTCGACGCGGAGAGGGCCGGCGTCGTTCACGCGCCCGCTCCATCGACCACGAGGTCGCCGACCTCGGTCGTCGAGAAGCCCATCTCACCGGCGCGCATGCTCTTCATCGTGCTGGTGGCGTGGCGGATCCCCCGGTCGACGCGTTTGGCCGCCGCGGTCTCGCCGAGCTGACGGAGCAGCATCTCCATCGCGCCGATCGCCGCGAGCGGATTGATCGTGCCTTTGCCCGTCTCACTCGGTGCCGTGCCGCCGATCGGCTCGAACATCGAGACGCCGTCGGGGTTGATGTTGCCGCCCGCGGCGATCCCCATCCCGCCTTGGATCATCGCGCCGAGGTCGGTGATGATGTCGCCGAACATGTTGTCGGTGACGATCACGTCGAACCGCGACGGCGAGTCCAGGAAGTAGATGCACGCCGCGTCGATGTGGACGTAGTCGGTCTCCACGCGGGGGAAGTCGCCGCCGAGCTCGTCCACCACTCGCTGGTAGAGGTCGCCCGCGAACGTCAGGACGTTCGTCTTATGGACGAGCGTTAGCTTCTGCTGGCGTGCCGGCGAGGCCGCGAGCTCGAACGCGTACCGCACGATCCGCTCGACGCCGTGACGCGTGTTGATCGACTCCTGGACCGCCACCTCTTGGGCCGTGCCCTTGCGGTGGAACCCGCCGGCTCCCGTGTACAGCCCCTCGGAGTTCTCGCGAACGACGACGAGGTCGACGTCCTCTTCCGTGTGGCTCGGCACGAGCGTCTGCACGCCCGGGTACCGCACGACCGGACGGAGATTCACCCATTGGTCGAGCCCGAACCGGATCTTGAGCAGCAGATCGCGCTCGAGGATCCCGGGCTTCACCCGAGGGTCGCCGACGGCGCCCAGGAAGATCGCGTCGCAGGCGCCGAGCCGCTCGAGCTCCTCGTCCGGCAGCACCTCGCCGGTCCGCAGGTACCGGTCGGCCCCGAGATCGAAATCGACGAGCTCGACGTCGAAGCCGAATCGGACCGCCTCGAGGACCTTCAGGCCCTCGCCGACCACCTCCGGACCGGTGCCGTCCCCACGGATCACGCCGACCCGGTGGGTCACGGCGTGACCTCGTTGGTCTGGTCCTCGTCCTTGGATGCGACGGCGATCGCGCGGTTCACGGCCGCGAGGTACGCGCGGGCGCTCGCCTCGACCACGTCGGTCGCGACGCCGCGGCCCGTCACCCGGCGTCCGTCGACGTCGACCTGCACGACGACGTCGCCGAGCGCGTCGGTGCCGCCGGTGACCGCCGACACATGGAAGCTCGCGAGACGTGCCTCGACACCGGCGGCTCGCGAGATGGCGCCCATCACGGCGTCGATCAGCCCGTCGCCGATCGCCGATTCCTCGACGGTTTCCTCACCCTTTCGCAGATGCACGGTGGCCCGCGGCTGCAGGTGCGTCCCGCCGCCGACGACCACCGATTCGAGAAGGAAGACGTCCTCGTCCGCTGCGCCGAGCTCTTCGGCGACGATCGCCGAGAGGTCCTGGTCGGTGAGCTGCACCTTCCGGTCCGCGAGGTCCTTGAACCGCGTGAACGCCCGGTTCAACGCGCCGTCGTCGAGGGTGATCCCCATCTTGTCCAGCGCGTCCACGAACGCGTGGCGGCCGCTGTGTTTGCCCAGCACGAGCTGGTTGCCCTCCAGCCCGATCTCGAGCGGGTCCATGATCTCGTAGGTGGCTCGGTTGGCCAGCACGCCGTGCTGGTGGATACCGCTCTCGTGGGCGAACGCGCTCGCCCCGACCACCGCCTTGTTCGGCTGCACGCTGTATCCGGTCGTCATCGAGACGAGCCGCGAGGTGCGCGTGATCTCTTTGACGTTGAGGCGGTGCTGCACGCCGAGGTGCTCGCCACGGGTGCGCACGATCATCCCGATCTCCTCGAGCGAGCAGTTGCCCGCCCGCTCGCCGATCCCGTTGACCGCGACCTCGACCTGTCGGGCGCCGTTCTCGATCCCGGCGAGGGCGTTCGCCACCGCCAGGCCGAGGTCGTTATGGCAATGGGTCGAGATCACGACCTGATCGGGGGTGTCCTCGCGCACGATGCGAACCAACTCCCCGAACTCGGTTGGCGTCGCGTAGCCCACGGTGTCGGGGACGTTGATCGTCGTCGCACCGCAACGGACCGCCAGCCGGAAGCACTCCAGCAGGAAATCGAGCTCCGTCCGGGTCGCGTCCTGCGCGCTGAACTCGACGTCCTCGGTGTAGCCCTTCGCGAGCGTCACGTTCTCCTGGATCGCGTCAAGCACCTGCTGGTGGCTCATCCGCAGCATCGACTCGCGCTGGACGTCCGACGTCGAGATGAACGTGTGGATCCGCCAGCGCTCGGCGCCCTTCAAGGCTTCGGCCGCACGCTCGATGTCGCCGGTCGCGGTGCGGGCAAGCGCCGCGATCACCGGGCCGCGGACGCCGTCGGCGATCTCGCGGACCGCCTCGAACTCCCCCTGCGACGAGATCGGGAAGCCTGCCTCGAGGATGTCGACCTGCAGCCGCGCGAGCTGCTCGGCAATCTCGACCTTTTCGGCTTTCGTCAGCGCGATGCCGGGCGCCTGCTCGCCGTCGCGCAGGGTCGTGTCGAAGATACTTACTTGGTTCTGGTGGCCTACCGCTTCGGCGCTTGAGGCCGCTACTACGCCAGGTTCACTCATCTCAGCTCGGCACCTTCTTCTCGGACTCCAACCAGGGCATCATCTGGCGCAGCTGCCGTCCCACCTGCTCGAGCTGGGAC
>Ga0136846_1215227_pt1 | contig 32145 bp, 28 predicted proteins | sample HopSoiMetagenom2_FD_96841 | JGI IMG/M metagenome (GOLD analysis project Ga0136846, IMG submission 96841) | Grasslands soil microbial communities from Hopland, California, USA - 2 Assembly 2016 (version 4) | ecosystem: Environmental > Terrestrial > Soil > Grasslands | place: USA: Hopland...
CACACCGGCGAGCCGATCGAGAGGTTGATCACGTCGGCGCCGTTGTTCGCGGCGTAGTGGATCGCAGCGATCTCCTTGCTGAGACTCAGGCCCGAGGCCGAGCCGAACCGCAGCGCCATGATCTGGCAGTCGGGACAGACGCCGCTGATCCCGACGCTGTTGTTCTGTTCCGCGGCGATGATGCCGGCGACGTGCGTGCCGTGGGAGTTCTCGATCCCGTCGCTCGGCGTCGGGTTGTTGTCGTGGTGGGCGAAGTCCCACCCGTGGACGTCATCTTTGAACCCGTTGTGGTCGTCGTCCTGCGCGTTGTTGGGCACCTCGCCCGGATTCGTCCACAGGCTGTTCTTCAGGTCGGGGTGCGAGATGTCGACGCCGGTGTCGATCACTGCGACGACGGTCGCGTTGTGGGCCGTATGGGCCGCCCAGGCCTCGGGGCCATCGACGTCCGCGTCCGAGGTGCCGGACCGGGTCTTGGGGGTGCCCTTGATCTGACGGGTGAGTCCATGGGGCTGCCCGGCGTTGTCGAGGGCCCACTGCTGGTCGAAGTGCGTGTCGTTCGGCGCCGCCATCAGCGACGCGATGCGGTCGGGCTCGACCGACCGCACGAGCGGGGAACGCTGATAGCGCGCGATCGCAGCCGACTCTGATGCCCCGGTCGGCAGCTGCACGACGTCGATGTCCGTGGAGGGCGCGGACGTGGTCGTCGCACCGAGGTCGGCCGAAAGGGCGCGCGTCGCTGCGGTCGGCGCGCTGTGGCGCCACACCACGACGAGCCGGCCCGGGACGACGCGGGCGCCGCCGGTGTTCCACGGCAGCTTCGCCGCTTGCGTGGCGACCGTGGCGCGGACGCGTGCGGCCGCGGGCACGGGAGTCGCCGCGTCGGACGAGGCGGCGAGCGAGCTGGCGAGAAGGGTGGTCAGGGCAAGGCAGGCTGCGATGCGAGCGCGCAACGAAACTCTCCTTTCACGGGCCGACCGAGAACTGCCGGCCGCGGACGAACGTCCCGCGGCTGGCGACTCATGGACCGGCGGTGCTCCGAGCCGGACAACTGTACGGGAGGGATGCGCGCGACGGCATCAGCTCGAGATGCGAGATCTCGACCGACGCCCCAGCCTGCGCGCATGTCGTCCGACGGCTGGGAGGTGGTGCTCGACGCCGACGCGCTCCTCCCGAGCCGGCTCAGGCGGGTCGAGCTCGGCGGGCAGCCCACGCTCCCGTACCGGCTGGGGGACGCGATCTTCGCGATCCCGAACCGCTGCACCCACGCGGGCATTGTGCTCGATCGCGCGCCGGTGCAGGTGGTCGGCGCGGACGCCATCTTGACCTGCCCCGCGCACGGCAGTCGCTTCGGGCTGCGCGACGGGAAGGTGCGGCGGGGGCCGGCGACCCAGCAGCTCACCTCGTACGGCGCGCGCGAGGTCGACGGGAAGATCGAGCTCCGGCCGCGGTCGAGCTAACCGACCTCAACCGCGGATCGTCGGGCCGTGGTACCCGTCGGCGAACCCGGCCGCATACAACGCGTCGACGGATGGGTGGGTCGCCGCGGGCTGGCCGTCGATCTGGCGCAGCTCGATCGTGCGCAGCCTGCCGTCCTTGGCCAGGGCCGCGATCGCGGGGGCCCATGCGGCCGGGTCGGCATCGCGGAACGTGACGAGCGTCTTGGCGCCCCGCTCGAGGAAGGCCGAGGGCGCCCCGTCGACGAGGATGACGAAGGCTCCTGCGGCGCGCGACGGCCGACCGCCGCTGTCGGGCCAGGGGAGCGCGGCGCCGTAGGGCTGGGCGGGATCGGCGGCGGCGAGCGTCATCACGGACGGCTCGGATGGTGGGTCGCGGAGCTCGCGGAGCCGGTCGACTGCACCGAGTGACGCGAACTGCGCGGCGCCCAGCCCGGCGACGAAGTAGCCGCGTCTCGCGCGTCCCGCCTCCTCCATCGCACGGAGCACGGGATACACGCCCGCGAACCCGCCGGGTGTGCCCTCGGCCAGGACCGCTTCCCGGCTGACGACGCCGTACCGATCGAGCAGGCGCTCAGCGCGCTCGACCGCCTGCTCGGTCGCGGAGGCGGCCCCGCCGAGGCTCGCCACGAGCGACCACCGCCCGGCGCCGGCCGGTGGGCCAGCGCGGCGGAGCGATCCCGGCCGCGGCTTCCCGTGCCGGCGGCCGGTGCGGCGGGTCGCGCCGGCGTAGGCACGCAGCGGGGCGAACGTGTCGTTCGTGACCTCGCCGGCCCACACGAGGTCCCACAGCGCGCGAAGCAACGTCGCTTCGTCGGCCGTCCCCGCCGCCGCGACCAGATCGGGCCAGAACGACGCGCCGCGCGCGGCCAACCGGTCGCGGATCGCGTCGTGCAACCGGCCGTCGGGCGGATCGCCCTCGCGGGCGGGCACGAGCGTCGCGGCGCGGTCGCGGAAGACGAGCGCCACGCGCCCGTCGTCGGCGCCGATCGCGCCACACCCGATCCAGACGAGTTCTCCGCCGGCCGTCATCGCGTCGAGATCCACCTCGCGGTAGCCGAGGACGCGCGCCGGCAACACATCGCGTTCCAGGATCGACGCAGCGATGGCGGCCCCCTGCAGACGCGAGATCGCCTCCGTGAGCGCGTGCGCACCGGCGCTCGGGTGGTCCACGCCCTGCCAGGCGGGAAGGAACCGGCCGAACGTCTCGGGGTCGACGGGCTCGACCTCGCGGCGAAGCGCGGCGAGCGAACGCCGGCGGATGCGGCGCATCACGTCGAGGTCGCACCATTCCCGCTCGGCGCCGCCGGGCCGGAAGGCGCCGTGCGCGACGGCGCCGTCGGCGACGAGCGCCTCGAGGGCCGCTCGCGTCGCACCCAGGTCCGCGCCCACGCGTGCGGCGACCTCGGCGGTGGTGAACGGGCCGTGCGTGCGGGCGAACCGCGCCAGCAGCTCGCGCAGGGGATGCTCCACGCGCGGGAGGAACGCGTCGGGCACGCCGTCGGGGAGCGGCACGCCGAGGCCGTCTCGCAGGCGGCCGGCGTCCTCGGTGGCCGCGAACCGGGTCTCACCGGCAACCACGACGTCGATCGCGCGGCCGTCGCGCGTGAGCTCGGCGAGCGCGGACGTCGCGTCGCCGTCGAACCGTGCGTCGATCTCCGTCTCGGACAACGGGCCGAGGTCACGGAGCAGGTCGTGCACGCCGTCGACGGATCGAGCGTGCCGCCCGTCGGCGAGCCGCTGCAGCTCCAACTCCACCTGATCGAGCGCCGCAGGGTCGAGCAGCTCCCGAAGGTCGTCCGAGCCGAGCAGGTCCCGGAGCAGATCTCGGTCGAGCGACAGCGCCGCCGCCCGGCGCTCCGCGAGCGGCGCGTCGCCCTCGTACATGTAGACGGCGATCCATCCGAACAGCAGCGACTGCGCGAACGGCGACGCGTGATCGGTGTCGACGGCGACGATCCGCGTGCGGCGCGCGGCGACCGAGGCCATGAGCTCCTGCAGCGCCGGCACGTCGAAGTCATCTTGGAGACACTCGCGCGTCGCCTCGAGCAAGATCGGGAAGTCCGCGAACCGCCCGGCGGCACTCAACAGGTCGGCGCTGCGCTGGCGCTGCTGCCACATCGGCGTCCGAGAGCCTGGCCGGCGCCGCGGCAGGAGCAATGCTCGTGCCGAGGCCTCGCGGAAGACCGTCGCGAACAGCGCCGTGCCGGGCAGGGTCGCGATCACCGCCTCCTCGATCTCTTCGGGCGAGAACAGCAGCGTGTCGGTCGGGATCGCGTCGACCGCCTCGGGCAGACGGAGCACGATGCCGTCGTCGGCCCACAGGACCTGTGCGCCCGGCCCGTACCTCGCGAGCAGCCGGTCCTGGATCGCGAGGGCCCACGGGGTGTGCACGCGCGCGCCGAGCGGCGACAGGATGCAGATCCGCCAGTCGCCGAGTTCGTCGCGGAACCGCTCGATCACGATCGTCCGGTCGTCGGGGACCGCGCTGGTCTCGGCTTGTTCGTCGATATAGCTGACCAAGTTCTGCGCCGCGCGCTCGTCCAGACGGAGGTCGTCGCGGAGCGACGCGAGCGCCTGGTCGGCGTGGGTCGACCGGAGCTCGCGGGTGAACCGCCCGATCGCCCGGCCGAGCTCGGCGGGACGGCCTGGCCCCGGTGCCTTCCAGAACGGGAGTTTGCCGTGTTCGCCAGGCGCGGGCGTCACGATCACCTGATCGCGGGTGATCTCCTCGATCCGCCACGCCGAGGCGCCGAGCAGCATGACCTCGCCGGTGCGCGACTCGTACACGCACTCCTCATCGAGCTCGCCGACCCGCGATCCCTCCGTGGTGAACACGCCGAACAGGCCGCGGTCCGGGATCGTGCCGCCGGAGGTCAGGGCGAGCCGTCCGACGCCCTCCCGGCCACGGACCGTCCCCTTCGCGCGGTCCCAGACGATCCTCGGGCGGAGCTCGGCGAAGGCGTCGCTCGGGTAGCGGCCGGCGAGCATGTCCAGCACGGCCTCGAAGACGGCATCTGACAGGTCGGCGAAGCTCGCCGTGCGACGAACGACGGTCCGCAGGTCCTCGACGCGCCACTCCCGCACCGCGCACATCGCCACCAGCTGCTGCGCCAATACGTCGAGCGGGTTGCGGAGGTAGTGCGTGGCTTCGATGTCAGCGTCGAGCATCCGCTCGGCGACGACGGCCATCTGCAGCAGGTCGCCGCGGAACTTCGGGATCAACTTGCCGACGCTCGGTGCGCCGACCTGGTGCCCCGCCCGACCGATCCGTTGCAGCCCGCTCGCGACCGACAGCGGCGCCTCCACCTGGACGACCAGGTCGACCGTTCCCATGTCGATCCCGAGTTCGAGCGACGACGTGGCGACGATCGCCGGCAGCCAGCCGTTCTTCAGCGCCTCTTCGACGCCGAGGCGCTGCTCGCGCGCGAGCGAGCCGTGGTGCGCACGCGCGATCTCGGCGTCGGCGAGCTCGTTCAGGCTGCTCGCGAGCCGCTCGGCGGTCCTGCGGTTGTTGACGAACACGATCGTCGTGCGGTGCGCGCGGATCAGCTCGAGCAGCACCGGATGGATCGACGGCCAGATCGACGAGCGATCGACGCCGCCCTCCGGCGTGTCGCTCGGCCGCGCGAACTCGGTCATGTCGTCGACCGGAACGATCACCTCCAGGTCGAGCTGCTTGCGGACGCCGGCGTCGACGATCGTGACGTCGCGCTGGCGGCCCGGCTCGGCGAACCCGCCGAGGAACCGCGCGATCTCGTCCAACGGTCGCTGCGTCGCCGACAGCCCGATCCGCTGGAGTGGCCTGCCGGTCTCGGCCTCCAGGCGCTCGAGCGACAGCATCAGGTGGGCGCCGCGCTTGGTCGCGGCCACCGAGTGGATCTCGTCGAGGATCACCGTCTCGACCCCCCGAAGCGTTTCGCGGGCGGACGAGGTCAACAAGAGATAGAGCGATTCAGGCGTGGTGATCAAGATGTCGGGCGGCTGGCGGAGCAGGCGACGCCGCTCGCTCGCGTCAGTGTCGCCGGTCCGCACACCCACTGTCGGGACGTGCGCCAGGGGCGTACCGAGCTCCTCGGCGGCGCGCTGGATCCCGGCCAACGGCGCTCGCAGGTTCTTCTCGACGTCGACGGCGAGGGCACGCAGCGGGGATACGTACAGGACCCGTGTTCGCCGTTCGGCCTCGGGCGCCCGCTCGGCGGCGAGCCGGTCGATCGCCCACAGGAACGCCGCCAGCGTCTTGCCCGAACCGGTCGGCGCGAGCACGAGCGTGTTCGACCCGGCCGCGATCGGCGGCCACGCGCCGCGTTGCGCGTCGGTGGGCGCGTCGAACGACCCTTCGAACCAACGCATGGCGGCCGGGGAGAAGGTCGCGTTGTCCACGGATGAACCACGCTACCCGCTCGTTCGGACATCGGTGTGCCCGACGGGTTTGCCCGATCTCGGCAACGGTGTTCAGATGGAACGGTCGGCTGCGCACGACGCGGCCACCCCCCCCCGAAAGGAGAGTTGCATGCTGCCGTCGTCCTTCGAGTGCCACCCGGCCGGCTGCATCGACGAAGCCCGCTCGCTCCTGTCGCAGCCGGGCGACGACGCCAAGGTGCTGGCAGGCGGGCGTAGCCTCATCCCCGCGGCATGACGGTCGACGTGGCGAGCGGACGCTACGCGACGACGCACAAGGGCCGCACCGCGGCGTTCGTTCCCGTGCCGACCGAGGCCTGACTCGGTGCAGATCGAGAACCAGTTCACGGTCGCGGCGCCCGCCGAGGAGCTGTGGAGCTATCTGTTGGACGTCGAGCGCGTCGCGCCGTGCATGCCGGGCGCAGAACTCACCGAGGTGATCGACGACCGGAACTGGAAAGGGACCGTGCACGCGAAGTTCGGCCCGGTGTCGATGTCGTTCGCCGGCACCGTCACGATGGAAGAGCGCGACGACACCGCGCACCGGGTGGTGCTCAAAGCCAACGGGATGGAGCAGAAGGGCAAGGGCGCCGCGAACGCATCCGTCACGTCGTGGCTCGAGCCGGCGGGCGAGCCGGGGACGACGGCCGTGAAGATCCAGGCGGACATCACGCTGACCGGCGCGGCCGCCCAGATGTCCCGTGGGCTGCTGCCGGAGATCTCGAAGAAGCTGACGCAGCAGTTCGCCGATTGCCTCCAGGCCGGCATGGCCGCGCGAACGGTGCCCGCGGCGGCCGTGTCCACCTTCGATACGCCCGCCGCCCCACCGCACGCGTCGCCGCCCGCGACTGCCGGGGCCAAGCCCGTCGGTGGCATCGGCCTCGGGCTGTCCGCCCTATGGGCAACGATCGTCGCGTTCTTCCGGCGGCTGTTCGGCGGCGGCACGACGACCTGACGGTCACCCTGCCGCGTGGGCCTGCATCAGGTCGAGGAGTTTCTGTGTGGTGCGCAGGTTGCGGATCGTCAGTTCGCCGTAGTCGGCGTGGGCGCTGATCTTCACCATCGCGGTTCTGGTCGCGGTCGCGAACGGGGCCGACCAGTACAGCGCGTAGGTGCCCGCCACGGCCTGCTCGATGTCGGGCTTCGGCTCGATCCGCTGGCGCAACTGCTTCGGTGTGAGCGCCGCCGTCGTGAAGATCACGTTGAAGCGCATCGAGGCGTCGTCGACGTCCCAGTCTTTCGGGATCTGCCGCACGACCGTCTTCATCTGCGCGAGGTCGAGCACGACGACGCGCGCCTTGTAGCCGAAGGCATCGGAGAGTCCCGACTCGATCGTCCGGACGAGTGCCGGGCCGTTCGCCTTGCGTGATCCGGCGACCACGTTGCCGCTCTGGATATAGGTCGTGGGCGCGACGAACCCGAGGTCGGCAAAGGTCCGCTGGAGGTCGCGCATGGGGATCTTGTTCCGACCGCCGACGTTGATCCCGCGAAGGAGCGCGACGATCGTGTGCATCGGGGCATCCTAAGGTGTGCCGATGACGGATCCCGACGTCACGCCCGAGCTGCATGCGGGGCCGGGGTTCCGGTCATGGACCCGCGGCACGCCGGTCGACGACCGGTCGAACCGGCCCGGCGGCGCGATGCTCGAAGGCGGCGCCGAGGACGTCGCGACCGCCTGGCGATGGTTCCTGGAGCGGGCCGGTCACGGCGACATCGTCGTGCTGCGCGCAACGCCCGACGAGGGGTACGACGAGTGGATCCGTGAGCTCGAGCCCGTGCGTTCTTTCCAGACGTTGCAGCTGACCGATCGCGCCGCGGCCGACGACCCGTTCGTGCTCCGATCGATCGAGCATGCGGACGGGCTGTTCATCGCCGGCGGCGACCAGTTCGACTACGTGCGCGCGTGGGCGGGCACGGCGATCCAGCGCGGGGTCGACGCCGCCATCCACGCAGGTGTCCCGGTGGGCGGCATCAGCGCGGGCCTCGCCGTGCTCGGCGGGTTCGCGTTCACGGCCGAACGCGACACGATCACCTCGGCGGAGGCACTCGCGGATCCGTTCGACGATCGTGTGCGGCTCGCTCGCGGGTTCCTCACCGTGCCCGCGCTCGAGGCGACGATCACCGACTCACACTTCTCGGAACGGGAGCGGCTCGGTCGCCTGCTCGCCTTCATGGCGCGAATCGTCGTCGACCGATGGGCTTCGCACGTCCGGGGGATCGGGATCGACGAGGAGACCGCCGTGCTCGTCGCGCCCGACGGCACCGCGACCGTCGAGGGCGCCGGAGCCGCGTGGTTCCTGCGGATGCACGCCGACGACGTCCTCACCTGCGTGCCGCGCGAACCGCTCGTGACCCAACGGATCCGGGCAAGGCGCGTGCGATCGCGAGGCGTCTTCGACCTACCCAGCTGGGCGGGAACCGGACAGCCCTTCACGGTCAGCGCCGCCGACCGGTCGGTGTGCGTCCAGGCCGGCTAGTTGCGGACGTACATCCCGCGCGACGCCCACATCTGCGACGGGTCGTTGTCGATGAGGTGCAGCGATCCGCTGACCGGCGAGCCGTGTTCGAGACCCGGGGTCCAGCCCGCGCTCCACAGCGTGCCGTCGGCGCGTGCGAGATAGAGGTCGCCACCGGCGAGCGTGATGCCGCGCACCGAACCCCAATCGAACCCCGTGCCGGGCCCATCGGCAACGAACGTCACCGCGCCGACACCGTTCGCGTCCAGCTCGAAGTACCGGTAGTACAGGCGGTCGTCACCCCGCACCGTGTAGTAGAGCCGGCCGTCGGACAGGAACATCCCGGTCACGCTCGGGATCGGGAAGTACGTCGGCGAAAGGCCGTTCGTGGACACCACCGTGGCGCTCCCGAAGCCGGTCGTCTTGACCTTGCGCCGGTACATCTTGCCGTCGTCCCAACCGTAGTAGATCGAGCCGTTGGCGTAGAAGGCGCCGCGGGCGCGCGACCAGTCGATCGAGGAACTCTGCTGCACGCGCGGGCCCGCGGTCGTCCCGTCGAAGGTGCGATGGGCGATCCACGTCTGGGGTCCCGGCTCGATCGGCGTGACGTCCTTGTTGATGATCTCGATCGCGTCGATCGTCGGGTTCTCCACCTGGTGCAGGAACGTGATCGTGACCGAGCCGTCCGACGTGACGTTGAACGCCCGCATCGTGCCGACGTTGTGCCCGACCGCCGCGTTCGCGTCCCAGTTGTCCAGGACCGTCGTGCCGTCGATCTGCACGTCGAACACGCGGGAGCCGACCGTGCTCGTGCAGAAGCACCGGTCAGATAAGTAGAGGCGCGCCTCGACATGGGTGCCGGCCGGCACCGAGAAGTTCCATTGCATCTCCGGGCTCGCGGCAGGGTCGTACCGTTCCGACGAGAACACAGCACCGGGCGTCGTCACCGGTACGGTCGAGTCGATCGTGGGCACGGGGTTGTAGGTCGCGGTGGAGCTGCCGGTGTTGTGATACGGGCTGCTCGACCCGGAGTCGTCTGCCCAATCCGGACCACAGTCGGCGCTCGACAGCGACGGGCCGCCCGCGTTGACGCGGTACAGGACCGCCGGATCAACCCCCGGGCACGCCCCGCTCGGCAACGTGTACAGCTGACCCGGAAGCGTCGCCGGCGTGTTCTGGACCACGGCGTGCCCGCCCGCGAGCGGGAAGAATGCAAGCCTCGGGTGGAACTCGTTCGCGATCGTGTTGGTGTCGTCGCCGACCCACAGGCCGTCGGGCGTCGAGATCATGATGAAGACGCCCTCGCCGGGCGAGCGGCCCGGGTTCCAGGCCAGAGGCATCCCGTTGATCGGATCGAGTGCGGCGATCGCGCGGCGCTTGATCGTGCCCGGGCCGACGTGGTCGCCGCGGTAGGGGTTGTTGTACCAGCGGAAATGGCCGCCCACGTAGATGGCGGCGCCGGTCACCGTGACGCTCCACGTCGTGTCGCCACCGGCGTAGTCGACCCACGTCGGGTTCTGGCCGCTGCCCGTCTTGTTGAGCTCCCACCGCGAGGTCGTGTCGCACAGGGTGTTCGCGTTCACGCCGCCGTTGAACGCGCCGGTGGTCGAGACCGCGACGTAGGTGCCCGTCGGATCGATGTCGACATCGCGGATGTACGTGTCGAACTTCGCCGAGCACTGCATCACGAACCGCGACGTCGACCAACTCGACAGGCTCGCGGTCTGGTTCGAGATGTTGAGCAACGCCATCTGCTCGCGCGGCTGACCACCGACGGTCGTGAAGTTGCCGACCGCGACGAGGATCGATCCGTCGGGCGTGACGTCGATCTTCGCGACGTGCGAGACACCGTTGTTGTGCAGGCCGGTGAACGGCACGTTCACACCCGAGGCCAGCGCCCCGGTGCCGGGGTCGACGGCCGCGAGGCCGCTGCGCGAGGACCCGTTCACGCCGGTGAACGCGCCGGCCACGAACAGCAGGCCGTCCGCGAGAGTGAGGTCGTCCACCTCGGAGCCGGTGGTGATCGACGCGTTGAACCCGGAAACGACCGCGCCGGACGCGTCCAGCGCGACGAGGCGCGGATGCGAGCTGCCGTTCACCGTCGAGAACGTTCCGCCGACGAACAGGTTGGTCCCGTCGGTCGCGAGCGAGTGCACTTCGCCGTCGAGCGCGGGCTTGAAGGTCTTGGAGATCGCCCCGGTCGTGAGATCGAACGCGAAGAGGTAGTGGCGCGGATACGTCGCGGCGTTCGGCTCCTGCACGTCGGTGAACGTGCCGCCCACGTACATCGTGTTCCCCATCGTGACCAGGGCGTAGACGCGGCCGTTGTTGACCCAGGGCGTCCAGTCGGCCGGGTTGTCGGACACGACGGTGTCCTGCGGGACATTCACCGCCCGGGCCGGCGGGGCGAACGCGCCCCAGGACACGGCGGTGAGCGAGGTGACGAGGACGGCGATGAGAGACCGACGGATCCGCATCGCTCCACGGTACGACGACCGGGTTCTATCGTCCCGACATCCTTGGGTCAGTTCCGTGTGGAAAGGACCTACATCCTCGGTCGGGTGCCTGCGGCGCCGACCGACGACGGATTCCCCTCGAGCGGACGAGTCGCTAGGCTCCGGCCTTCACCCCCGGGGAGAGGCTCAGAGTGCGCCGCACACGATCGACACGCAGGTTCATCACCGTGGCCGGCGTGGGCGGGCTCGTGCTCGCCGCGGTGATCGCAGGCCTGCCCGTCACACCCGGGCAGGCGCCCGCCCGCGCCGCTCGTGCGCGTTCGACGGCTCCGGGCACGCCGCGCTCGCCGATCAAGCACATCGTGTTCATCGCGAAGGAGAACCGCAGCTTCGACACGTATTTCGGCGCGATGCCCGATCCGGGCGACAACGTGAACCAGTCGACGACGGCGTCGTGCTACGACCCGCAGAACCCCTCGAACGTCACCACGTTCACGATGGGCACGGCGCCGGACCCGATGCCGCAGGACGTGAGCCACGCGAACTCCACCTTCTATCAGGCGTTCCACAAGGGGGCGATGGACGGGTTCTGTCATGAGAAGGGCGCGATCGTGAAGAGCACCGGCCGAGACATCGCCGACACGCAGATGCAGGCCGGCGACATCCCGAACTACTGGTCCTACGCGCGCCACTACGGGATCGGCGACAACATGTTCGCCTCGTGGCGCGGTGCGAGCTTCGCGAACAACGTCTTCGCCGTCGCGTCGCAAACCGGGCGCTACGACACGTCGATCGGTCGGCGCGCGATCTTCGGCAACCCGCAAGACCCGGTCGGCGGCTTGCACACGTGGGGCTGCACGAACAGCGCCGGCACGACGGTCTCGATGATGGACCTGAATGGCGGTCTGAGCGACATGTTCCCGTGCTTCGGATTCCCGAGCATGCCGAACCTCCTGGACGACGCGGGCCTCAGCTGGCGCTACTACAGCGACCAGAACGGCTCGCACTTCGTCCACTCGGGGATCGCAGCGATCCGGTCGATCCGGTGCGCTCAGGGCGATACGCCGCCGTGCACGCAAGACAACCCGTACTGGGACAGGCACGTCGTGGACGCGCCGAACCTGCTCACCGACGCCGCAGCGGGGTCGCTGCCTTCGGTCGCCTGGTACCTGCCGAAGGAGACGGAGCATCCCCCGCGGACCGCGTGCGCCGGCGAGAACGCAACGGTGAAGGCCGTGAACGCCATCATGCGCGGCCCGCAATGGCGCTCCACGGCGATCGTCGTGTGGTGGGACGAGTGGGGCGGCTTCTACGACCACGTGCCGCCCCCGACGGCCGACGGTACGAACGGTGGCGTCACGGGGCTGAACTCCCTGATCTCCTACGGCTTCCGCGTGCCGCTGCTCGTGATCAGTCCGTGGGTCAACAACGGCCCGCTTCGGGCCGGCGGGTACGCGAGCCACGTCTTCTACTCCCACGCGTCGCTCGCGCGGTTCATCGAGTGGGCGTTCAACCTGCCGACACTCGGCGCGGCCGACGACCTGTCGACCTACACGGCGAGCGAGCCGAAGCCGGGGAACCTGCGCGACTTCTTCGACTTCTCGGGGTCGCCGCCGAAGACCAAGCTCATCCTGCCCACCCGCACGTGCCCGAAGCTCTCGCCGGCGCAGAAGACGATGGCGGCGACCGAGCCCGACGACTGACCCTCCGTACACTGCGCGTCGTGCAGGAGCAGACCGTCTACGAGGCCGCCGGCGGTATGCCGTTCTTTGAGGCGCTGGTCGACCGGTTCTACGACGGCGTTGCGTCGGATCCCGACCTCCTCGCGCTGTATCCGGAGCCGGACGACCTGAGCGGCGCGCGTCACCGGCTTACCTTGTTCCTCGCGCAGTACTGGGGCGGACCGGACACCTACAGTCGGGAACGCGGCCACCCTCGGCTGCGGATGCGGCATGCGCCGTTCGCGGTCGGGCCCGACGCGCGTGACCGATGGCTCACGCACATGCGCGCGGCGCTCGATTCGCTCGATCCACCGGCGGAGCTCCGGGCGCGGTTCGACGAGTACTTCGCGTTCGCGGCGGAGTCGATGCGTAACGAGGACTGAGCCTCAGGTGCGGCTGAGCTCCGGCGGGATCTCGCCCATCCGGCCGGTCCGGTAATCCTCGACCGCCTGGATCAGCTCGTCGCGCGTATTCATGACGAACGGGCCGTACCACGCGATCTGCTCGCGGATCGGAAGGCCGCCGAGCAGCAACACGTCCATGCCACCGGCGCTCGGCGCGTCCTGGGTGGCGTCGGCGCGCACCTCGACCGCTTCGCCCGAACCCAGCACGGCGATCTGGCCCTCGTGGATCGGGCGGCGTTCGGTGCCGATCGACCCGCGGCCCGACACCACGTACACGAGCGCGTTGAACTCCGGGCGCCATGCGGTGCGCAAGCGCGCGCCGGGAGCGAGCGTCGCGTGCGCGTACGTGATCGGGGTCTTCGTGTCGCCCGGTCCGCGCACGCCGCCGAGCGATCCGGCGATCAGCCGCACGATCGCCCCCGCGTCCTTCGAGGCGACCAGACCGAGGTCGTTCGCCTCGAGGTCCTGATAGCGAGGGGCGAGCCATTTCTGCTCCGCGGGGAGGTTCACCCAGAGCTGGAACCCGTGGAACAGCCCGCCACCGTCGAGCAGATCCTGCGTCGGCATCTCGGAGTGCACGACGCCGGACCCGGCGGTCATCCACTGCGTGGCGCCGTCGGTGATCACGCCGCCGCCGCCGTGGGAGTCGACGTGCCGCAACCGGCCGTCGAGCATGTACGTCACGGTCTCGAACCCACGGTGGGGGTGATCCGGCGCGCCCTTGGCCTCGCCCGGCGCGTACTCCACGGCGCCCATGTGGTCCAGCAGCAGGAACGGGTCGGCCCAGGAAAGGTCGAGCCCGGCGGTCGCGCGGCGCACCTTGAACCCTTCGCCCTCGAGGAACGACGGCGCGTCGACGACCTGGAGCACCGGACGCGTCGGCGCGTCCTCGGCGGCGTCGACCCGCCGAAGGATGGTGGCGTCTGCAGGCGTGATCGCGGGCACGGCTCACCCAACGGGCGCGGGCGCGTCGCTATTCCCACGGCGATCGCGAACGAGGAGCACGACGCAGCCGACGACCGCGATCGTCGCGAACGAGAACCACTGGATCGCATACGAAAGGTGCGGTCCGTCGTCGAAGCCGGGCGGCGCCACGATCTCCGGTGCGGGCTGCGCCGGTTGCTGATCCTGCAGCAAGACGTAGACGGGCAGCAACGTGTAGGGGAGGTCGCCGCGACCGAGGTCGATCCGGGTGACGAGCGGCGGTGAGGGGTTCACGGGCGGATCCGAGACCTGATCCGGGGGCAGCGCGAGCCCGGTGACCGTGACGCGGCCGGTCGGTGCCGCGGCGATCCCGCCGACCGGTGGCGTCTGCATCTCGAGCGGCACCCATCCTCGGTCAACGATCACCGCGGCTCCGCCGCCCAGGACGAGCGGCGTGAGGACATGGTTGCCGGGATCGCCGTGCTCGCTCGTGCGGCCCGACAGGATCTGTTCGTGCGCCGGGTCGTACGTGCCGGTCACCGTGACGTGGCGGTACGGCATCGCGTCGGGTTGGAGCGCCGCGATCGGCGTCGCCGCCTGGGTTCCGCGCGCTTCGAGCATCGCGTTGACGTCGCGACGCCCATGGAGCCGGTTCAGCTGCCAGAACCCCAGACGCACGCACGTGAATGCCACGATCGCCGCGATCGCGATGAGGATGATGTGACGGTTCCGCACGGACACGGTCGGAGGATAGCGACGAGGGATACGGTCCCGGTCGATGGAACGGCCGATCCCACGACGGGTGTTCCTCGTCGGCGCCGGCGGTGTCGGCGCTGCGGCCATCGCGGCCGCGGTCGGCGTGCGGAGCGGCCGGATCCCGGCGCGAACGCTGTGGAACGACGTGACCGGCGGTTGTGGCGATCCGGGCCCGATACCGCCGGCGGCGGGATGGCCCGTGGTTCGGGGGTCGTTCCGATCGGCGACCGTGTCGGTGCCGGTCGGATACGCGGTCGTGCGGCCGCCGGGCGTCGCCTCACGCGACGCACCCGTGGCGATCTTGCTCCCCGGCCGCAGCGGCTCGGCCGCGGACACGATGTTGTCGACGTCCTTCCCCGACTTCCAAGCGCAGGCCGTTGCGGCCGGCTCCGTGGCGCCGTTCGCGCTCGCGGCGGTCGACGGGGGCGCCTCGTATTGGCATCCGCGCGTGACCGGCGAAGACCGCATGGCGATGTTGTTCCACGACTTCCTGCCCCTGCTCGCGCGGCGCTACGGCCTCGCGCGCGGCCCGGTTGCGCTCGTCGGGTGGTCCATGGGCGGCTACGGCGCGCTGCTCGCGGCCGAAGAGCATCCGACGCGGATCGTTGCGGTCGCCGCGGCGAGCCCGGCGATCTTCCAGAGCTACGACGAGATGCGCGCCGGACCGGGGGATGCGTTCGACTCGGCAGAGGACTTCGCGGCGCACGATGTGATCGCGGGCGCCGCGCGGCTCGCGCACGTGCCGGTCCGCGTCGACTGCGGCACGGCGGACCCGTTCTACGACAACGACCGCGCGTTCGTCGCCGCGCTGCCGAGCGCGCCGGAGGGGTCGTGGTTCCGCGGCTGTCACAACGGTGATTCGTGGCGCGTCGTGGCGCCGGCACAGGTCGCGTTCCTCGGCCGCGCGTTCGCCGCTAGCTCTTGATCTCCTGGATCGTGTTGCCGCCGTCGACCACGAGCGTCGCGCCGGTGAGGTAGCTCGCACGATCGCTCGCGACGAACGCGATGATCTCCGCGACTTCCGCGGGCGTCCCCGATCTCCCGACGGGCGTGTGGAGTCCGGCCTCGGCCTCGTCCGGAAGTTGCGAGCCCGTCGCGATCCATCCGGGCTGGACCGCGTTCACGGTGACGCCGGCCGAGCCGAGCTCGATCGCGAGCGTGCGCATCAGGCCGTCCATCCCCGCCTTGGCGGCGGCGTAGGCGGCCGATCCGGGCGCGGCCACGAGCGGCCCGGTGACCGAGGACACCATCACGATCCGCCCCCACCCCTGCTCGACCATCGAAGGCGCGACGGCCCGCGTGACGTTGAACGCCGTGCCGAGCGTCCGGTCGAGCTGCGCATCCCAGCGGTGGGGGTCCAGCGCGACGAACGGAACCTCCTCCTCGTCGTCATCGCCGATCGACACCATGCCGGCGTTGTTCACGAGGATGTCGATCCGCCCGAAGCGATCGAGCACGCGGACGAGCAGCTCGTCGACGGCGGCTCTGTCGGTCAGGTCGGCGGGGTACCCCTCCGCGACGTGTCCCTCGCCCCGGAGCTCGCGCGCGCGGTCGTGGATCCGATCCGTGGTCGAGCCGATCGCGAGGATCGCACCCTCGCGGCCCAGGACCCGGGCGGTGGCGTAGCCGATCCCCGTCGGCGAGCCGGCCCCGGTGATCAGCGCCACCTTGCCGGCAGTCTCCGCGCGCATCCGCCGCAGCCTATCGGGGCCGCGCGGCACATCCGGGCCCGCTCAAGCCGGATGCCGCCCAGCGCCGATGTTCGTGGTAAGACGGCGCCGTGGGCTCGTTCGTCCGGTGAAACGGGCGGTCGCCCATGGTGGGCTCGGGGGATGGAGGTGATGGTGGTGCAGCGTGTTCGCACGCGTATCCGCGACGTGCTGGCCCCGCTGGGTGACGAACGCGGGGCGACGGCGATCGAGTACGCGCTGATGCTGGCGCTGATCGCGATGGTCGTGTTCGTTGCGGTGCAGTTCCTTGGGCAGTCGACGAGCAACGCGTTCAACAGCGTGTCGTTCTCGCCGTAGGTCGTTGCGCCTGCCTCGGCCGCGTGCCAGGGTTCCCTCGAACCTTTGGAAGGGGGGACCTCGATGCTCCTTGCACAAGCGAGCTCGACGACGAGCGGCGGCGGCATGAGTTGGGGCGTGGCGCTCATCTACTTCGTCGTTCTGTGGGTCGTGATCGGCCTGCCGACGTACTTCATCTTCAAGAAAGCCGGCCCGAACGGCGACCCGGCATGGGGAGCGTTCGTCCCGATCTACGGCTTCTACATCTTGCTGAAGGTCGTGGGCAGGCCGGGATGGTGGCTGATCTGGATCTTCATCCCGATCGCCAACTACATCGTGTACATCATCGTGTTGAACGATCTGTCGAAGAGCTTCGGGCACGGTGTCGGCTTCACCTTGGGACTGATCTTCCTCAGCTGGATCTTCCTTGCGATCCTCGCGTGGGGAAGCTCGACGTACCGCGGACCGTCGGCGCCGGCCGCCGGTGGGATGGTCGCCGCACCGCCGCCACCGCCGCCCGTCGTGACGTAGCACCCGCTGCCTGCGCCCCCATCGGCTACGCTTCCCCGCCGATGGGGGCGACGGCACATCTCCTCGAGCTGCAACGGCTCGACACCGCGATCGACCGCCTCCGTTCGCGCATCGCGACGCTGAGCGCCGGCTCGGAGCTCGCGGCTGCCGTGCGCGACGCCGACGCCGCCGAGGCGCAGCTCGGCGAGATCAAGCTCCAGCTCGACGCGCTCGACCGCGACACGAGCCGACTGGAGCACGACGTCGATTCCCTGCGCCAGAAGGCCGCCGCCGAGGAACAGCGAATGGCGAGCGGCGCGGTCGCGAACGCCCGCGAGCTCGAGGCGATCAGCCACGAGGTGACCAACCTCCGGCGCCGGATCGCCGACCGCGAGGACGAGGAGCTCGCGATCATGGAGCGGCGCGAGACGCTCGCGGCCGCCGAGAAGGACGCCGGCGAGACCGCCACGAACCTCCGCGAGGCCGCCGACCGGCTCCGGGCCGCTGCCGGCGACGAGCTCACGACCGCCGAAGCCGATCTGGCCGCGCGCGAGGCTGAACGTCCCGCGGCGCTCGCGGCGGTGGACCCGGAGACGCTCGAGCTCTACGAGGAGCTTCGTCCGCTCAAGAAGGGTGTCGCGGCCGCCGCGCTCGTCGACGGCGTGTGCCAGGGATGTCACGAGCAGCTGTCGTCCGTCGAGCTGTCGCACGTGCGTTCCACCGACATCCCGCGGTGCGAGCACTGCCGCAGGATCTTGGTCCTGTGACCGACGCACCGGTTCGCGTCATCGTGAACTGCGACGGCGCGGCCCGCGGCAACCCCGGTCCGGCGGGCGCCGGCGCGGTCGTCGTCGACCCCGCCGGGACGGTGCTCGCCGAGGTCGCCGTCGGGCTCGGCGAAACCACGAACAACGTGGCGGAGTACACGGCCGCGATCCGTGGGCTCGAGGCCGCCGACGCGCTCGGGGCGCGCGAGGTGGTCCTGCGCTCCGACAGCCTGTTGCTCGTCCAACAGCTCACCGGCCGCTACCGGGTCAAGTCCGACCATCTTCAACCGCTGCACCGCCAGGTGCGCCGCCTCGCCTCGGGGTTCGACCGCGTGATCTACGAGCACGTCCCGCGCGAGCGAAACGTCGAGGCCGACCGGCTCGCCAACCTCGGCGTGGACACCTGGCTGGCCGACCAGGGCCGCAGCCGGTAGCGTTGCCCGCCGGAGGAGCCGGCCGGGCGGCCGCGGGCGCTTCGGCGCTCGAGGAAAGTCCGGACTCCACAGGGCAGGACGCTGGCGTGAGCCAGGCGGGGGCGACCTCGCGAAGGGGCAACAGAAAGGACACCGCCGCCCGCGGCGACGCGCGCGGTAAGGGTGCAACGGTGGGGTAAGAGCCCACCAGCGCGTCGGGCGACCGGCGCGGCTCGGCAACCCCCGTCCGGAGCAAGGTCGAATAGGAAGCGTTCGAGGGTGGCCCGCCCGAGCTTCCGGGTGGACCGCAGCGGCTCGGCGAACGGGCTGCCGTCGATGCGATGCGTCGGCGAGAGAGATGGTCGCCGGCGGGGCAACCCGCGCACAGGATCCGGCTTACAGGCCGGCTCCTCCATCGGATGTCGCTCGGCTACGCGCCCGCGCTCGCCAGCCGACCGGCCTCCACGGCCCGCCGCAGCTGCGTGCCAGCGTGGTAACTCGACCGGACCAACGGACCCGCCTCGACGTGGGCCAGGCCGAGCGATCTGCCAGCCTCGGCGTGCTCGGCGAACTCCTCGGGCGTGACCCACCGGTCGACCGGCAGATGCGCCGGCGTCGGCTGCAGGTACTGGCCCATCGTCACGATGTCGACGCCGGCCGCACGAAGATCGGCCAGGGCGGGTGCGACCTCGTCGGGCCGCTCGCCCATCCCGAGGATCAGGTTCGACTTCGTGATCTGCCCCGGCCGGTGGCGCTTCGCGAACCGCAGGACGTCGAGCGACCGCGCGTAGCCGAACGCGGGCCTTATGCGAGCGTGCAGACGTGGGACCGTCTCGAGGTTGTGCGCGAAGACCGTCGGACGGGCGTCCAGGACGGTGGCGAGGTCGCGCTCACCACCTTTGAAGTCGCTGGGCAGCACCTCGACGTCGATCCCGGGCACCGCCGTCGCGCACGCGCGGATCGTCTCCGCCCAGACCCATGCGCCGCCGTCGGGCAGATCGTCGCGCGCGACGCCGGTGATGACGACGTACCGCAGGCCCATGCGCGCCGCCGTCTCCGCGATCCGAGCCGGCTCGCCCGCATCCACCGCGTCGGGCTTGGCGGTCATCACGTCGCAGAATCCGCAGCGCCGCGTGCACTTCATCCCGAGCAGGAGGAACGTCGCCTCGCGCGCCTCCCAACACTCGCCGATGTTGGGACACATCGCCTCTTCGCAGACGGTGTGCAGGTCGGCATCGCGCATCAGATCCTGCAGCTCGCGATAGACCGGACCGCCCGGAAGCTTGACCTTGAGCCAGGGCGGCTTGCGCACGCCGGATCGGTTCACGCCGGGTCCGTTCGTCACGCCGACGATGGGGAGGTGGAGTCGCCGGCCGGACGGGTTGTGCGCACGTTCGGGCATCGATCTCGAGTGTACGCTCGGCTGATGCGTGGGCCCGCCTGGCTCGTCGTCGCGGCGCTCGTGCTCGGCGCGTGCGGCCGCTCGTCCGCCGCGGACAGCACCGCGCTCTGCCAGGACCTGGTGAACCTGCAGGCGACGGTCGAGTTCCTGGCCGCGCCGGATCCGTCCGCGAACGTCGGCGAGGTGCGAGGTTCGCTGGACAAGCTCGACCCGACGTTCCAGGCCGTGCACGACGACAACAACGTCCCGGACTCCGAGGATGACGCGTTGCTGGACGCGCAGCAGGCCTATCGCGATCAGATCGCGGATCTCGGCGATGACACGCCGTTCGCACCGACGATCCCTGCAACGTCGTCGATCGGACAAGCGCTGCTGCACGACTACGAGGTGGTGAGGCAGCGGCTGGCGTGCCCGGCGACGCTTGCGCCGGGCTGATCGGTCAGCCCGCGTCGGCGTGCGGCGCGCGGAGCGGCCGGGCCGTGTTGCCGACGACGGCGGCGTCGGGCACCTTGCCGGGGATCACCACATGGAACGCGGCGCCGCCGCCCGCCCGCTCGTCGACCCAGGCGCGGCCGCCGTGCAGCTCGGCGAAGCGGGCGACGAGCGACAGGCCGATGCCCGTTCCGGGGGAGTGCGGCGATCGGGTCGGCCCCTGCCGGAACGGCTCGAAGATCTCTCCGCGGAGCTCAGGCGGCACGCCGGGCCCGTCGTCCTCGACCGTGATGCGAACCCCACCCTCGTGCGGTCCGACGATGAGCCAGATCCGTCGATCGTCCTGCGTGTGGCGTGCCGCGTTCATCAGCAGGTTCTCGACGATCCGCTCGATCTTCGGCGGATCGACGGGGATGACCACCGGGTCGGTCTGCACGATGACCTCGCGTCCTGCGAGCGCCTCCAGGTGCTCGACCGTCCGACGGCCGATCGCCGCGACATCGCTCACCCGGTACTGCGGCTCGACGATGCCGCGGTTCAGGCGGTCGATGTCGAGCAGGTCCTTCAACAAGCGGTCGAGCTTCCTCGCGTTGACCGCCAGACGCGACAGCAGGTCGTCGCGGTCAGGCCCCTGGATGTCCGGCGCACGCTCGAGCGTGAGCGCGAGCCCCAGGATCGACGTCAGCGGGCTCCGCAGCTCGTGGGACACCGCGGCCAGGAACGTGTTCTTCATCTCGTCGAGCGCACGGAGGCGTTCGGCGGCCTCGCGCTCGCGTTGCTCGCTCTCGCGTAGCGCCTGCTCCGCGAGCTTGCGTTCCGTGACGTCGAACATCACGCCCTGCACGAGCATCGGCTCGCCGTGTTCGTCGGTGAGGAATGTCGTCTCGTCGTGGATCCAGACCACGCGGCCGTCGGGCGTGCGCATCCGGTACTCGGCGCGCCAGTTCTCGCCCGCGGCGACGGCGTCCAGGAACGACGCGAGCGCCCGGTCGCGGTCCTCGGGCACCACCAGGCGATACCACAGGTCGGGGTCGGCGATCCACGCCTCGGCCGGGACGCCGACGATCTCAAAGACCTGAGGGCTCATATAGACCGTGTCCATCGCGTCCGTGGGGCGGTGGAGGTAGATCGCGGCCGGGACGTGCTCGACGATCGCGCGGTACCGCCGCTCGGCGTCGGCCAGCCGCTCCTCCGCGAGCTTGCGTTCCGTGACGTCGAACATGATCCCCTGGCTGAACAACGCCGTGCCATCGTGATCGCGGGTGATCACGGCTTGGTCACGGAGCCACAGGACGTTCCCATCCTTGTCGTGGACCCGGAGCTCGATATCCAGCGGCTCGCCGGTCTCGTAGTGTGCCGTGTCGGCCGCCGCGGCGCGCTCGCGGTCGTCGGGGTGCAGCAGCCGCGTCCACAGGGTCGGATCGCCGAGCCACTCCTCGGGGGTGAAGCCGAGGATCCGTTCGACCTGAGGGCTGATGTATCGCGTCGGCCAGGGCTCCGGTTCGGGCGCTCGCTCCGAGAGGTAGCTGATCGCCGGCATCTCCTCGACGAGCAGGCGATAGCGCTCCTCGGCCTGCCGGATCTGCAGCTCGGCCTCCTTCTCGGCCGTGATGTCGAACAGCACGCCCTGCCAGTACCGCTCGGTGCCGTCGGCGTTGCGGACGAGGTACGCCTCGTCGCGGACCCACACGGTGTCGCCGGCCTTCCGGTGGAGACGGTATTCGCACCGGAACGGCGTTCCGTCCTCGGTCGCGGCGTCATCGCGCGCGAGCGCACGGTCGCGGTCGTCGGGGTGGACCGTTTGCAGCCACTGGGCGAACGTGCCCCACTCGTCGTCGTCGTAGCCGAGGAACGAGTGCACCTGCGGGCTCATGTAGATGTTGTCGCCGGTGACCGGGTCCTCGATGTAGGTGACGGCGGGGAGGTGTTCGATCAGTGAGCGGTACAGCGTCTCGGCCTCGTCGAGTCGCCCGACTGCCAGCTCGCGCTCGATCGCCGCGCCGAGCGTGCTCGCCGTCACGGTGAGCGCCTCGATCTCGGTGTCGAACCGCTCGTGAGCGTCGGTGTGGTCGAAGGCGACGTAGCCCCACCACGCGTCGTCGACGAAGATCGGCACCGCGATCAGCGACCGGATCGGGAACGGTTCGGTCCCGAGGATCTCGCGCTCGGAGGCGGGAAAGGTGTCGACGTTGCCGTGGATCGGGCGGCCGGCCGCCATCTCGACGGCCCAGCGTTCGAAGCCAGCCCCGTGCCAGGGGAAGGGCTCGTCGTCGGCAAGGATGCCGCCGACGTCCCAGGCCTGGACCAGCCGAACGCCCGGAGACCCGTCGGGCATGGAGTCGTTCCGGTAGACGCTGCAGCGCTGCGCCTCGCCGGCTCGGCCGAGGCGTTCGAGCACCTCGAGCAGATGCGTCTGCCAGTCGGCGGATCGCAGGAACCGGGCCGCGGCGACACTCGTCGCCTCCAAGATCGCGTCGCGGCGCGCGACCGCGTCGGCCGCCAGGTGCGCGTCGGTCACGTCCTGCAGGACGCCGTGCCAGCGCCCGCGCCCCTGTCCGTCCGTGACCTGCATCGCGTGGTCGTGCAGCCAGACGATCCTCCCGTCGGCCGCGACGATCCGGTACTCGACGTCGAACGGGTCGCCCGTCTCGTTCGTCGCATCGGATTCCGCGAGCACACGCTCGCGGTCATCCGGGTGGAGCATCTGCACCCAGAGTTCAGGGTTGCGCATCCGCTCCTTCGGTGTGTACCCCGTGAGCGCTTCGTATTGGGGGCTGATGTACAGCGGCGTGGCGATCTCATCGACGGCGTCGGTATAGATCGCGACCGGAAGCTGCTCGACGAGCGTGCGATAGCGCTCCTCCGCGTCGCGGAGGCGCTCCTCCGCCATCTTGCGCTCGGTGATGTCATACACGACGCCGAGCCAGTACACAGGCGTTCCGTCGGTGTCCCGGATGAGGCGCGATTCGTTGTGCACCCAGAGCATCCGGTCCCCGCGCGTGAACGAGCGGTAGTCGACGCTCCACACGTCCTTCCCGTCGTCCGCCGCGTTCGAGGCGACGATCCGATCGCGGTCGTCGGGGTGCAACCGCGTTTCCCACAGGTGAGGGTCGCCCGTCCACTCCTCGGCGGTGTAGCCGTACATCGTTTCGATCTGCGGACTGATGTAGAGGTCCTCGCCCGTCACGGCGTCCTCGATGAACGTGATCGCCGGGAGCTGCTCGACCAGCGTGCGGAACCGGCCCTCGGCCTCGTCGCGGGCGGCCTCGGCGGCGCGCCGGCCCGTGATGTCGACGAACGCCCCTTCGACGACGCGTGTGCCCTCACGCGACGTGCAGGTGGCCCGGTCGTGGACCCACAGGACCCGCCCGTCGCGGTGGACGATCCGGTACTGCCGATCGAACGGCTCGTCCCCGTCTTGCATCCGCTCCCACGCCGACAGCACGCCCGCCCGGTCCTCGAGATGGATGGCGTTGTTCCACGCATCGAGGTCGCCGAGCCACTCGTCGACGGTGATGCCGAACAGGCGCTCCACGCCGGAGGCCACCCAGCGATCGATGACCGTGTCGTCGTCGCCGACGGAGATCTGATAGGCGACGAGGGGGAGATGCTCCAACAGCAGGCGCCATCGCTGCTCGGCCATGCGCGCGGCCTCCTCCGCATCGTGGCGTTCGGTGATGTCGACGATCACCCCTTGGTACAGATGGCCGCCGCCGGGTCCTTGCCCGACGGGGTTGGCTTCGTCGCGCACCCAGCGCCATTCGCCCGCGGTCGTGCGCAGTCGGTACTCGGCCGAGAACGGCGTGCCGGAGTCGGTGGCGTCGCTCCACGCGGCGGTCACGCGGGCCTCGTCGTCCGGGTGCGCGTGGGTGGACCACGCCATCGGGTCGTCGATCCAGCTCTCGGCCGGCACGCCGAGCATCTGTTCGATCTGCGGGCTGATGTACAGCGCGGGCGCCGTTCCCTGCGCGAACGTCGAGTCCCACACGTAGGAGATCGCCGGCACCTTCTCCACGAGCGTGCGGTACCGCTCCTCCGCGGCGGCGGCGCGCTCCTCCGCGCGCTTGCGTTCCGTGATGTCGAACATGACGCCCTGCGCGAGCCGCGGACGGCCGTCGTCGTCGAGCTCGTAGTACGCCGACTCGTCGTGGATCCACCGGATCTCGCCGTCGGGTCGGATGATCCGGTACTCGGCGACATAGGTGGCACCGTCGCTGTCCGCCGTCCGCGAGATCTCGGCGACGCGATCCTTGTCATCGGGGTGGATCTGCGCCGACCAGTCGTGGGCGTGGTCGTCGGCGGAGACTCCGAACAGGGTCTCGATCTGCGGGCTCACGTACCGGTACCGGTGCTCCTGGGGGAGCCACGTGAACGACACCACGGGGGACTCCGCGACCAATGCGCGGATCTGCTCATCGGCGTCGGCGCGCAGCGCCGCCTCATGCGCGGCGCGACGTGAGCCTCGCACGGCGAGGACGGCGACGCCGATCACCCCCAAGAAGGAGAAGGCGACGACCTCGTCGCCGACGTCGGTCCGCGCGATGACCGGCTCGAGGCGGTCGAACGCTCCCGTGATCGCGCCGATCAGGAACACGCCGAGGCAGGCCACGGCGACGACGAACGCGTCGCGGCGGCCCGATCGGCTCGGCGGCCTGCGGGTCTGTGCCGGTTCCCCCACGTGTCTTCGAAGTATCGGAATCGGGTCGGCCGGCTGTACTCGCCCATCCAGGCCTTCGCGCGTCCACGGCGGCCGGGACGGCTCAGGGCCGGTCGGTGTCGGCGGAGGTGGTCAGAACCGGGCGAGGTCCCGCATCGCCCGATAGATGTGATCGGGTTCCGGCTCCGTGTAGAAGTGCTCCAGCGCAGCGGCGTAGGGCATGGCGGGGATGTCCGGGCCGCCGATCCGCACGAGCGGCGCGTCGAGATCGAACATCGCCTCCTCGGCGATCGTCGCCGCGATCTCGGCCCCCGCGCCGTAGGTGCGGTTGTCCTCGTAGACGACCATCGCGCGGGACGTCTTGCGGACGGACGCGAGGACCGTGTCGGTGTCGAGCGGCGCGAGCGATCGGACGTCGACGACCTCCGCCTGCACCCCCTCGTCCTCCCAGAGCCGATCGGCGGCCTCCACGCAGCGGTGCCGCTCGTACCCGTACGTCACCACCGTGAGATCGGTGCCGGCTCTCGCGATGGTGGCGGTCCCGATCGCCTCGACGTGATCGCCGTCGGGCACGTCGCCGGTGATCGCCCGGTAGCACCGCTTGTGTTCGAGGAACAGCACGGGATCGGGATCGCGGATCGCGGCCCGCAACAGCCCGGCGGCGTCGGCAGGGGTCGACGGCATGACGACCTTCACGCCCGGGATGTGCGCGTAGAACGCCTCGATCGATTGCGAGTGATACAGCGCGCCGTGGATCCCACCGCCGCAGGGTGCGCGGATCACCATCGGACACGTCCAGTCGGCGTTCGTCCGGTAGCGCATCCGCGCCGCCTCGGACAGGATCTGATCGAACGCGGGATGGATGAAGTCCGCGAACTCGATCTCCGCGATCGGACGCAAGCCGTGCATCGCCATGCCGATCGCGACGCCGACGAGGCCGGATTCGGCCAGCGGCGTGTCGATGACGCGCTGCTCGCCGAACTCGTCGAGGAACCCTTGCGACACCTTGAAGACGCCGCCGCGCGCGCCCACATCTTCCCCCAGCAGGACCAGTCGGTCGTCGGCCGCCATCTCGTCGTGCAGCGTGTCGCGGATCGCGGTGACGAGGTTGACCTCGGTCACGAGCCCGCCGAGTCGTGTGGGTCGGCGAAGACGTTCCGCATCGCCGTCGCCGGATCCGGGTCGGGCGCGTCCCAGGCAGTGGTGATCGCTACCTCGACCTCGGCGATCACCTCGGCCCGCATCGTCTCGAGCGCCGCGTCGTCCGTGAGCCCGTGTTCGAGCAGGTACGCCGCGAACCGGTCGATCGGGTCGGAGTGCCGGTGCTCGTCGACCTCGCTGCGCGGCCGGTACGTCTTATCGTCGTCGTCGGACGTGTGGGGCAGGAACCGGTAGGTCTTGCACTCGATGAGGGTCGGGCCTTCGCCCGCGATCGCACGGTCACGCGCCGCCCGCATCGCCGCGAAGCACGCGAGCACGTCGCTCCCGTCGACGACGACACCCGGCATCCCGTAGCCTGCAGCCCGGCTCGCCACGTCGCGCACCGCCATCTGCTTGTCCTGGCGGACGCTGATCGCGTACTCGTTGTTCTCGCAGACGAACAGGACCGGGAGCTTGTGGATGGCGGCGAAGTTCAGACCCTCGTGCCAGTCGCCCTCGCTCGTCGCGCCTTCCCCGAACCAGCACCCGACGACGGCCTCTTCGTTCCGGTACCGCATGGCATAGGCGATCCCGGCGGCGTGCGGGACCTGCGTCGCGATAGGGGAGGAGTGGCTCACGATCCGGAGCCGTCGCGCGCCCCAGTGGCTCGGCATCTGGCGGCCGCCCGAGGACGGGTCGTCCGCTTTCGAGAACACGCCGAGGAACACCTCGTACGGCGTGAGACCCGCGACCAGCACCACGCCGAGATCGCGGTAGTACGGGACCCACACGTCGGCGCCGGGAACGAGCGCGGCGGCGGTCCCGATCTGGCAGCCCTCGTGCCCCGACACCGGCACGACGAACGGCGCTCGGCCCATCCGGTTCTGGCGCAGCGCGGCTTCGTCGATCAGACGGGCGGTGACCATGGACCGGTGCATCCGGAGGAGGTGGTCGGGCGAAAGCCCGAGGGTTTCGTGCGGCGCCTGGGTCACCTCTGTGGACACGTCCACCTTCTTCGCACCCTTGCGCGAGTGTACCCATCCCGTCGGATGCGAACAGACCAGTTGAACCTATACCCGGTAGGGGTATGCTGTCGGGCATGGAGACCGATCCGATCTGCGGGATGGACGTTGATCCGTCGACGGCGGCCGGTGCCTGGCCGCACGACGGGGTGACGTACTACTTCTGCTCGCCGGCCTGCCTCGAGCGCTTCAAGGCCGACCCCGCTGCCGCGCTCGCGGTGCCGCCCGGCGATCGAACGATGAACCCCGGCACGGGAGGCTGAGCATGCACGGCTATGCATCCAAGAAGGACGACCTCCAGTCGCGACTGCGCAAGATCGAGGGCCAGGTGCGCGGCTTGCAGCGGATGGTCGATGAGGACAAGTACTGCATCGACATCCTGACGCAGGTGAACTCCGTGACCGCCGCCTTGCGGGCCGTGGCCATGGGGTTGCTCGATGACCACGTGCGGCACTGCGTCGCCGAGAGCATCGCAACCGGCGAGGGCGACGAGAAGATCGAGGAGCTCATGGCGGCCGTTGGGCGGTTCGCGAGCCGGTGAGCGAGATGGCCGAGCTCGTCCTCGACATCGAGGGGATGACCTGCGCCTCGTGTGTGGCGAAGGTCGAGCGCGCCCTCGACCACGTGCCGGGCGTCGACATGGTCGCGGTGAACCTCGCAACCCGGACGGCGACGGTCCACGGACAGGTCGGCGACACGGCGCCACTGGTCGGCGCGGTGATCGGCGCCGGCTACGGGGCGCGGCCTCACGACGACCACCGCGACCCAACGCAGGAGGAACGATCGTGGCGGCGCCGACTCGCGGTCGCGGCCCCGTGCACGGTGGCGACGTTGATCCTCGCGTTCGGCTTCTCCGGCTCGTGGTGGGCGGTGCTCGCGGCGTGGGCGCTCGCAACGCCGGTCATAGCGTGGGCGGGCTCGCCGTTCTTCGTGCACGCGTTCCGCGCGGCCAGGCACGGCACCACCTCGATGGACACGCTCATCGCCCTCGGTGCGTCCGCGGCGTACGGCTATTCGGTGTGGACCGTCCTATCCGCCCCTGCGGGAACGACCCCGACGGCGTACTTCGACACCGCCGCCGTCATCGTGACGTTCATCCTGGTCGGCAAGACGATCGAGGCCCGCGCGCGGGCGAGCGCAGGCGATGCGTCCCGCGCCCTGTTGGCGCGGATGCCGGCCGAGGCGGTGATCAGCGATGACGACGGCGAGCGTCGGATCGCGCTCGAGGACCTGCGGCCGGGGATGCATGTGGTCGTCTACCCGGGGGCGACGGTCCCCGCGGACGGGGTCGTCCTGGACGGCGCGTCCTCCGTGGATCTCTCGTTGCTGACCGGCGAAGCGGCGCCGGTCGACGTCGCTCCCGGCAGCGAGGTGGTCGGTGCCTCGGTGAACGGGCAGGGTCGGCTGCTGGTGTTCGTGTCGACCGTGGGCGGCCAGACACGGTTCGGCGCCATCGTGCGCGCGTTGCAGGCCGCGCAGGCCACGAAGGCGCCGGTGCAGCGGTTGGCGGACCGGATCTCCGCGATCTTCGTGCCGATCGTGCTCGGTCTCGCGGTCGCGACGTTCGTCGGGTGGATCGTCTTCGCGAGCGCCTCGCCCGGCGGCGCGCTGGTCCACGCGACCGCCGTCGTGCTGATCGCGTGCCCGTGCGCCCTCGGGCTCGCCACGCCGGCCGCGATCGTGACCGGCACGGGCCGGGCCGCGGAGCTGGGCGTTCTGCTCAAGGGCGGGGCGACGGTGGAAGCGGCGAGCCGCGTCGACAGCGTGGTGCTGGACAAGACGGGCACCATCACACACGGCGCGATGACGCTCGCCGATGTGCGATCCCTCGGCTCGACGCCGGCCGACGATCTGCTCGCGCTCGCGGCGGCCGTGGATGCGGGCTCCGAGCACCCGATCGCGCGGGCGGTCATCGCGGGTGCACGCGGACGGAACCTCTCGATGCCCGCGGCGCGCGAGCATCAGGTCACGCCCGGTGCGGGCGCCCGCGCCCGCGTCGACGACGCGATCATCGAGGTGGGCCGACCGGACGGCCTCGACGACCGCGCTCGCCCGATCGTCGAGGAGCTCGCGAGCGCAGGTGCGACACCGTTCGTGGTGCGCCGCAACGGCGAGCCGATCGGCATCATCGGCGTCGTCGACGGGATCAAGCCTGAGGCGCCGGCGGCGATCGACCGTCTGCGCGCGATGGGCATCCACGTATCGATGGTGACGGGCGACCGATCCGCGACGGCCGCCGCGGTCGCACACGCCGTGGGCATCGGCGACGTGACGGCCGAGGTCGACCCCGTCGAGAAGGTTGACGCGGTCACCCGCGCAGCCGCCTCCAGCGGTGGGGTGGCGTTCGTCGGCGATGGGCTGAACGACGCGCCCGCCCTCGCGGCCGCCTCGGTCGGCATCGCGATCGGCACCGGGACCGACGTGGCACTGGCGGCGGCCGACGTCAACCTGCTCGGGCCCTCGCTCGCCGGCGTTCCGCTTGCGCTCGAGCTATCCCGCCGGACCTACCGCGTCATCCAGCAGAAGCTGTTCTGGGCGTTCGCCTACAACGTCGTCATGATCCCCCTTGCGGTCGTCGGCGTGATCGAGCCGATGTGGGCCGCGGCGGCGATGGCCGCCTCGAGCGTCAGCGTCGTGGCCAACGCCCTGCGGCTTCGGCGTTTCGTACCGCGACGGGTCCCGTAGCATGGACACGATGGAACACGTCATCGAGGTCACCGACGAGACCTTCGAGCAGGTCGTCGTCGAGGGGTCCAAGACCGCCCCCGTCGTGGTCGACCTGTGGGCCGCGTGGTGCGGGCCGTGCAGGACCCTCGGCCCCATGCTCGAGGAGGCGGCGACGAAGCGCGCCGGCGCCTTCACGCTTGCGAAGATCGATGTGGACGCCGCCGGCGTCGGCAACGCCCTGCTGCAGGCGGTGCAGTCGCAGAGCATCCCGACGGTCGTGGCCTTCCGCGACGGCCAGCCGGTGAGCATGTTCATCGGCGCGATCCCGCAGACCGAGATCGATCGCTTCCTCGATTCGATCCTGCCGAGCGAGGCGGAGGTCGAGGCGAGAGAGGCCGCCGAGGAGCTCGCCACCGGCGACGTTGCCGAGGCCGAGCAGGGGTTCCGAGAGGCGTTGGACAAGGAGCCGACCAACAAGGACGCCGCGCTCGGGCTTGCGAAGATCTTGCTCGAGCGCGGGTCGATCGACGAGGCGCGGCCGCTGATCATGCCGCACCTGCCCGACCCCGAGGCGGAGCACCTCCACGCCAGGATCGAGGTGGCCGAGTGGGCGACGATGCCGGCGGACGGCAGCCTCGGCCACGCACGGCAGGCCGCCGCGCGCGGTGACTGGCGCATCGCGTTGGACGGCATGATCGCGGCGCTCGCCGACCAACGAGACGACGCCCGGCAAGCCCTGGTGACCTCGTTCGCTGCCCTTGGTGACGACGATCCGCTCGTGCCGGAATACCGCCGCCGGCTCGCCGCCGCGCTGTTCTGAACGCGCATGGAGCCGCACGAGACGATCCAGCGATGGTGGGACGACGACGCGTCGGTCTATGACGACAGCGCCGGCCATGCGATCTCCGACCCCGTCGAGGCCGCGGCATGGCGCCGCGCACTCGAGGTCACGCTTCCCGATCCGGTGTCGCGGATCCTCGACGTCGGCACGGGCACGGGCTCCCTCGCGCTTCTGATCGCGGAGCTGGGACACGCGGTCACGGGCCTCGACCTGTCCGAAGGCATGCTGGAGCGTGCGCGATCGAAGGCCGACGAGGCGGGCGCCGCGATCGTGTTCGTGCACGGCCGCGCCGAGGAACCGCCGCCGGGTCCGTTCGACGCGGTCGTCGAGCGACACGTCCTGTGGACCGTGCCCGACCCGGTCTCCACGCTGCGGGCCTGGCGCTCGGTCACACGGCCGGCGGGACGGCTCGTCCTGCTCGAGGGGTCGTGGGGCGGGGACGGGCCGTTCGTTGCGCTCGCCGATCTCGCCACGCAGGCGATCGAGCGGCTCTACGGCATCGCCGGGCACCATCACGCCTCGTACCCGAACGACCTCGCACTCCCACTCGAGGGCGTGTCGTCGCCGGCGCCTTTCCTCGAGGCGATCGCTGCTGCAGGGTGGCAACGGATCCGCCTCGCCAGGCTGCGCGACGTCGAGTGGGCGATCGAGCGGCGGTTGCCGTTCCCGCTCGGCCCGTTGAGCCACCGGCCGCGCTACGCCATCGTGGCGGACGCCCCCGCCTGATTGTTCAGGCGACCGCGGCGGCGACGAACGGCCGGACGATGTCGTCCGGCGCGTCGGCGAACGTCAGCTCGAACACGTCGGCGAGGTGCCGGATCGCGACGGGTGCCACCTCGTCGACCGGCACGTCACGGCCAAGCAGCCGCGTGAGCGAGGTCACGCCGTGGTCGGGGAGGCCGCACGCGACGATCCCGTCGAACCACGCGAGGTCGGTATCACAGTTGAGCGCCATGCCGTGCAGGGTCACGCGCGTCCGGAGCAGCCGCACGCCGATGGCGCAGATCTTGTCCTCGCCCGCCCACACGCCGGTCTGTACGTCGGCGCGCCGGCCAACGGCCACGCCGAGGTCGGCACACGTCCGGATCGCAACGTCTTCCAGCCGGCGCAGGTGCATCGCCGCGTCGGGTCGGCCGCCGAGCCCGAGGATCGGGTAGACCACCAGCTGGCCTGGCCCGTGGAACGTGAACGACCCACCTCGGTCGATGCGCCGCACCGAGCCGCCGCGCGCCGTGACCGTCGCCTCGTCCCACAGCAGCTCGTCCTCGGCGGCTCGCCGGCCGGCGGTGAACACCGGCGGGTGTTGCAGCACGATCACCGCGTCGGGGATCTCGTCGGCGAGCCGACGTGCGGCGAGGGTGTGCATCGCTTCGTTCGCGATGTCGTAGTCGATGAGACCGGCGGGCCGGAGCAACCACGCCGGGCGCCGCCCGGTCACAGCCCGAGATCCTCGGCGAAGTCCCAGGTCTCGAGGTTGTACTTCACGCGCGCGAGGAAGCGCGTCGCGAGCTCGCCGTCGATCAAGCAGTGGTCCCACGACATCGAGATGTAGACCATCGAGCGCACGGCGATCGCGTCGTCCTCCACGACCACGGGCCGCTTCTGGATCCCGTCCAGCGACAGGATGGCGGCGTTGGGCTGGTTGATGATCGGCACCGACAGCAGCGAGCCGTACGGGCCGGGGTTCGTGATCGTGAACGTTGCGCCCTGCACCTC
>Ga0136846_1226733_pt1 | contig 32116 bp, 30 predicted proteins | sample HopSoiMetagenom2_FD_96841 | JGI IMG/M metagenome (GOLD analysis project Ga0136846, IMG submission 96841) | Grasslands soil microbial communities from Hopland, California, USA - 2 Assembly 2016 (version 4) | ecosystem: Environmental > Terrestrial > Soil > Grasslands | place: USA: Hopland...
GGGCGGCCACCCGCGCCGCCGCGCCGGCCGCGAGCAAGCGCGCCGCGCGTCCGGCGATCGCCGCCATCCCGATGCCGGAGCCGCTGAAGCCGCTGCCGGCCAGGACCGCGAAGAAGAAGGGGCGCTGAGATGTACGCCAATCCGTTCGATGTCTCGCCCGAGAAGCTGGCCGACGAGGCCCTGACCCTCCAGCAGAAGCTCGGCGCCGGGCTGGCCACGCTCGGCGAGCTCGGCGACGTCCACTACGGCGTCACCGACAAGGAAGAAGTCTGGCGTGACGGCAAGGTCGTGCTGTACCGCTTCAAGGGCCCGCGCGCGCCCACCGCGAAGGTGCCGATCCTGATCTGCTACGCGCTGGTCAACCGGCCGTACATGGTCGACCTCCAGGACGACCGTTCGCTGGTGAAGAACCTGCTCGCGCTGGGCGAGGACGTGTACCTGATCGACTGGGGCTACACCGACCGCGCCGATCGCTTCCTGACCCTCGAGGACTACATCGAGCGCTTCCTCGGCGGCGCGGTGGACCACCTGCGCGCCGCGCACCGGCTGGACGCGATCAACCTGCTCGGCATCTGCCAGGGCGGCGCGTTCTCGCTGAGCTACGCCGCGCTGCACCCGGGCAAGGTCAGGAACCTGATCACCATGGTGACGCCGGTGGATTTCCACACCGACGACAACATGCTGTCGAACTGGACCCGCGGCCTCGACATCGACCTGTTCGTCGACACCCTCGGCAACGTGCCGGCGGACCTGATGAACCTGTGCTACCTGACGCTCAAGCCGTGGCGGCTGTTCGTGCAGAAGTACGTGGGCATGGTCGACATCCTCGACGACCGCAAGGCGATGGAGGACTTCCTGCGCATGGAGCAGTGGATCTTCGATTCGCCGGACCAGGCGGGCGAGGCGTTCCGCCAGTTCATCAAGCAGTACTACCAGGGCAACGGTTTCGTCGAAGGCGGGATCGAGATCGGCGGCCGCGCGGTGGACCTCGGCTTCGTCGACATGCCGGTGCTCAACATCTACGCCGAGCAGGACCACCTGGTGCCGCCGTCGGCGTCGAAGCCGCTGGGCGGGCTGATCGGCAGCGAGGACTACACCGAGGTGTCGTTCCGCGGCGGCCATATCGGCATCTACGTCTCCGGCCGCGCGCAGAAGGAAGTGCCCGGCGCGATCCACGACTGGCTGGCGAGGCGCGCCAAATGATCGCCTCCCGGTTGCGTGCGGCCTGTGCGGTCGCGCTGCTGTGCGCCGGCGCCGCGTCCGCCGCGCCGGCGCCGCAGGCGCAGCGCGAGATCGGCGCGCTGATCGCCGGCCTCGGCGCCTCCGGCTGCCGCTTCGAGCGCAACGGAAGCTGGTACGACGCGAAGAAGGCGCAGGCGCACCTGCAGCAGAAGTACGACTACCTGCGCAAGCGCGACATGGCCGACACCGCCGAACTGTTCATCGAGCGCGCCGCCAGCGAAAGCAGCATGAGCGGCAAGCCCTACCACGTGCAGTGCGCGGGGCATGCAGTCGAGCCCTCGGCGCAGTGGTTCAAGCGGCGGTTGCAGGCGCTGCGCGCCGCGCCGGCGGCGCACTGAGGGACGCCCGGTGGACGCGACCCCGCGCCTGGTCCGCATCCGCGACGGCCGCGTCTTCGCCGGCGTGGTCGGCGGCATCGCCGCGCGCTTCGGCTGGAACCCGACGCTCACCCGCATCGGCTACGTGCTGGTGTCGGCGTTCTCGGCGGCGTTTCCCGGCATCCTCGTCTATCTCGTGCTGTGGCTGCTGATCCCGGAAGCGCCCGAGGCCTGAGCCTCGCCCGCGCCGCCGCGTTCGCGCTGGGCCTGCTGTGGGCGGCGCCGAACAGCCTGCTCGGGCTGGTCGCCGGCACGGCCGGGATGGCGCTGGGCGCGCGGCCGATGCTGGACCGGCGCGACTTCGCGCTGGTGTTCCGGCGGTTCCCGCTGGGGCCGGGCGGGGCGATGACCCTCGGCAACGTCATTCTCTGCACCGGCGAGTCGCTCGACGGCCAGTGCGACACGTACGCGCATCGCGCCGGCTGGTGCATGCAGCCGCGCACGCGGCTGGGCGACCACGAACGCGCGCACGTGCTCCAGTACATGGCGCTCGGGCCGCTGTTCCTGCCGCTGTACTTCCTGCATGGCGGGGTCAGCGTGCGCAACCGTTTCGAACGCGCCGCGGACCGCTACGCCATCACCGGCCGCGGCTGGTGGCCCTGGTTGCACGCGAATTCCGCGGCGGCGACGCGCGAGCAGTGGGCGCGGCCGCCGGACTGAGCGGCGGCCCCGGCGGCGGGCGTCGTCAGTAGTCGGGACGCAGTCGCACGGTCTCGAACTCGCGGCGCAGGCTGCGCAGGAAGATCGACGGCGCGAACCACGTGTAGACGCAGAACCCGAGCCAGGCGAAGGACAGCCATGCGGCGCCGTCCTCGAGGCCCTGCTCGCGCAGCGCGACGTCTGCGATCCGGTACACCAGATACAGGCCGACCAGCAGCGCGATGGCGCGGCGATTGGTGCCCGCGGTCACCCAGGTCTGGAATCGCCACCACAGGCCGAGCAGCCAACTGCGCCGGGCCTTGATCGCCGAGAGCAGGGTCAGCGCGCCGACGTCGCCGGGCTCGTTCTGCAGCGCCCACACGGCATGGGCGCGGGCGTCCTCGACCCGGCCCGCGGCGAGGTCGCAGTGGCCGAGCAGGGTCAGCGCTTCGACGTGCTCGGGATCGCGTTCGAGGGCGCGCTCGGCGAAGCGTCGGGCCTCGTCGCGGCGGCCGTCCTGGAACAGCAGCAGGCCGTACTGGGCGAGCGTGGCGGGATCGTCGGGGGCGAGCGCATGCGCCTTGGCGATCTCCTCCAGCGCACGCGCGTCCCGGCCCCAGTTGCGGTACAGCGACGCCGCGAGCCGGTAGCTTTGCGGTTCCTCCGGCGCGAGCGCGCGGGCTGCGTCGATGTGCGCCTCGGCCGCCGGGAACTCGCGACGCGCGATCGACACCGACGCCATCGCGAGGTGGCCGAGCACCGCATCGGGTTCCAGCGCCAGCGCCTGCGCGGCCTCGAGTTTCGCCGCGTGCAGCCGATGGCGCGAGACCAGGCACAGCGCCAGCGCCGCGTGCGCGTCGGCATCGTCGGGCGCTTCGCCCAGCAGCCGGGTGAGGACGTCGATCGCCTGGTCGTCGTGGCCGCCGTGGATCAGGCGCAGGGCGTGGTCGAGCATCCGCGACCGGCGCAGCTCGTCGCTCATCGCAGCGCCTCCTCGAGGATCCGCGGCAGCGCCAGCTTGTCGATCACGTTGCGCGCCAGCAGGAACCCGGCGAACAGGCCGATCGCGCCGTTGCGCAGGGTCCCGCCGTAGTGGGTCAGCAGTTCCGCGCTGCGCGACTGGTCGAGATACAGCAGGTAGGCGAAGGTGATCTTCAGCGCCGGGAACGCGAGCACCGCGTAGGCCACCGCGGATTTGTCGAGCCAGCCCTGGGCGTAGGCGTGCTGCAGGAGGAGGTGGATCAGCATGCAGCCGATCACGCTGGCGGCGACCCAGGCCCATTCGCGCAGCGCGGTGACGCTGCCCAGCGCGCGGCTGTTGAAGGCGAACCACGCCAGGCCGAAGCCGTTGCCGGCGAGCATGATCGCCAGCAACGGCCACATCGGGTCGACCGCGTAGCGCACCAGGCCGCTCGGGCGGGGCTCGTCGGGAATGCGATAGCGCGCGGCGGCCATGTTCATGTCTGCGAATCGAGGAACTTCAGCACGTCGTCGTACTGGCCGGCCTGGTTGGCGTAGCGCGCGTGGTTGCGGGCGCTGGTCAGCCATTCGAGCGTGGTGGGACGGGTCCGCGCCAGCGCGTCGCGCAGGTGGCGCATGCCGATCGCGGTCTCGCGGCCGGTCTCGATCGATTCCTCGATCGCCTCGTCCGCGGCGGTGTCGACCAGGTTGCGCAGGTCGGCGCCGGAGTGCCCGGAGGTGCGCTTGACCAGTTCGGCCAGGTCGAGGTCGCCGGCCTGCGGACGGCCGTCCAGCAGCAGCCGCAGGATGATCCCGCGCGCGGCGGCGTCCGGCGGCGGCACGAACAGCACGCGATCGAAGCGGCCCGGGCGGCGGAACGCCGGATCGACCGCCCACGGCACGTTGGTCGCGCCCAGCACCAGCACGTGCTGGTTGTTCTGCGCGAAGCCGTCCAGCTCGGTCAGGAACTGGCTGACCAGCTTCGCGGTGGTGGCCTCGCGCGAGTGCTGGCGCTTGCCGCCGATCGCCTCGACCTCGTCGAAGAACACCACCGACGGCGCGGTGCGGCGCGCCATCTGGAAGATCTCGTGCAGCTTGCGCTCGGACTCGCCGATGTACATGTCCAGCACGTCGGTGATCGAGACGTTGTAGAACTTCGCGCCGCACTCGCCGGCGGTGGCGCGGGCGAGCAGGGTCTTGCCGCAGCCGGGCGGGCCGTACATCAGGATGCCGCCGCCGGACTGGCGCTTGAAGCGCTGGAACAGCGACGGCTTGAGGAACGGGGTGATGATCCGCCGCCGGATCTCGCGCTTGACCTCGTCCAGGCCGCCGACGTCGTCGAAGCCGATCCGCGGCGCCGCCGGTTCGAGCAGGCGCACCACGTCGTGCGCGGCGGTGTCGTCGTTGGCGATGCTCGGCACCGCCTCGCCGCGTCCGCCGCGCGCGTCGGCCAGCGACACCACCTTGCCGCTGAGCTGAGAGAAGAAACCGGCGTCCTCGATCGCGGGATTGGCCGCGACCGCGGCCCGGTAGGTCTCCAGCGCCTCGCCGCGCCGCCCGTCGGCGAACAGCAGCCGCGCCTTCGCCATCAGCGCTTCGCCGGAGTCGGCCGGCGCCAGCCGCAGCAGCGCCTCGTGTTCGCCGGCGGCGTCGAGCAGGCGCAGCGCGCGCTGGCGCCGCGTCTCGTCGTCGAGCGCGTCCGTGCCGCACAGCGCCAGGATCTCCAGCAGCGTCGCCGCGTCCTCGTGCGCCAGGCAGGCGTCGAGCACGACTCCGCGCAGCGGCAGGTTGCCGGGCGTGGCCCGGAGCGCCGCGAGCAGGGCGGCGAGCTGGGGATCGGTGGGGGCGTCGGTCATGCGTCCGTTCAGCGCCAGATCGACAGGCGCTCGCTCTCCGGCGCCAGCATCGGGTTGCCGGCCTTGCAGCCGAACGCGGGGCCGAAGGCCGGCGACTGCATCGCCGGTGCGTTCGCGCGCCACGGGCCCGGCGCATAGGGCGAGGTGGCGGCCATCGCGGCGGCCGCGGCGGGCGCGACCTGCTGCGCCCACAGCCGGGCCCAGCCGCGGAAGAAGGCCTGCTGGTCCGCGGCCTTCGCCTGCGGTTCGGCCTTGGCGTACGCGGCCCAGGCCAGTTCGAAGCCGGAGAGGTCGCCGATGTTGCCGGCGAGCGTGCGCGCGCCGTCGACCTTCGTCGCCGGATTGCCCGGGTAGGGGAGCTTGCCGTAGTACGACGCCAGCGATGCGGTCCGGGTCTGCCAGCCGGCGGCGGTGTCGGCCGACCACCAGTCGCGCAGCGCCTCGCTAGCGTCGACCAGGCGGCCGCGGTTGTCGACCGCCGAGGTCAGCTCGTAGCCGACCACCGCGCCGAAGGCGCCGTACTGCCCGGCGGCGGATTCCTTCATGTCCAGCACCGGCGGCTGCAGCAGCGCGGCGGTCACGAACAGCCGGTTGTGGGCGATGTCGTAGCTGATCGCCGGCGACTGCGGCAGCACGTCCCAGCGGCGCTCGGCGCTGGCGCGGCCGATCCGCTTCATTTCCTCGCGGTGGTGCCAGGTGGACGCGATCAGGATGTTGCTGCCGAAGCTGCCGCGGCCCATCGGCTGCAGGCTGAAGTCGAGGATGTTGCTCGGCGCGCCGATCTGGATCTTGACCCGGTCGACCTTGTTGCGCGCTTCCTGCTTGGTGGCGTCGTCCATCCAGGTGTTGCGGTAGATCGCCTCGCCCAGCGCGAGCTTGACGTCGCGGGCGATGGCCTCGGCGCGCTCGCGGGTGGCGTCGGGCAGGTAGCGCGCGACGTATTCGTGGGCGAGCATGTCGCCGGCGGAGGTGTTGATCGCGTCCAGCACCTGGCGCCAGCGCGGCGCCTGCTCGAGGTCGCCGCGCAGCAGCCGGCCGCGGAAGTCGAATTCGACGTCGCGCCAGGACTTGCTCAGGTAGGCGGCCATGGCGTTGCCGACCTGGAAGCGCAGGTAGGCCTGCCATTCGGCCGGCTTGAGGCTGGTGACCAGCTTGTCCAGTTGCGCGAACAGCGCGGGATCGGCCATCGACACCTGTTCGGCGCCCACGCCCTGGACCTTGAGGAAGGCGGCGAGCTGCAGGTTGCGGTATTTCTTGGCGAAATCCTTGGTCGGCACCGGGTTGTAGGTGGCCTTGATGCTGCGCAGCTCCTCGCGGGTCTTGGAGGCGCGGGCGATGCGCGTTTCGAGGTCGATGACCAGTTGCGCCTCGGCGGCCGCCTTGTCCTGCGGGGTGCCGGCGAGCACCAGGATCTTCTGCACGTAGCCGTTGTAGCGGCCGAGCAGCGCGCGCGCGTCGGGATCGGTGCGGGTGTAGAAACTGGGGTCGGGCAGGCCGAGGCCGCCCTGGGCGAAATAGCCGAAGTAGGTGACGAGGTTGCGCAGGTCGATGTCGGCGGTGAAATTGAAGGCCACCGGGATGCCGACCTGGTGCAGCGCCGCGATCGCGGGCGCCACGTCCTGCGACTTCTTGATCGCGCCGATGCGCGCCAGCAGCGGCGCGATCGGGCCGGCGCCGTCGCGCTCGACCGCCGCTTCGTCCAGGCCGCTGGCCCAGAAGTCGCCGAGCAGCTTCTGGACGCCGTTCTGGGGCGAGGTCATCGCGCCGTCGAGCAGGTCGCGCTGCTGCTGCACGCTGCGCTCGGCCAGTGCGCCGAGGGCGCTGACCGCGCCGTCGGCGGGGACCGGATTGGCCTTCAGCCAGTCCGCGTTGGCGTACGCGTAGAGGTCGGTGCAGGCGCTGGGCGCCGCCGGGGCCTTGGGACCGGTCGCGGCCGGCCTGCGCTTCTTGGCGGCGTCGGCCTGCGGCGTGGCGACGGCGAGGGTCAGGCAGAGGGCGAGGGCGGTGGGGCGCAGCAGGGAGAAGCCGTTCGGGTTCGACATCGCGGGGGCGGTCCGGGAGAGTCCGGGGAGTGTAACAAGCCCGTCCCGCGCGCCGAACGCCGCGGGCGTCACGTTTCCGGCCGCCCCGTTCAGGCTTCGGCGATCATGCCCGTGCGCTCACGCCCCCGCGCTCATGCCCGCCATCGCGCCCGGCATCACGCCCGCGCTCAAGGCGCGGTCGCCTGCTGCGGGACCTTGCGCAGCTTCGAGGTGTCGTAGCCCAGCGCGGCCAGGCGCGCCACCAGCGCCGCGTAGTCCTCGTCGGGCAGGGTCGGCGTGCGCGCCATGATCCAGGCGTAGTCGCGATCGCTGCGGGCCACGATCGTGCGGCTGTAGTCGGCGTCCACGTACGCGATCACGTATTCGGCCTTGATCGGCCAGACGAACTGCATCCCCCACACCGCATTGCCGGTGCCGGGGCGCACGGTGCCGACCGGGTGCATGGTCTTCAGCGGCTTGTCGAAGCCGCCGCGACGCTGGCGGTAGGTGGTCTGGACCTTGCCGTCGTCGCGCAGCGCGTAGGACTCGACCGCGTCGTAGGCGTCCTTCTCGATGAAGGTCGGGATGTTGGCGATCACGTACCAGTCGCCCATGAAGCGCGGCAGGTCGACCGGGGCGGCGGTGGGAATCGTCGGTGGTTTCTCGCGGCCGAGCGCGTAGACGCCGCCCGCTCCCATCAGGACGAGCAGCGCGAGCAACTTGAGCATGGTCGGTCTCCGGGACATGGCGGGGGTCAATCGGGGCGGGCGAAGCGGTAGTGCGCGACCAGCCATTCGCGGCCGCCGGCGTAGCCGAAGAGTTCGGCGCAGGCCATCCAGAACATCCGCCAGCGCTGGAACCACAGCGGCGCGAGGTCGCCGTAGGCCTCGCGCAGCACGGCCATCACCGCGTCGCGTCGCGCGTCCTGGTTCTGCAGCCAGTGGTTGGCGGTCTTCTCGTAGTGGGTGCCGTCCACCAGCCAGCGCTGCTCGATCCGCAGGTCGCGCTGGAACCACGGCAGGGTGTCCGCGGCCGGCATCAGCCCGCCGGTGAAGAAATGCCGGCCCATCCAGTTGTCCTCGCCCTCGGTCTCGAACGGGTACATCAGGGTGCGGTGGGCGAAGATGTGCACGAACAGGCGCCCGCCCGGCGCGAGCCAGCCGGCGATGTTGCCCAGCAGGGTCTCGTAGTTGCGCATGTGCTCGAACATCTCGATCGACACGCAGCGGTCGAACGCCGCCGCCGGCAACTGCAGGCGATTGACGTCGCAGGTGATCACCTCGACGTTGCCGAAGCCGCGCGCCCGGCACTGCGCCAGGATGTGCTCGCGCTGCGGCCGCGAATTCGACACCGCGGTGATGCGCGCGTTGGGAAGGTGTTCGGCCATCCACAGCGTCAGCGAGCCCCAGCCGCAGCCGAGTTCGAGGATGCGCTGGCCGTCGGCGAGCTGCGCGCGCTCGCCGTAGAGCGCCAGCATCGCCTCCTCGGCCTGGGCCAGGGTCTCGTCGCCGCGCGGGTAGTAGGCGCAGGAATACTTCAGCCGCGGGCCCAGGCATTCGCGGAAGAACGCCGGCGGCAGCTCGTAGTGCTGGGCGTTGGCGGCGTCGGTGTGGATCGCGAGCGGGCTCGCGCGCAGCGCCTCGATGCGGGCGCGGAAACGCTCGGCCTGCGCCTCCGGGCCGCCGGCGGATTCGGCGCGCAGGCGATCCGCGCACTGGCGCCGGATGCCGTGGCGCAGCAGCGCGTCGGGCAGCAGCCCGCGTTCGGCGAGGCCGATCAGGCCGGGGCCGGGACGATCGGTCGCCAGTTCGTGGGGCAGGGCGGCGGTCGGGTGCGTCGTGGGCGTCGAGGTCATCGCTCGGCTCCTTCGGAGTGGGCGGGGGAAGGGGAGGGTTTGGGGAACCAGGGGAACAGCATCGGCGTGGTCCGCTGGTAATCGCGGTAGTCCTCGCCCCGGCTGCGCAGCGCCTGCTGCTCGGTGAACGGGATGCCGCTGATCCAGCGCAGGAACGCGAACATCACCACCGGCCCGGCGCAGGCCAGCGCGAAGCGCGGCGAACCGACCGCGAGCGCGACGTAGGCGAACCACTGGGTCCACTCGAAGAAGTAGTTCGGGTGCCGCGAGTAGCGCCACAGCCCGCTGCGCATCGTCCGGCCCTTGTTCGCCGGGTCGGCGCGATGCCGCGCCAACTGCGCGTCGGCCAGCGCCTCGCCGCCGGCGCCGAGCAGCCAGATCGCGACCGCCACCGCCGCCCAGGCCGGCGACGCCTGCGGGTTGGCCGCGACCGCCGCGAACGGCAGCGCGAACAGCACGATCAGCAGCGCCTGGAACTGGAAGAACAGCCAGAAGTACAGTTGGTTGCCGTTCCAGTGGGTGCGCAGGTGGCGGTAGCGGCCGTCCTCGGGCTCGGCGCGGACGCGATGCCACAGGTGCAGCGCCAGGCGCAGGCCCCAGAGGCCGCCGAGCGCACCGCCGACCAGCCGCGGCAGCGCGGCGCCGTCGCCCAGCGCGCACAGCAGCACCGCGCTGCCGCCGACGCCGAACGACCACAGCACGTCGACGATGCCGGCGTTGTCGCGGCGCTTCTGCCACCACCAGCCGAGCGTCATCATCGCCGCGGCGAGGGCCCAGACCAGGGCGAGCGAGGACCAGAGGCTCATGCGGCGCCTCCGGCCAGGGTCGCGCGCGCAGGCGGCGAGGCGCCGGCGTGGCGCGAGGCCAGCAGCGCCAGCAGCCCCAGCGCGAGGCACCAGCCCGCGGCGAGCATCGCCAGGGTCATCGCGCGCGGATCGGGGAAGGCCAGCACGCCGGTTGCGCGGGCGGCGCCGAGGTAGGCCAGCGGCCCGCCGATCGCGCCGACCAGCGCGGCCAGCAGCGGTCGCGCGGTCAGCGCGCGCAGCGAATGGCGCAGGGTCAACGCGAACGCGCCCCAGAGCGTCAGCATCCACAGCGGCGCGCCGCCGGCCGGCAGCGCGGGCGCGGCGGGGGTGAAGACGATCGCGCCGGAAGCCGACAGCACGCCGTCGATGACCAGCCCGCAGGCGACCGCCGCGGCGACCAGCGCCAGTTCGCGCCGCCGCTCGCCGCGGTCGCGGACGATCGCGCCCAGGTGCAGCGCCAGGAACGCCAGCGCGGCGAGCGGGCCGGGCCACCACAGACCGCGGCCGGCGCCGATCACGGTCGCGAACCAGACCGACTGGTAGGCGACGGCGTTGAGCAGGATCGTCCGGCGGCTCATGCCTGCAGCGCCTCGCGCGGGAGCTCGGGCATCGGCGCCGGCGCGCGGTGGCCGGGCCGGGCCAGCAGCAGTTGCGCCACGCCGATCGAGCGCTCGCGGAAACCGCCTTCGCAGTAGGCGAGGTAGAACTCCCACAGGCGGATGAAGCGTTCGTCGTGGCCCAGCGCCCGCACCTGCGGCAGCGCGGCCATGAAGCGTTCGCGCCAGGCCGCCAGCGTGCGCGCGTAGGACAGCCCGAAGTCCTCGAGCTGGATCAGCGCGAGATCGCTGGCGCGGGTCTTGGCCGCGAGCATCGCCGCGATCGACGGGATGAAGCTGCCGGGGAAGACGTGGCGCTTGATGAAGTCGACCGAGCGCAGCGCCTGTTCGTAACGGTGGTCCTCGATCGTGATCGCCTGGACCAGACCGAGGCCGTCGGGCTTCAGCAGCGCGGAGAGCTTGGCGAAATAGGTCTCCATGTACTCGGCGCCGATCGCCTCGATCATCTCGATCGAGACCAGCTTGTCGTAGCTGCCCTGCAGGTCGCGGTAGTCCTGCAGCAGCAGGGTCACGCGATCCTGCAGGCCGGCGTCGGCCACCCGCTGCGCGGCGAGGGCGTGCTGTTCCTTCGAGATGGTGGTGGTGGTGACGTGGCAGCCGTAGTGGGTCGCCGCATGCACGGCGAAGCCGCCCCAGCCGGTGCCGATCTCGACCACGCGGTCGCCGGGCCCGAGGTCGAGCTTGCGGCAGATGCGGTCGAGCTTGCGGGTCGAGGCGGTGTCGAGGTCGTCCCCGTCGCCGGCCCAGATGCCCGACGAATACATCAGGTCCGGCGACAGGAACGTGGAGAAGAAGTCGTTGCCGAGGTCGTAGTGCGCGGCGATGTTGCGGCGGCTGCCGTCGCGGGTGTTGCGGCGCAGCGCGTGCCAGGCGCGCATCGCGACGCCGCCGAGGCGGGCGAGGCCGGTTTCCATGCCGTCGAGCAGGTCGCGGTTGCGCACCAGCAGGCGGACGAGGCCGACCAGGTCGTCGCAGCGCCAGAGGCCGTCGATGTAGGCCTCGCCGGCGCCGACGCTGCCGTTGCCGGCGATCGCGCGGTAGAAGCCGGGATCGAGCACTTCCAGCCGCACCACGAGGTCGTCGTCGCGGTCTGCGGCGCCGATCGGCGTCGTGCCGAACGCGTCGCGCAGCAGCACGCGGCCGTGGCGCAGGCCGGCGAGCTGCGCGATCAGCCGGGCGCGCAGGAAGCGGTCGAGCGCACCGTAGTCCGCGGCCCGGGCGGCGCGGGCGGTGTCGACGCGGGGGATGAGTTCGGTCATCGGGAACCTCGGAGGGACAGGGCGCGGGTGGGATGGTCGTGGACCGGCGTGCGCTTGAGCCACAGCCGCAGCGCCTGCCAGTGGATGGCGCCGATCACCTGCGCGGTCATCAGCGGATGGCGCCACAGCAGGCGGCGCAGCGACGCGGCGTCCAGCGGGCGGCGTTGCAGGTGCAGGGTCGCGTCGAATTCGCGGTCGCCGTCGCGCAGCACGTCCATGTGGACGCGGAGGTCGTCGCCGGGCACGGTGAAGCGCCACGCGTAGTCGCGGGCCATCGGCAGGAACGGCGACACGTGGAAGCGCTTGGCGAACGACCAGCCCAGCGCGCGGCCGCGCCGCTCCGCGGCCTCGACCGGCAGCACGTAGGCGTGGCGCTCCTTCCACGGCGTGTTGGTGATCTCGGCGACGATGCAGTCCAGGCGTTCGCCGTCGGCGGCGTGGCAGTAGTAGAAGCTGACCGGGTTGAACACGTAGCCGAAGTAGCGCGGATGGGTCAGCAGCCGGATCGGGCCCTGCGGCCTGCGGCCGAGCGCCGTCGCCACGCGTTCGCGCACCGCCTCGGCCAGCGGCACATCGGGATCGCCGAGGTAGTCGCTGCGCCGGAATTCGGCGAGGTTGCGGCGATCGACCGACCACAGCGGCCGGCCGTCGAAGACCCGGTCGAGTTCGTCCAGGTCGAGGTAGAGCTGGGCCATGCGATAGCGGAACGCGTGCGCGCGCGGCGCATGGCGGCGATGGCGCACGCCGCCTTCGTAGATCGCGCTGGCGAGCGCGGCGCTCATGCCGGCACCGGCGCGGCCTCGGGCGTCGCGGCGGCGGCCTGCGCCGCCGGCCAGCGCACGCCGAGCGCGGTCGCCACCTCGACCGCGCTGCGCATGCCGTCCTCGTGGAAGCCCCAGCCCCAGTACGCGCCGGCGAACCAGGTGCGGCGGCGGCCCTGGATCTCGGCCTTGCGCGCCTGCGCGGCGACCGACGCGTGGCTGTAGACCGGATGGTGGTAGCGCATCCGGCGCAGGACCCGGTCGGGGTCGATCGCGTCGGCGCCGTTGAGCGTGACCACCAGCGGCTCCGGTGCGTCGAGGCCCTGCAGCAGGTTCATGCAGTAGCTGACCGTGCAGGCGTCGGTGGGGTCGCGCGGCACCAGCGCGTTCCACGCCGCCCACGCCTTGCGCCGGCGCGGCAGCAGCCGGGCGTCGGTGTGCAGCACGGTGTCGTTGGCCTGGTAGGGGATCGCGCCGAGGATCGCGGTCTCGGTGTCGCTGGCGTCGCTGAGCAGGCGCAGCGCCTGGTCGCTGTGGCAGGCGAGGACGACCTGGTCGAAGCGCTCGGCGCCGTCGTCGGTGAACACGGTGACGCCGTCGGCATCGCGCAGCAGCATGCGCACCCGGCTCGCGACCCGCGCCTGCACCCGCCAGCGCGCCTCGAGCGCGCGCACGTAGGTGCGCGACCCGCCGCGCACCACCCGCCACTGCGGACGATCGTTCACCTGCAGCATCTGGTGGTTGGCCATGAACCGCACCAGGTATTGCGCGGGAAAGGCGAGGATCCGCGACGCCGGCGACGACCACAGCGCCGAGGCCATCGGCACCAGGTGGTCGTCGCGGAACGCCGCGCCGTAGCCGCCGGCGTCGAGGTACTCGCCGAGGGTCGGCCCCGGGCCGGGCGCGTCCAGCAGCGCCGGGGCCTCGCGATAGAACCGGGTCAGGTCGCGGAGCATGCCCCAGAAACGCGGCGAGACCAGGTTGCGGCGCTGGCAGAACAGCGTGGCGAGCGTGGTCGCGTTGTATTCCAGCCCGCTGGCCTCGTTGCGGACCGAGAAGCTCATCGTGGTCGGCTGCGAGGCGACGCCGAGTTCGTCGAACAGGGCGGTCAGCAGCGGGTAGTGGGCGGGGTTGTGGACGATGAAGCCGGTGTCCACGGCGTAACGGCGGCCGTGCAGGTCGATGTCGTGGGTGTGGGTGTGGCCGCCGAGGCGGTCGTCCGCCTCGAACAGCACCACCTCGTGGCCGCGCGAGAGCAGCCAGGCGGAGGCGAGGCCGGCGATGCCGGAACCGACGATCGCGATGCGCATCAGCGGACCTCCGCGCGCGCCGCCACCCAGGCCGGCACCGGCCGCAGGTCGCGGACCAGCCCGACCAGCGCCAGCGCGCGCAGGCCGTAGTAGGTCAGGTCGATCTCCCACCAGCGGAACCCCTGGCGGGCGGAGCCGGGGAAGAAGTGGTGGTTGTTGTGCCAGCCCTCGCCGAAGGTCAGCAGCGCCAGCCACCAGTTGTTGCGGCTGTCGTCGCGGGTCGGGAAGCGGCGGCGGCCGAAGCGGTGGGCCAGCGAATTGATGGTGACGGTGGCGTGGAACAGCGCCACGGTGGAGACGAAGAAGCCCCAGACCAGCATCTGCCAGGCGTCGGTGCCCAGCTCGGGCGCGGCGCGTTCGAGCCAGGCGCCGGTCGCGAACAGCGCCACCGCCAGCAGCACCGGGACGAGGATGTCGAAGCGGTCCAGCCAGCGCAGTTCGGGGTAGCGGGCGAGGTCGCGGACCCGGTCGAAGTCGGTGCGGAACCCCTCGCCGGTCAGGAACCAGCCGACGTGGCTGCGCCAGAAACCGTGGACCTTCGGCGAATGCACGTCGCGCTCGGTGTCGGCGTGGCGGTGGTGGTTGCGGTGGTGCGCCGCCCACCACAGCGGGCCGCGCTGCACGCAGGAGGCGCCAATCAGCGCGAACGCGAACTGCACCGCGCGCGAGGTGCGGAACGTGCGGTGCGAGAAATAGCGGTGGTAGAAGCCGGTGATCGCGAACATCCGGATCGCGTACAGCGCCAGCGCGGTGGCGATCGCCACCGGCGAGACGCCGACCGCGAACACCCCGAGACAGGCCAGGTGCAGGCCCAGGAACGGCGCCGCGCGCAGCCAGTCGATGCCGTCGCGATCGCCACCGGCGTCGTCGGCGACGTCCGCGGCGGTGTCGAACCAGCGCCGCAGGGCGGCGCGCAGCCGGGTCTGCAATGGGGCCGCACGTGGGGCAGGGGACGACGGCATCGGGCTCTCCTCGGATTCCGCAGCCTGATACGCGGGCCGCGGCGATCCGGATGCACCGTTCGATGCATCCGGCGCGAGGTCAGAGCAGGACGACTTCGCCCTTGGCGATGATCGGCCCGGTGGCGACGCCGTGCGGCGCGCCGCCCTTGGGCTCGAGGGTGATCGCGAGCAGCGCGCCCTTCGACAGGCCGGCGCGCAGGGCGTCGGGCACCTTGACCGTGTGCGAGCGGTTGATCGAGACGATGCCCAGCGATTCGGCCTTGCCGCCCGGCGGGATCAGCCACAGTTCCGGCTCGCGACCCTGCGCATCCGCCGCCGCGGGCACCGGCACCATCAGCACGGTGCCGGCGCGGGTGTCGATCGAGGCCAGCCAGCCCGGCGAACCGTCGTCGTGGGCGAGGGTGGTGACCGGCTTCGGTGCGTTCGGGTCTTCGACCGGCGGCGGCGTGACCGCGACCGGTCCCGGTCCGGGGCCGGTGTCGGTCGGTCGGAACAGCCCCGGCGGGCCGATCACGATCGCGGCGATCGCCGCGGCCGCGGCCAACCCGGCGACCGTGCGCCAGACGCCCGCGTTCTGCCACAGCCCCGGCTTGGTGCGCGCGGGGTCGCCGGCGGCGGCCCAGCCCAGCCGGGTGCGGATCCGCGGCCAGACGTGCGCGGGAACCTCGGCCGCGGGCCAGTCCGCCAGCAGCGGCGCGAGCCGGCGTTCCCACTCGGCGACCAGCCGGGCGAAGCCGGGGTCGCGTTCGATGCGCGCGGCGACCGCGCGGCGCTGGTCGGCGTCGAGCACGCCGAGCACGTACTCGCCGGCGAGCAGATCGGCGGAGGGCGGGTCGCGGCCCTCGAAATCCTGGTCGTGAAGGTCGCGGATGTTCATGCGTCCAGGCACCCGCGCAGTTGAAGCAGGCCGCGGCGGATCCAGCTCTTGACCGAGCCCAGCGGCGAAGCGATGCGTTCGGCCAGCTCCTCGTAGGTGGAACCGTCGAAGAACGCGGCGCGGATCAGGCTGCGGCGGCGCGGTTCGAGCTGCTCCATGCACGCCTCCAGCCGCGCGCGATCGTCGGCCGCGGTGGCGGTCTGCAGCGGCGAGGCGCCGCCGTCGACGACGTCCTCGGCGACGTCGATCGGGGCCAGCGCGCCGCGCGCCGGCAGCGCGCGCAGGCGATCCACCGCGCGATTGCGGGCGATCGTCGCCAGCCACGCCGCCGCGCCGGCGCGACCCGGGTCGAACTGGTGCGCCTTGTTCCAGATCGCGACGAAGACCTCCTGGAGCACGTCCTCGGCTTCGGCGCGATCCTGCAGCAGACGCAGGCAGATGCCGAACAGGCGCGACGAGGCTGCGCGGTAGAGCGACTCGAACGCCGTGCGGTCGCCCTCGGCGACGGACAGCAGCAGTGCGTCGAGGCGATCGGCGTCCTGCGGCGGCGGTGCGGACTCGAACATCCGGGGTGTCCGGGTGGGGGGCGGGGCCGTCATGTTCAGCGACATCGTCCGCCGCGACAAGGGCTCGCGCGGACCCATCGCAAGATGCACGACCGCAAGCGGTGCGGCCGAGGAGTGCGCGCCCGCGCCTGCGCGGCGCGCAGGCGTCCGCGGGGGCGGCGGGGGAAAGGGGGCGGTCGTCACGATGTCCACGCCGGGGGATACGGCGCCGGCGCGGCGACGGATGCATCCGCAACGACGAAAGGCCCGGCAGGGGCCGGGCCTTCGTGCAGCTCGCCCGGCGCAGGACGGCGCGGTGCGCCGTCCTGCGCGTGGTCTCACCAGATCTGGATGCGCTTGTCGCCGTCGCGGACCATGGCGTCGCCGGCCTTGCACTGGAACGCGTTGGCGAACGCCGGCATGTTCGACGGGGCGCCGATGGCGCGGAAGTTGGCCGGGGCGTGCGGGTCGGTCACCAGCCGGACTTCGAGCTCCTTCGGGGTGAAGTTGCGGCGCCAGATGGTGCCGAAGTTCAGGAAGAAGCGCTGGTCGCGGGTCATGCCGTCGATCATCGGGTCGGGCTTGCCGGCGGTGGCGTGGCGCATCGCGTCGTAGGCGACGTTGATGCCGCCGAGATCGGCGATGTTCTCGCCCAGCGTCAGCTTGCCGTTGACGTGCTTGCCCGGCGCGGCCTCATAGCCGTCGAACTGCGCGATCAGCTTGTCGGTGAGCGCCTCGAAACCCTTGGCGTCGGCGTCGGTCCACCAGTTCTCGAAGTTGCCGGTGGGCCCGAAGCGGCTGCCCTGGTCGTCGTAGCCGTGGATCATTTCGTGGCCGATGACCGTGCCGATGCCGCCGTAGTTGACCGGATCGTCGGCCTTCGGGTCGAAGAACGGCGGCTGCAGGATCGCCGCCGGGAACACGATCTCGTTCTGCTGCGGGTTGTAGTAGGCGTTGACCGTCTGCGGGCTCATGCCCCATTCGGTCTTGTCGACCGGCTTGCCGATCTTGGCCAGCTCGTAGCGGTAGTTGAACGCGTTGCCGGCAAGGATGTTGTCGACGTAGCTGCTGCGCGAGGTCTTGAGCCCGGAGAAGTCGCGCCACTTGTCGGGGTAGCCGATCTTGGGCGTGAACGCGGCCCACTTCTGCAGCGCCTTCTGCTTGGTCTCGGGGCTCATCCAGGTCAACTGCTCGATGCGCAGCTTGAGCGCGTCGCGCAGGTTCTGCACGAGCTGCTCCATCCGCACCTTGGACTCGGCCGGGAACGCCGCCTTCACGTAGAGCTGGCCCAGCGCTTCGCCGGCTTCGCCCTCGATCGTGCCGAGCACGCGCTTCCAGCGCGGCTTCATTTCCTTCTGGCCGCGCATGGCACGGCTGTAGAAGTCGAAGTTCTCCTGGACGAAGGCCGCGCTGAGGAACGGCGAGGCGCCGTCCACGGTGTGGAAGCGCAGGTAGCTCTTCCACGCCGCGACCGGGGTATCGCCCAGCATCTTGCTGACTTCCTGGTGGAAGGCGGGGATCGCCAGCGAGAACATCTTCGGCACCGCGACGTCCTGCGATTCGAAGAACTTCGTCCACGGGAAGTTCGGCGCGAGCGCGTCGGCCTGGGCCGGGGTCACCGGGTTGTAGGACAGCGCCATGTCGCGCGAGAGCTCCTCGCTGGACTTGGACACCCCGGCGAGGCGGGTCTCGAACGCGATCACGTCCTTCGCCTGCCTGGCGGCGTCGGCGGCCGGGATGCCCGACAGCGCCAGCACCTTCGCGACGTGCTGCTGGTAGGCCTCGAGCTTGTCCTTCTTGTCGGCGTCGAAGTAGTAGGCCTTGTCGGGCAGGCCGAGGCCGCCCTGGAAGGCGTAGGCGATGTTGACGTTGGAGTCCTTGAAGTCCGGGCTCGGGCCGAAGCTGAACAGGACGTTCTCGCCGCGGGCGGCGGTGTCGCGCAGGTACTGGGCGACCGAGGCGCCATCGGTGAGGCCGTCGATCTCGGCCAGGCGGCTGTTCAGCGGCTTGATGCCCTGGGCTTCGATCGCCTTCTCGTCCATGCCGGTGGCCCAGAAATCGCCGACCAGCTTCTCGACGCCGGTCGCCTTCGGATCGGCGGCGGCGCGTTCGGCCAACTGGTGCTGCACCGCCAGCGAGCGCTCGGCGAGCATCTCGAAGGCGCCCCAGGACGTGCGATCGCCGGGGATCGCATTCGTGGCCAGCCACTTGCCGTTGACGTAGTCCCCGAGGTTGTTGCAGACGTTCTTCGAGGCGTCGATGTCGGTGGCCTTGAACTGGTTGAACGGCGGCAGCTTGCTCTGGTCGAGCGTCGGCGCGGCCGCACGGGCGGGCTTCGCGGCGAACGCGGCATCGGCGCCCACCAGGGCGACCCCCGCGACGGCGACGGCGACGGCGGCGGAGAGCAGGAGCAGGCGGGGGTTGGGGGAAGCGGAAGGACGAGCGTTCACGGAGTCTCCGGCCCGGCGGGCGTGGGATGAGGGCAGGCCCCGGTCGGGGCGTGCCGCGACTCTAGCGCCGGCCGCGGCCGCGGTCCGGTGTCGAAGGTCATGGCGTCGCGGCCGGGCCTGTCCCCTGGGCCAGCAGGTTTGCGTTCAAGAGCACAGACCGCTCGCGATCGACGGTCGCCGTCCCGTCCCTCCTTCCCGAACAAGGTGAAACCAGTGAAAAGCCCGAATCTGCTTGCCGCCTGCCTCGCGCTCGCGCTCCCCCTCGTCGCCATGAGCCAGGACGCGCTCGCTGCCGGCCGCCAGCCCAACTCGGAGCGCGCCGAACTGGTCCGCCGGATCGTCCTGAAGTGGGGCGGTCACGTCCAAGAGGCCTACAAGGCCGATGTCCGCCGCTGGGCGGACGGCATGGGGTCGGTGTTCGCGAAGTCCTCGATCGAAGCGCTGCGCCGCGCCGCCGACGCCAAGACGTTCGACCGGATGAACGACGAATTGCTGGTCAGCGGTGGCAAGCCCGGCTCGCCTTCGCTGCAGGCCGCCTCGGCCGCCAGCGGCACCAGGATCGCCAAGGTGCTCGGCGATGCCGCCAGCGACCTGGTGTACGTGCCGGTCACGCCCTGCCGCATCCTCGACACCCGGGTCGCCGGCGGCGCCATCCCCGCCAACGGCACCCGCGATGTCGACGTCACCGCGGTCAGCAACTACAGCTTCCAGGGCGGCGATGCCAGCAACTGCGGCGGCGCCGGCGCCGCCGGCTCCTTCGCCGCGGTCGCGGTCAATTTCACCGTGGTCACGCCGTCCATCGCGGGCTACATCACCGCTTATCCGTACGGCGCGACCCGGCCGCTCGCGGCGACCGTGAACTACTCCGCCGGCGACATCCGCGGCAACTTCGCGATCGTCCAGCTCGACCAGGGGTCGGCGGCTCCGGAAATGACCATCTATTCATACGCGCAGACCCACGTGGTCGCCGACATCGTCGGTTACTACATCAACCCGGCGGCCACCGCGCTGCAGTGCCAGGACACCGCGAACACCATCACCAGCGTCGCCGCCGGCAACACCGCGAACGTCACCGCGCCGGCCTGCCCGACCGGCTACACGATGACCGCCACCAACTGCGAGGCGGGCAGTTGGCAGATGCCGTTCGTGTTCCAGCACGGCGGCACCTGCTCGGCGCAGAACAACGGTGCGGCCGCGGCCGAGTTGCGCGCATCGCGCACCTGCTGCCGCGTGCCGGGTCGCTGATCCGCGCCGGAGTCTCGCGTCAAGACGTCGTGGCCGCCGATGGCGGCCGCGCGCTCCGGAAGGGCCCGCGCAAGCGGGCCCTTCCGCGTACCGGGGGTGAAGGGGGGCATCTCACTTTCGTCATCCGGATGCGGCACCATAGGCGGCCTCATGCCGCCCGGGGGGTCCGGGCGGCCATCCATCCCTCGAGGAGTTCCGCACCGTGAAGTTCCGTCCGCCTGTCGCGGCCGTCCTGGCCTGCGTCCTTTCCTTCGCATCCGCATTTTCCGGCGTCGCCGACGCCGCGTCCAAGCCGCGCACCGTGCGCGGCGAACTGGTCCATCGCATCGTCCTCAAGTGGGGCGTCCACGTGCAGCGCGTCTATGGCGCCGACGTGCACGAGTGGGCCCGGGACATGGGGCCGATCTTCGCCAAGGCCACCCTCGGCAGCCTGAGCGTGGCGGCGAACGCGCCGACCTTCCGCGCGATGAACGACGCCTTCCTGACCGACAGCCGCGGCCGGACCGCCTCGGGCAACATGATCGCCGCGATGGCGAACGGCTCGCTGCGTCGCCCGACCAAGGCGCTGGGCGAAATCGCCAACGACCTGGTGTTCGTCCCGGTCACGCCCTGCCGCATCATCGACACCCGCGTCGCCGGCGGCACCATCCCGGCCAACGGCGAGCGCAGCTTCGACGTCTCCGAAACCGCCAGCTTCACCGCCCAGGGCGGCGACGCCGGCGATTGCGGCGTCGGGGCGGCCGGGCCGTTCGCGGCCGCGGTGATCAACTTCACCGTGGTCACGCCCGCCGCCGCCGGCTACATCACCGCGTACCCCTTCGGCGGCGCCAGGCCGCTGGCGGCGACCGTGAACTACGTCGCCGGCGACATCCGCGGCAACCTCGCGGTGGTCAAGCTCAACCAGGACGACGCCAGCCAGGACCTCAGCCTCTACACCTATGCCCAGACCCATGTGGTCGCCGATCTCGTCGGCTACTACATCCACCCGCAGGCCACTGCGCTCGACTGCACCGAAGTCAGTTCGCTGCCGACGGTGGTCAACGCCGGCGCGTTCGGCAGCGTGCTGTCGCCGACCTGCCCGAGCGGCTACGTGATGACCGGCGGCGGCTGCAGCATGTCGAGCTTCGACGGCCGGCTGGTGACCAGCCGCATCGTCACCGATGCGGAGGCCTACTATTGCGCCTTCAACAACCAGGGGACCGCCGCGAACCAGGGCGTGGCCTACGGCCGCTGCTGCCGCACGCCGGGACGTCCCTGATCTGATCCTTCCCGCCTGATCCTTCCCGGCGGCACGGCCTCGCCCTGCCGCCGGACGGGCTTTCCCGGTTCGCGAGGCCCGCCGCGCGGGTCTGCGCCGGGCGGCCTTGCCGACGCGGGCCCGCGATGCGGGCCTGCGTCGTTTCCGGATCCGCCCACGGCCTTGCCCTTGTCGGGGCCGGCCATCTGCGCCATGGTGTCGACCGGTTGAATGGATCGGTTGGACGGAGACGACGCATGCGCATCAGCTTCCACGGCGCCGCCGGCGAGGTGACCGGCTCCCTGCACCTGGTCGAGGCCGCCGGCAAGCGCCTGCTGCTCGACTGCGGGATGATCCAGGGCAGCCCCGAGGCCGAGGCCCGCAACACCGATGCGTTCGCGTTCGAGCCGGCGTCGCTCGACGCGCTGATCGTCAGCCATGCCCACATCGACCACATCGGCCGCATTCCGCTGCTGGTCAAGCGCGGTTTCGACGGGCCGATCTTCGCGCAGCGGGCGACCGCCGACCTGATGCCGATCATGCTGATGGACGCCGCCGGCATCGCCGAGAGCGAGGCGGCCCGCGCCAACAAGCACCGCCAGCGCGGCGAACCCGAGGCGGTGCCGCTGTACACGAAGGACGATGTGCGCGACGCGCTGCGCCAACTGCGGCCGCTGCCCTACGACGCGCCGACCGAGGTGCTGCCGGCCGTCGAGGCGACGTTCCGCGAGGCCGGGCACATCCTCGGGTCGAGCTGCGTCGAGCTGCGCGCCGACGGGCGCACGCTCGTCTTCTCCGGCGACCTGGGGCCGAAGGGCACGCCGATCCTGCGCGACCCGGCCGCGATCACCCGGGCCGACCTGGTGCTGATGGAATCGACCTACGGCGATCGCCTGCACCGCGAGCGCGTGGCGACCGTCGGCGAGATCGGCGAGATCCTCGACGACGCCTGGCGCGGCGGCGGCGCCGTGCTGATCCCGGCGTTCGCGGTCGGGCGCAGCCAGGAGCTGCTGTACTGGTTCGCCAAGCACTGGGACGAATGGAAGATGTCGCGCTGGCAGATCTTCCTCGACAGCCCGATGGCCGCGAAGGTGGTCGAGGTCTACGACCGCCACCAGGACCTGTTCGACGAGGAGGCGCGGGCGGTCTGGCGCGAGCGTCCGAACCCGTTCCGCATGCCCAACCTGCGGATCACCGAGACCGTGGACGAGTCGATGGCGATCAACCGGATCGAGCGCGGGCTGATCGTGATCGCCGGCTCGGGCATGGCCAATGCGGGCCGCATCCTGCACCACATGCGCCACCGCCTGCATCGCCGCCAGACCCACATGATGTTCGTCGGCTACCAGGCCCAGGGCACCACCGGCCGGCGGATCGTCGACGGCGCCAAGTGGGTCCGCATCCACGGCCACGACGTCCGCGTCGGCGCGCACGTGCACACGGTCGGCGGCCTGTCCGCGCACACCGACCAGCACGGGCTGATGGACTGGTACGGCCAGTTCGCGGGGCATCCGCCGCTGGCGCTGGTCCACGGCGAGGACAAGGCGCGCGAGGCGCTGGCCGGCGAAATCGGCGAAAAGTACGGGGTCACCGCGACCCTGGCCCATCCGGGACTGACCCTGGACGTCTGAACGACCGCAGCGCCGGACCCGCGGAAGCCTGAACGGCGCGCCCCGCACCGGGGCCGAACGCCCGTGGAATCAGGCGCTTGCCGGAAAATCCGCTGGCGGAGGTCCGGGTTTTCGCGTAGCATCCGCCCCGTTTCGCGCACGGCGGGTCCGTTTTCCTCTCGCCGCCGCTGTCCACGGCGCCCACCGGGCGTCCGCCGCACAGCGCGCTCCGCACGTCTTTCGTCGCGCGAACACGGTCCGCCAGCCGGCGCGCCGTTTCTTCCAGCTCGCAGCGCGGTCGGAAAGCTCCGAGTGACACATCGCATCCACCCCGGATGCCCCGGAGCCATCACATGAACTTCGAAACGCTCGGGCTCGCGCCCGCGCTCCTGCGCGCGCTGGCCGACGCCGGCTACACCGTGCCCACCCCCATCCAGACCCAGGCCGTGCCGCTGGTGCTGGCCGGCGAGGACGTCCTCGGCGGCGCCCAGACCGGCACCGGCAAGACCGCCGCGTTCGGCCTGCCGCTGCTGCAGCGCCTGGTCGAGGGCGGCAAGCCCGCCACCGGCCCGCGCAAGCCGCGCGCGCTGATCCTGGTGCCGACCCGCGAACTCGCGGTGCAGGTCGCCGACAGCCTGCGCGGCTACAGCAAGTACCTGCGCCTGAACGTCACCACCATCTTCGGTGGCGCCGGCATGGGCCCGCAGGTCGACAACCTGCGCCGCGGCGTCGACATCCTCGTCGCCACCCCGGGCCGCCTGATCGACCACATGCAGCAGGGCAGCGCCAAGCTCGACGCGGTCGAGATCCTGGTCCTCGACGAAGCCGACCGCATGCTCGACATGGGCTTCCTGCCGGCGATGAAGCGGATCCTGTCGCGGGTGCCGACCGAGCGCCAGACGCTGCTGTTCTCGGCGACGTTCGAGCCGCGGATCAAGCAGCTCGCGCTGGAATTCATGCGCGATCCCAAGCAGGTCCAGGTCGCCGCGCAGAACACCATCGCCGCGACCATCCAGCATCGCGCGCACCCGGTCGACGGCGCGCGCAAGCGCGACCTGCTGATCGACATCCTGACCGCCCGCCACACCGAGCAGGTGCTGGTCTTCGGCAAGACCAAGCACGGCTGCAACCGCCTCGCCGAGCAGCTCGAATCCGCCGGCCTGCCGGCGCTGGCGATCCACGGCAACAAGAGCCAGGCCGCGCGGCAGAAGGCGCTCAACGCGTTCAAGTCCGGCAAGGCGCGGATCCTGGTCGCCACCGACGTCGCCGCGCGCGGCCTCGACATCCCGAACCTGCCGCTGGTGATCAACCACGACCTGCCGATGGTCGCCGAGGACTACATCCACCGCATCGGCCGCACCGGCCGCAACGGCGCGCAGGGCGAGGCCATTTCGCTGGTGTCGCCGGACGAGGCGCCGCTGCTGCGCCAGATCCAGCGCCTGCTGAAGTCGGACATCGCGCTGGAGGCCATCGACGGCTTCGAGCCGAGCCGGCCGATCCGGCTCGACGCCAACGCGCCGGGCAGCGGCGCGCCGCGCGCCCAGGCCCCGCGCCCGGGCGGCCAGCGTCCGCCGCGCAAGCCGGGCAACCGCGGCCACGGCAAGCCGGCCGATCGCGGCGCGCACGCGCATGCGCACACCGGCCAGAAGCCCGGCAAGGAACGCGGTCAGGAGCGTGGCCAGGGACGCGGGCAGGGACGGCCGGGCGGCCAGCGTGCGACCCGCGGCTGAGCGGCGGTCGCCGCACCGAACGACGAAAAAGGGCCGGCATCGCCGGCCCTTTTTCGTGGCGTCCGTGACGCCTCAGCGGTTCGGGGCCTCGCATGTTTCGTCCTTGCCGAACAGCCCGCCGATCAGCCCCGGCTTTTCGCACTTCGGCCGCTTCGCCTCTTCCGCGGCGCGGGCGCGGGCGAGGCGTTCGGCCTCGGCGCGCTGGCGGGTCTCGCGCAGTTGCGCGAGCTTCGCCCGGATCTGCGGGATCGCCGCCAGCGCCGCCTTCTCGCCCTCGAGGATGGCGCGGTTGCGCTGCTCGAAATCGGCGGCGCCGATGTCGTTGACCTTCGGCCGGATCACCACGTCGGCGCGGGTCATCTCCTGCGCGCCGAGGCGCTGGCCCATGATCGTGATCGACTGGTTGACCACCCCGAGCATGTTCTTCGGCGTCTCGCCGGTGGTCTTGGTCGAGATGTCCACGGCGATGACGAAGTCGGCGCCGAGCTGGCGCGCGGCGTCCACCGGCACCGGGCTGACCACGCCGCCGTCGACGTAGTGCAGGTCGCCGATCTTCACCGGCTCGAACACGCCGGGGATGCTGCACGAGGCGCGCACGGCCTGGCCGACGTTGCCGCGCACGAACACCATGCGCTCGCCGGTCTCCAGTTTCGTCGACACCGCGGCGAACGGCAGCGCGAGCTTCTCGAACGGGCGGTTGCCGACCATCCGGTTGACGTAGTCCTGCAGCTTCTGGCCGCGCACCAGGCCGCCGTTGAACAGGGTGACGTCGCGGATCTCGGCCTGGTCGAGCGCGACCGCGTTCTCCTGCATCTGGAACGGGTTCATGCCGCTGGCGTACAGCGCGCCGACCACGCTGCCGGCGCTGGTGCCGGAGACGACCTCCGGTTTGAAGCCGTTGGCCTCCAGCATCTTGATCACGCCGATGTGGGCGAAGCCCTTGGCCGCGCCGCCGCCGAGCGCCAGGCCGATCCGGATCTTCACCGGCTTCGACGGCGAGACGACCGTCGGCGCGGGCGGCGTGGGCCGGGTGGGGCCGCCGCAGGCGGCGAGCAGCACCAGGGAACAGGCGGCGAGGGCAGGGCGGAAGCGGCGCAGGAAGACGTGCATCGGAAGGCGTGGATCGTGAGGACCGCGTGCATGATCGCAGCAAATCGCGCCGTGCCGTGAATCGCGCGCAACCGCTGGCCTCCCGTCGGCCTCCATTCGGTGATCCGTCCAGCGATCCGACACCGGGAGTCCAGCGTGCCTCGACCCGTCCTTTTCTTCGCCGTCTTCGGCATGGCCGCCGCTGCCCGCGCCGCGACGCCCGCCTGCGGCGTGCGCAGCGCCGATCGCATCGTGCCGCTGGTCGAGCTCTACACCTCGGAAGGCTGCAGCAGTTGCCCGCCGGCCGATCGCTGGCTGTCCGCCCGTGTCGCCGACGGCGCGGACGGCGCGAACTGGCTGGCGTTCCACGTCGACTATTGGGACGCGCTGGGCTGGCGCGACCGCTTCGCTTCGCCGCGCCACACCCAGCGCCAGCGCGCACGGGTCGCCGCCGCCGGCGGATCGACCGTCTACACCCCGCAGGTGATGATCGGCCCCCGCGTGCAGGTGACCTGGCGCGCGGCGCCGATGCTGCGACGCGCGCTGGAGGCCGCGGGCGGCCCCGCGCGCGCCGGCCTCGCGCTGCGCCTGCTGCGGGCGCAGGGAGGCGACGTCCTGCGCCTGGGCGCGGCGCCGGTGGCGGGCGCGCCCGCGGCGGAGGTATGGCTGGCGCGGAGCGTGGACGGACGGACGAGCCCCGTCCGCGCCGGCGAAAACGCCGGCGCCACCCTGCATCACGACCGGGTGGTCGTCGATCTGTGGGGGCCGTGGCGGCTGGACGGCGCCCCGGTGGTGCGGACGCTTGCACTGCCGGCGGGCGCCGAAGGCGATTTCACCGCGTTCGTGCAGGCCGACGACGGCCGCGTCCTGCAGTCGCTGCGGCTGGCGGGCGCGGCGTGCCGCTGAGGCGGGAAGCGTGCCGCAAGCCGGAGGCGGCGCAGGCCGCCGGTCGGGGCGGTCGTGACGGTCGTGCGTGCCTGCGCCCGCCGGCTCAGTGCGCGGAGAACAGCGCCTGGTGGACTTCGGGGGGCAGGGCGATGGCGCGCGCGAACTCCGACGCCTTTTCGTTGTAGAGGGCGCAGGCCTGCCGCGGCTGCAAATGGGTGTCGCGGACGAGGTCGCGCATGTCCTGTTCGACCAGTTCCGCCAGTTGGGCGTCCACCCGGGTGAACTGTTCGGGCGTCAGCCCGGCCCTGGCGAAGATCGCCAGCGCACGCGCCAGTTCCTCTCCGTGGGTCGCCTCGTACGCCTTCACGAACGGCGCCAGGTCGACGCCGTGGCGCTGACACCAGGCCGGCCGCGCCCGCGTGTTCGCGAGGTAGGCGCCGTAGAAGATGCCCGCGGCGTACCCGGCGCGGGTCTCGTCGTCGCCGCGGGCCATCGCTTCCTTCGTGGTCCGGACCGCGGCCTGGTTCATCGCCTCGCGGCTGGGCAGGGACGGCGGCGAACGTCCGGCTTCGGCGTGCAGCCGGTCGGTCTCGAGCTGGACATGGGCCGCACTGGGCGGCGGCAGCGGCGTGGGGCGCAACGCCTGCCAGAGCACGAGGCCGCCCACCAGGGCCAGGGCGGCGAGCAGCGCGATGCCGGCGCTTTTCATGGGCGGGTCCGGGCGGGAAGGCGTGCAGTCTAGCAAGCGCTCCCGCGGCCTCGATCCCGGGAGCTGCCCGGGTCGACTCCCCGGCCACGTCCCCGGCCACGTTCCCCCGGGACTTCCTTCGCCGGCCCGGACTTGGTAGCCTGCAGCGTGCGATTCCGCAGCCGCGGGTCGCGTCCGGACCGCAGGCGCCATGCGCCGCGGCGCATCGACCATCCGAGAGGGTCCGTCCGGTTCCACGTCGTCCGATCCGTCGGCGGCGACAACGCAGCGTGGTGCCGGGGCGCGTTCCAGGGCTCGGCCGACCGCAAAAATTCGACCGTTGAATATCCATTGGAGATCGGTGGATGGCTGATATTCGACAGAAGGCAGTGGCCACTGCCGATGCGTACAACGCGGGGAACATCGCGTCGCTCGACGACGCGACCACCCGAAGACTGATCGCCTCGACCGTGCTCAGCGAAAGCCGCGGCGGCGATCCCGACGTGGTCGACCGGCTGGGATTCGTCGGTCGCTACAAGGCCGGCGCCGCCTTCCTGGCCGCGGCCGGCTATCTCGACCAGGACAAGCTCGACCGGGCCATGAGCGGCCAGCGGTCGGAGTGGGCGTGGGCCAGGACCGGCGGCATGGCCGAATTCCTGCAGGACCCGGGCAACTGGAAGCAGGGCCTGAGCCTGGACGCCTACAAGGCCTCGCCGGAGCTGCAGGACCGCGCGTTCCGGACCAACGCCGAGCGCGACTACGCCCGCGCCCGCGACCAGGGGTTCATCGGCGACGACGAGAAGCCCGCGCGCGTGGCCGGCTTCCTCAAGGCGGCGCACATCGTCGGTTTCAACAGCGCCCGCGAGGCGATGACCGGCGGCCGCGCGTACCGCGACCCCAACGGCGTCAGCAACTACGACCGCATCCACGACATCACCCGCAACGGCGACGGTCTCGACAGGCTGATGGCGCCGGACAAGCGCGGCCCGGCCGTCGAAGGTGCGGTCGGCGCGCTCGCCGGCACGCTCGCCGACGCCGCGCATCCCGACCACGGCCGCTTCCGCGCCGTCTACGACGCGCTCGGCGCCGTCCCGGGGATGGACAACGACGAGGCCCGCCGCCGCGCCGCCGGTTCGATCCTGGTGGCCGCGCGCGCCGGCGGAATGGAAACGATCGATCACGTCGTCGCCGGGCCGCCCGGCACCGTGTTCGCGGTGCGCGGCGACCTCGGGGCGCCCTCGCAGCACGTGGTCCCGCTGAACCTGGCCCAGCTCACCGCGCAGTCGCTGGACACCTCCAGCGCCCAGTTCGCCGCCCTCGCGCCGGGCGGGACGACCCAGGCCGCACCGTCGCCGGACCGCGGCCGCGGCCTCTGATCCCCTTCTTTTCCCCGCAGGACGCCGAATCGCCCATGACCTCCCGCCACGCGACTTCCAGAACGATGACTCTCAAGAACACGACCCTGTCGAAGACCTGCCTCGCGCTGCTGCTGGCCATCGCGCCGATCGCCGGCTGCAAGCCCGCCGCGCAGGCGGGCGACGCCGCCACCCCGGCCGTCGCCGATGCGCCCGTCGCCGCCGCTGCACCTGCGCCCGCCGCGGCGCCGGCCGCCGCCGCGCCCGCGGCGACGGTCGCGATCGACGCCGGCTTCAAGGAGGGCATGCCCTACGCGACGCTGCGCAAGCAGTTGATCGACGCCGGCTGGCTGCCGCTGCGCGACCCGGAGTGCTGGAAGAACGCCGGCCCCGGCTCCACCGTCTGCGGCCTGCTGCCGGAGGTCGAGAGCTGCAGCGGCGACGGCTACTGCAACATGTATTTCGCCAACGCCGAGGCCGGCAAGCGCATCGAGATCGGCACCTACGGCCCGTACGAGCGCTGGAACGAGCCGGGCCAGGAGTCCGCGCTGGCGGTGAAGTCGTGGCAGGTCTCGGCGCTGGACGCGCAGGCCGCGCCGGCGTGCCCGTCGCAGGATTTCGACGCCTTCCTCAAGGCCTTCGCCGCGAACGAGCAGACCGAGCGCGCCTTCACCGCGCCGGTGGTGAAGGTCGCCGAACTGGGCGGCGGCGAGGACGGGACCGACACCGTGATGGTGTACGAGGCGCGACGCAGCTACGACGGCTTCAACGTGGTCTACGCCGGCGACGCCTTCCACTACGTCGACAGCGAAGGCGCGAAGGACAAGTCACCGCTGAAGCTGGACGTGCAGTCGCAGGGCGACGACGTCCGCCAGGTCCGCTACCAGTACGGCATGTCGGAAGGCAATTCCTACACCTTCCGCCGCGCCGACGGCTGCTGGTTCCTGACCCAGGACCCCGAGCCGCCGAGCCCCTGATCCCCCGGCCCGCGCGCCCGGCCGCCGGCCGGGCCGCAGCCTGATACCCCGCGACACCCCGCATTCCCTGTTGCCCGACGGACCCGCGGCACTGCCGTTTTCCGCCGGATCGCGAACCAAGACCATCGAAAAGGACACACGCGCCATGGCCAAGATCACCATCTACGAAAGCGTCGGCGGCAATTCGGAGCACGTCAGGAACTACCGCGATCTCGAGAACCACCATCCCAGCAAGCACCTGCAGGAAGGCGGCCGCGTCTACGCGCGCGTCAACGGCGAGAACGAGGAGATCCTCGGCAACTACGCCGGCACCGCGGTGCTGACCCCCGGCGGCCAGTACATGGTCAGCAAGGACATGGTGCTGACCGCGCCGGGCCTGTCCAACGGCAACGTGCCGGTGCCCTCGCCGGCGGCGGGCGTGATCGGCAGGATCGACCGCGACAACGGCATCGTCACCATCAACGACCCGGTGACCGGCGAAACCATGTTCCAGACCCGGCACATGCGGGTCGATCCCAACCTCAAGCCCGGCCAGACCGTGGAATACGGCCAGCCGCTCGGCCAGCAGCACGGCTACAACAAGGGCAATCCGAACGCGTTCCCCGACCACGTCCACTTCGACGTCAACACGCGCTACATCGCGCAGGCCGACAAGTGGATCAAGGACATGGAGAGCGGCGCGCTGACCACCGACCGTCGTCCCGCGCAGACCGCCAACCTGACCAACGATCCGCCGACCTTCGTGCCGATTTCCGGCAACTTCCCCAAGCCCGCCGACCCGCCGCTGGCCGACGGCAAGCTGACCTACGGCGAGAAAGGCCCGGAGGTCGAGAAGCTGCAGCGTGCGCTGAACGCCGCCGGGGCCGTCGATGCCCGCGGCCGCGCGCTCAATCCCGACCAGGATTTCGGCGATCGCACCCGCGAGGCGCTGCGCGACTACGAGCAGAAGCACAACCTGCCGGTGACCGGCGAGGCCGATCGCCAGTTGCTGACCACGCTGGGCGTGATCGCGCCGACCCAGAACCAGCCGCAGCAGCCCCAGCAGCCGCAGCAGCCTCAACAACCCCAGCAGCCGCAGCAGCCGCAGCAGCCGACGCCGGGCAGGCTCTCGGGCGGCCCGAACGACTACGGTTCGGATAATCCGCTGGGCAACCTGATCTCGCGCGGCGAGGGCGACTACGGCTCGTACAACCGCGGTCGCGCCGGCGACGCCAACGGCGCCAAGATCGACTTCTCGGAGATGACCGTCGGCGAGGTGATGCGGCGCCAGGGCCTGCCCGCCGGTGATCCGGACCGCCTGTTCGCGGTCGGCAAGTACCAGGTGATCCCGAGCACCATGACCGGTGCGGTCAACACGCTGGGCATCGACCCCAACGCCAAGTTCACGCCGCAGTTGCAGGAGCGCATCTTCGCGGACTACCTGATCGACGAGAAGCGTCCCGACATCAAGGCCTACATCACCGGCCAGACCAGCGGTCCGGAAGGCCGCGAGCGCGCGCAGTACGCCGCTGCGCTGGAGTGGGCGAGCGTGGGCGACCCGCGCAAGGGCGGCGCCAGCCACTACGGCGGCACCGCCAACAACGCCGCGTCGATCACCCCCGACGAGGTCGGCACCCGGCTCGACGCGATGCGCGAGCAGTACCAGAAGAACGTCGCCGCCGGCATGAACCCGGCGGACGCGTACCGCGCGCTCAGCGGCGATCCGCAGAACTTCGGCAAGAACCAGGGCGGCCAGACCCAGGGCCAGAGCGGCGGCCTCGACGACACCCTGCTCAAGCACGGCGAGCGCGGCGAGGGCGTGAAGCGCCTGCAGGAAGCGCTGAACGCCGCGGGCATCCGCGACGACAAGGGCCAGCCGCTGCCGACGACCGGCTACTACGGCGACATGACCGAGGCCGCGGTGCGCAAGTTCCAGGAGCAGAAGGGCCTGGAAGTGGACGGCAAGGCCGGCAAGGACACGCTGAAAGCGCTAGGGATCCATCCGGGCCAGCAGCAGGCGCCGGCCCAGCCCGCCAATCCGCAGACGCCCAATCCGCAGACGCCGCCGACCGAACAGCCGCCGGCGACCAACGGCCAGACCCAGCCGCAGCAGCCGACGCAGACCGACAAGCCGTCGATGGCCGATCCGAAGCATCCGGACAACGCGATGTACCGCCAGGCGCTGGCGAACCTCGAGCAGCTCGGTCCGAGCGGCGGCTTCAAGTCGCGCGAGGAGATGGAGCGCGCGGCGGCGGCCGTCGCCGCCGATGCGAAGGCGACCGGGCTGACCTCGATCGACCACATCGCCAAGACCAACGCCAGCGCCGCCAACGGCGGCCAGCCGCTGCTGGTGGCGGTGCAGGGCGACCCGACCAACCCGGCGTCGAAGAACTCCTACATCGACTACAACCAGGCGACCGTGCAGACCGTCGACCAGAGTTCGCGGATGGCGGAGGCGGCGCGGACCCAGCCGGCCCCGCAGCCGGACGCGCCGCAGCCGGAAAACCGGCTCACGGTGAACGCGCGCTGAGCCCGCCGTCCGCCGGCGCCGGTGCGCGCGATGTTCGCGCACGCCGGCGTCGGTCCGTCGCTCGTTCCACGATTCCCGGCTTCGACGGACGCACGATGACCCCCGGCATGTTGCCCCGCTCCCCGCGCCCCCTGCGCGTCCACCGCGCGATCGCCCCCGCACTGGGCGCGTTGGCGCTGTGCTGCGCGCTCGCGGCCTGCGAACGCGCGCCCGCACCGGCCCAGCCGGCGCCTGCCCCGGCATCGCCGCCC
>Ga0136846_1213384_pt1 | contig 32112 bp, 28 predicted proteins | sample HopSoiMetagenom2_FD_96841 | JGI IMG/M metagenome (GOLD analysis project Ga0136846, IMG submission 96841) | Grasslands soil microbial communities from Hopland, California, USA - 2 Assembly 2016 (version 4) | ecosystem: Environmental > Terrestrial > Soil > Grasslands | place: USA: Hopland...
GCGACATCATGTCGGGCGTCGATGCGATGGTCGCGCGCGGCGTCGCTGATGCCGACAAGCTCGGCGTCACCGGTTGGAGCTACGGCGGCTACATGACCTCCTGGGTCGTGACCCAGACGAACCGCTTCAAGGCGGCGATGGAGGGCGCGGGCCTCTTCGACCTCGTGAGCATGTACGGCACGACCGACATCCCCGGCTACATCGCCTCGTTCTTCAAGGGCGTGCCGAACAAGGAGACGACGGAGCTCTATCGCCAGCGCTCGGCGATCACCTTCGTCGACAACGTGACCACGCCGCTGCTCATTCTGCACGGTGGCAACGACCAGCGCGTTCCGATTGGCCAGCCGATGGAGTACTACCGCGCGCTCAAGGACCGCGGCAAGACCGTGCAGCTTGTCTTCTACCCACGCGAAGGCCACGGCCTCGGCGAGTACTACCATCAGATGGACAAAGTCCGCCGCGAGTTCGACTGGATCAATCGCTACACGCTGGGCACGCCGAAGAGTGTTTCGGCGCGCTAGCTACGCGGCCGTCGTGATGCCGGCGCCTAACGAGCCGCTCGAGTTGCGCGAGCTCGTGGCGCCGGAGCTCGAGCCGGGTGCCGCACTCCTCCAGACGCTGTACTCCGAGGTGTGCGGCACCGACGTCCATCTCCATCACGGCCGGCTCGACGTTCCCTTTCCCATCATTCCGGGGCACGTCTCCGTCGGCGCAGTCGCGGCAACGCGGGGCACGCTGCGCGACACCGAGGGCGAGGTCATTCGCGAGGGGGACGTCGTCACCTTCCTCGACGTCCATGAGACGTGCAACGCCTGCTACCACTGCCTCGTCGCACGGCAGCCGACTCGCTGTCCGAGCCGACGCGTCTATGGCATCACCTACAGCGCCAACGACGGCCTGCTCGGCGGCTGGGCCGAAGCGATCTGGATGAAGCCTGGCGTGAAGATGGTCCGTCTGCCTGACGAGTTGGCGCCGGAGACGTTCATCGGGGGCGGCTGCGGCCTCGTCACGGCGCTGCACGCCGTGGATATGGCGGAAATCCGGCTGGGCGAATCCGTCGCCGTGCTCGGCGTGGGACCCGTCGGGCAATCCATCATCGCCCTCGCCGCGCTATCGGGCGCCGCTGACGTGATCGCGGTCGGCGCGCCTAACGACCGCCTTGCCTTCGCGCGCCGCATGGGCGCCACGCGCACCCTCGGCCTCGACCTAACGAGTGAGGACCGCCTCGCCGATATCCGCGCCGCGACAGGCGGTCGCGGTGCCGACGTCGTCATCGAAGCGAGCGGCAGCCCGGACGCCGTCTCGCAAGCGCTCGACATCGTTCGCGACGGCGGCCGCGTCATCATCTGCGGCCACTACACGGACAACGGTCCCGTCGAGATTCACCCGCACTGGCAGATCAACCGCAAGCACGTCGAGATCCACGGCTGCTGGGGCTCGCAGTACCACCACTTCCATCGCGCCGTCCAGCTCGCGACCCGCTTCGGCGATCGCGTGCCCTGGCGCGAGATGGTGAGCGGGCGGTACGACCTTGCTCACGCCGCCGACGCGCTCGCGGCGGTCGAGTCGCGCGAGGCGATCAAGGCCATTATTGCGCCCTGATCTCGGAGGGCGAGCGCGCCACCCGCCACTCGTCACTCGTCACATCGCTGTCCGAAAATGGGACTTCAAAGTTGCATCGCATCGGCTGTTTTGCAGTATTCCCTGCGATGTACTCGACCTGTCTTTTCTGCAACAGCTCACTCGGCGCGAACGACCAGATCGCCGCGTTTCCCATCGGTCATCGGCTCGCATTTGACCCCGCCCGCGGCCGGCTCTGGGTAGTCTGCGCGCGTTGCGGTCGCTGGAATCTCTCGCCTCTCGAGGAGCGCTGGGAAGCGATCGACGACTGCGAGCGGCTCTTCCGCGGCACACGCCTCCGCTTCTCTACGGACAACATCGGTCTCGCGCGTGTCGGCGAGCACCTGGAGCTCGTCCGCATCGGACCGGCGTTGCTCCCCGAGATCGCCTCCTGGCGCTACGGCTCGAAGATCGAGAAGCACATCGCGAGCACCAACGGGAAGCCTCCGACAAATGGGCTCGTTCGCCGCGGCGCTGGATTGCCACGATGGCTAGCCCGACGCGCGGCCGCGGCGCTCGCGGGCTACGCGACGACCGTCGGTCTCAGCGACGAGGCGATGTTGCGCCTCCGCATCTTCCGCCGTGGTGACGCCGTGCTCGCGCGCACCATCGATGACAGCGGACTGCCGATCGTCATTCGTTATGCGCATCTCGGCGGCGCCGAGCTGATTCGTCCCGATCGCGACGCACCGTGGCGATTGGTCGTGCGCCATGACGGCGGCCTCGCGCGCCTCGCCGAGGGCGTTGGATTGCGCACAGCGGGGAAGATGCTCGCGTCGCTGAACTTTGGCGTCGCGAGCAATGCCGAGGTGCAGCACGCCATCGCGAAGCTCGACGAAGCCGGCGATCGCGAAGGCTACTTCTCGCGTGTCGCGTCCCTTGCAATGCGAACGCAATGGGGCCGCGTCCCCGACGCACCCGACGAAGGATTGATCGAGCCCGCCGGCAACAGCTTCGCCGAACGCATCGCGCTGCAGCTCGCGAACCGTTCCTTCTGGGGACGCGGCGGCACCGGCTCGGAGGAGACGACGCCGCTCTTTCGCCTGCCGGCGGTGGATCGTCTTGCGCTCGAGATGGCATCTAACGAAGACATCGAGCGCCGCGCCCTCGAAGGCGAGCTGACATCGCTCGCTGAAGCGTGGCGCGAGGCCGAAGAGATCGCACGGATCTCCGACGAGCTGTTCGCCGACGAAGTCTTCGACGAGTTCAAGCGCCAGTACACCCAGCGCGTGAGTCGAGCAGACGACGCCGGAGAATAGCTCGGTTGTCATCCCGAGCGCAGCGAGGGATCTGCACTTCAGAAGCTCGGACGTGCAGATTCCTCCCTTCGCCCCTGACGCTCCTCGGATGACAGGTATCGTGATGAGAGTCTACCACGCGTTGGTATTGGGTCTCGTTCTCGCCGGGTGCAAGAAGGTCGGCCCGAGCAGCGACAGCACTGCCGCCAGAGTGCAAGGCGGTGCTCCGATCGTTGCCGACGCGCGGATCGGCACGCCAAATCCCCCGGGCGGGGAGGGCGAGTGGGTCATGCCGGCGCGCGACTACGCCAGCAGTCGCTATAGCACCCTCGCGCAGATCACGTCCGCGAACGTGAAGAATCTCAAAGCGGCGTGGACGTTCTCGACCGGCGTGCTCCGCGGCCACGAGGGACAGCCGCTCGTCGTCAACAAGACGATGTATCTGGTGACGCCGTACCCGAACGTCGCCTACGCAATCGACCTGACGCAGCCCGGCTATCCGCTCAAGTGGAAGTTCCGCCCCGAGAACGCGCAGGCCGCGGCGGGCACCGCGTGCTGCGACGTCGTGAACCGCGGGGCCGCGTACGCCGACGGCAAGATCGTTTATAACTTGCTCGACGGGCACACGGTCGCGGTCGACGCGGAGAGCGGAAAACAGCTCTGGCGCGTGCAGATGGCCGACCTGAACCGCGGCGAGACGATCACGATGGCGCCGATTGTCGTGAAGAATCGCGTCATCGTCGGCTCGAGCGGCGGCGAAATGGGCGTGCGGGGCTGGATCGCGGCGCTCGATCTCGCCACTGGCCGCGAGCTCTGGCGCGCCTACAACACCGGCTCCGATGCCGACGTCAAGATCGGCGCGCGCTTCAAGCCTTTTTACGCCACGGAGCGCGGCAAGGACCTCGGCCTAACGAGTTGGCCCGGCGACTCGTGGAAGGTCGGCGGCGGCGCGGTCTGGGGCTGGCTCTCGTATGATCCGACGCTCAATCTCGTCTACCACGGCACATCCAACCCGGGGCCGTGGAACCAGGACGTCCGCCCCGGTGACAACAAGTGGACGTGCGCCATTCTCGCGCGCGACGCCGACACCGGGGAGCTGGTCTGGGCGTTTCAGGTGACGCCGCACGATCTCTGGGACTACGACGCCGTCAACGAGAACATTCTCGTCGACATGCCCGTGAAGGGCCAGCCACGCAAGGCACTCGTTCACTTCGATCGCAACGGGTTCGCCTACACGCTCGATCGGCAGACGGGCGAGGTGCTCCTCGCGCAGCCGTACGTGCCGATGAACTGGGCGAAGTACATCAACCTGCAGACGGGCCGCCCCGAGATCGACTCGAGCAAGGCCACGAAACAGGGAAAGCTCGTGAAGAACATCTGTCCCTCGCTCGAGGGCGGAAAGAATCAGCAGCCCGCCGCCTTCTCCCCGCAGACGGGCCTGTTCTACGTCCCGACGAACAACCTCTGCATGGACTTCGAGAGCCGGCCCGTCAGCTACATCGCCGGCACACCGTACATCGGTGCGAACGCTCCCGAGACGGGCGGTCCGGGCGACTACAAGGGCGAGTTCATGGCGTGGGACGCTGCGAATGGACGCAAGGTCTGGGGGATCCGCGAGCCATTCCCGGTCTGGGGTGGTGCGCTCGTCACGGCCGGCAACGTCGTTTTCTACGGCACGCTCGATGGCTGGTTCAAGGCCGCCAACGCGCGCACGGGCGAGGTGCTCTGGCAGTTCAAGGTCGGGTCCGGCGTGGTGGGCAACCCCATCACCTACACCGCGCCCGACGGGAAGCAGTACATCGCCGTCTACTCGGGCATCGGCGGCGATATGGGTTTGCTCATTGCCGGCGACGTGGCGGCAAACTTGCCCTTCGATGTCCGCGAGCGCGGGACGACCCTGCCGGACCTCGCGAAGTACACGTCATGGGGCGGGATGCTGTTCGTCTTCGCTTTATGACATCATGTCATCCCGAGGAGCGATAGCGCCTGCCCTGAGAAGCGTCAGCGACGAAGGGACGAGGGATCTGCTTTCGCTCCACCAACTGCCTGTACGCGGCTGGAGACTCGTTATGCGACCGATTCTAGCACTCTGCGCGACCCTCGGCCTCGCCTCTGCCATCGGTTGCGTCAACCAGAGCGACGCCGCGGAATCACGCGAGCCCGACATCGTCAGGCGCGCGATGCAGCAGGCGCAGCAGCCCGCGAGCGCCGCCGGCCAACCGACCCTCATCCAGCATCCGGAGCACATCCAGCCCGGCATCTCGTTGCGCGGCGGCTTCACCCAGCTCGCCAACCCGTTCCAGGGCGACCCCGCGAAGATCAAGGAAGGCGGCGCCCTCTTCGTCTCCTACAACTGCATGGATTGTCACGGTGCCGAGGGGTCCGGCGCGATGGGCCCGAGCCTCGCCGACGGTCGCTTCCACTTCGGCGGCACGGCCGGCGAGGTCTACCAGTCGATTTACGAGGGCCGGCCGGACGGAATGCCCGCCTGGGGCGGCCGCATCCCCGATGACCAGATCTGGCGGCTCGTCGCCTACGTCCAGTCGTTAGGCGCGAACAAGGACGTCGCCACCGAGAACTTCACCGGCAAAACGATCCAGAAGATGGGCCACTAGCCCGTCGGGATGATCACCGCGGGGAATCGCTTCTCCAGGTAGTCGAGATACCGCTCGATCGTCGCGGTGTGGCCCATCACGAACCGCGACACAAACCGAAAGATCGGATTGTACACGTCGCCGTCCTCCGTGATCATGAGCTCAGCTCCGTCATTCCCCGTCGGCGTCAGCTCGTAAGTCCACGCGCCACCGAAGGGCAGATTCGTGTCGGCGATCCGGGCCACAAGCTTCCGATCAGGCACCGACTCTTCCATCACGTAGGTGATCGGACCCCCGCTCCTGGTGGTCTCTCGCCATCTGGGACGCCCGCCTTCGTCACTCAGCATCTCCACCCCGGTCACGTCACTCCGCCACGACGGATACGAGCGCACGTCGCTGATCAGCGCGTAGAGAGCCGACGGGCGCGCAGCATACGCTCGCTTCACCGTGACGCGGTGGTGCTTGGGTAACGACCAGCCGACCAGCACTACGCACAAGAAGAGCATCACCAGCACGCCGATCGCGATCAGCACGTAGCGCATTATGACACACTCCCGCCCACTCTCGTGGACGCTCGCTCCGCGTACCGCCGGCATGCCTCGGCGAGCTTCGACAGTCCGAGAGCGATCGCTGCGCGGTCGGCTGGCGACACGTCCGCGAGCACGGCCGCGAGCCGCGCCGACTCCAGCACGGACGTCTCACGCACGGCGCAGAGACCCTTTGCCGTCAGCAGAATCCCCGAGTGCCGGCCGTCCCCTTCGACCTGAGCGACGCGACGGACATAGCCCGCCTGCGTCAACTTCTTGATCGCCTCGGAAAGAGTGGAAGCCGCGATCGAGAGGTGACGCGCCAGCTTCGCCGGCACAATCGGTGACTCGATGCCGCAGTGGGCGAGAATCGCGGAGTCGCGAGCGGAGAGTGCGTGCTCCGTCGTGCGCTTGCGCTGATGCCGTGTGTGGCAGGCGTGGTACACCTGCGGATAGGTGAGCTGGACCGTTGCGACGGCGTCATCCAGAGTCATGGGACCAAGGTAGGATGGGCGCCGGTTGTTCGTCAAAGCGAATGTTCTCGTGTGCTCCGGTGCAATCGTTAGGTCGCGGGGGTACCGCCGCGACGAGTCCTACGAGGACATCAGATCGGGCAAATAGGGGTGACGTCGCGTCGGCGTGTCTCATGCAATGTCGACCAGGCGATACACCGAGGTGGAAAAATTATGAAGCGACTCCACATCTCCTCTCGCCAGCTGCTGCTCGCCGCCGGCGCTTTCTCGCTCACTCTACCAATCGGCAATGTTTCCGCGCAGGGCCCAGGGCTCTTCGACGCTTTTGCCGCGCGCAAGGAATCGCCGACGGATCCACTCTTCACCGGCTTCGGCGTCACCGGCTACAGCGGCATCTTCGGCATTCGCGTCAGCGGCGCGCTCAACTTGAACGGCGGCGGTACCACCCAAACGCAGAACGCCGGCCCGTCCTACTATCGCTGCGACCGATTCGGCTGTCGGGACTATCATTCCGGACCTCGCTACAGCTACAACTCGGGCCTCGGCTTTGGTCTCGGTGGCTGGAGTGCCGACGCGGATCTGCTGGTCTCTCCGTTCCGTGTTCTGCCCGTTATGAAGTCTCTTCTCCTCGGCTTCTCGCCATACGCGTTCGTTGGCATCGGCGGAGTCGGAGTGAGTCCGAACAACGCCGCGGACACGAGTCGCGCGGTGTGGAGCTTCGGAGCCGGAGTGCACCACGACCTTCTCGGGTGGTTGGGCGTGAGCGCGGAAGCGCGCAATCGCCGCTCGTTCCAGAGCGACAGCGTGATCGCGATCGGCTCGCGCCGTAGTTGGGAGTATCGCGCCGGCCTCTCGATCAGCTTCGCGGGAAATCATGACGCGGTGTCGAGTGGGCCCCCGCAAGGGATCATCATGCCTATCGAGCACTCCGAGGTGGATCGTTTCGAGACGGCGGAGTCGGCGGCGCGAACTGTTGCCCGAGTTCTCGATCGCGCGGAAGGTTTAGTGGATACACCATTCCGCCTGGGCAGCACGAATGCAACTATTGGCTTTGACGCGGCGGGGTTCGTGCAGTATGTCTTTGGGGAAGAGGGAATCGGGTTGCCGCGCACGTCGCACGCGATTGCCGAACTGGGTGAGGAAGTCTCGACGGGCGTCGGCTCGCTGCGTCCTGGTGACTTGCTCTTCTTCGGCAATGACGGATCGAGCATCGATCACGTCGCCATCTACGCCGGTCACGATCGCATCATACACGCGACGGCGAGTGGTGGCGGTGTGCGGTACGACGTGCTTGGCGAGGGACCGCGCGGGGAGTGGTTTGCGGAACATCTCGTCACGGCGCGCCGCATCGTTGCCGAAGGGCGCGCGCGGCCACACGTTAGGCGGAACGATTCACGCGACCAGGGTGCGCTCGACGCACCCGACCGCGCACCGCGCACCGATCGCGCGCGGGGCGCGTGAACCGAAACGACGTTCGATCGTTCAACAGGATGCAAAAATGAGAGTCTACACAACACTGCCGATCGCGGCCCTGCTGGCGCTCCTCGTCGCTCCCGGCGCCGCGCATGCCCAGCTCCGTCGCTTCCCCTCCACCTCGTCCGCCGATCAGGGCGTCGCACGCCGCCCGGCCACGGGGGACGCCGACGCGGACGCCGCCCGCATGCTCCTCGGCATGACCCTCGGGACATCGGGCACCGATCGCGACACCCTTGGGCTCCTCGTGACGCAGGTGCTGCGCGACGGACCCGCCGACCGCGCTGGGATCGACGAAGGCAATCGGCTCGCCGAGATCGACGGCGTGAGCCTCCGTCTCGACCCCGTCGACATCGGACGCCAGGGCGCCATCGATGCCGTGATGCGGCGTCTCACACGAACGCTGCGCGGCCTCCAGGGCGGAGAGCAAGCATCGCTGCGCGTCTTTGCCGCGGGGAAGTTCAAGAACGCCAACGTGCAGCTCGGGAATGCCGCCAGCCCGCCTAACGCGGGCGGCGTCGTCGTGACGCTTCCGTCAGCGCCGGTTCCGGCCACCTCGCCCGTGCCGGCCGCGATCGCCATCGCGGGTGAGCCGGCCAGCCGCGCCGCGACGCTCACCAGCGCCATGCAGACCCTTGTCGACCTCCAGTCGCAGCTGCGTCGTCTCGCGGACGATGAAGGCGCGACCCCGCTCGCCGACACGCTCCTCCAGGCGGCGCGAGATATTGGCGCCATCCAGCGCCGCCTCCGCGTTGCCCAGGCCGATCAGCAACGCCGCCGCTCCGATGATGGCCTCGATCGCTCCGCGCCGCGCCGGGGTGCCAGCACCAGCGCCGACGTGCCTGGCCTGTCACTCAGTCCCGTCAGCGACGACCTCTCCGATTACTTCGGCGATGGTAGCGAGCGCGGACTCCTGGTCCTGCAGGCGGATGCCGCATGGTCGCCGATCCGCAACGGCGACGTCATCCTCACCGTCGACGGAGCGCCGGTTTCACCCAGTCGCCTGCGCGATGCGCACGATTCCCATCAGCCCGTGCGGGTCGAGCTGCTCCGCCGCCGTCATCAGATGACCGTGACGCTCGGCAACCGCGAGGACTAAAGCTGCACGTCGGCTGAGATCGCCGGTCAGGCACGAAAATCGAACGGGAGTCGGCAACCAGGCACGGCAGGACGCCTGGTTTTCCGACTCCCGGCTTTTTGTTCTATTGAGCAGACGCTCAACTCAACATCGGAGATCTCACCATGCACGCAAGCACCATCCGCTCACGCGCCGTCCGCATCGTAGGGGCCGCCGCCGCGGCGCTGCTCGTCGCGGCGACCACGGCCGGCGCACAGGGCTCCTCGTCATCGTACTCGATCGGTGCAAACGCAGGGCTCGTGATTCCCGTCAGCGATCTCGCCAACGCCACGAGCTCCGGCTACACGATCGCCGCGACGCTCGGCATGCATCAGCCGCTCGCCCCAATCAGCTTCCGGGTCGAAGGGAGCTTCACCGAGCTGCCCTGGAAAGACAACATCGCGCAGGGTGCGAAGCACCGCATCTACGGATTCGCGCTCGACGGGATGTACAACCTCGGCACGGCCTCGACGAATGGAGGCCTCTATCTCACGGGAGGCGTCGGGTACTTCGGCACGAAGGACACGGACGTCCAGTTCTTCCTCGGCGCTGGCGAGACTTCAACCGACTGGAATTTCGGCCTCAACGCCGGCCTCGGATACTATCTCCCTCTCAGCGGCTTCACCGTCTATTTCGAAGGCCGCTACCGCAACGTCTTTAGCAACACGAACCAGGTGATGTTTCCGATCACGGTCGGTGTCGCGTTCTGAGAGTTATCAGCTATCGGTCAATAGTTATCAGCTAGCAAGGAACGAAGCGTTGATGTGTTGTCATCCTAAGCGCAGCGAAGGATCCGCTGTGCGCTGGCGCTCACAGCGGATCCAGTCGATCTGAAGTCGTGCGCGCTGTTCGCGCGCACTCCCGCTCCTCTCACGCAACGCTTCGTTCCGAACTCCCTGATAACTATTTACTGATAACTGATAGCTGCCCTTAAGGCGTTCCCGTTACCGCCTCTGGCGCCCCATCCTGCCAGACGAAATGCTGCATCGCACGCTTGCTCGGGTACACCTCGTCCAGCGTGTTGCCGTCATACAGGCGCCCGTTCTTCATCACGTAACGAATCGTGTTCGTGTTCCTGATGTTCTCGAGCGGATTCTTGTCGAGCACCACCAGATCGGCGAGCTTCCCGCCCTCGATCGAGCCGAGATCACCGCTCATGCCGATTCCCTCGGCGCCGAGAATCGTGGCGGTGCGCAGCACGTCGTGGTTCGACATGCCGCCCGACGCCATCATCCACATCTCCCACTGATAGCCTAGGCCCTGGAGCTGGCCATGGCTGCCGATCCCGATCCGGCCGCCTGCCTCCACGACCTTCTTCGCGAACTGCGCGTGGAGTGGGAACGCGTACTCCTCGTCCATGAACCACCCGCCGGGCCCGGGGCTGCCGCCCGATCCCGTGCCACGCCGCCGCGTCTTCGCATCCAGCTCTGCCTCGGGCGTGAAACGGCGGAGCTTCGCGTCGCCGTGCACATTCTCATGCGTATACCAGTAATTCTCGCCGAACGGCCCGCCGTACGAGACAATGAGCGTCGGTGAGTTCGTCACGCCCGTCTGCTTGAACAGCTCGACCACATCCTCGTACAGCGGCGCGATCGGCAGCGCGTGCTCGATGCCGGCGTAGCCATCGATGGCGTGCGTCATGTTGAGCTTGAAGTCCAGGCCGCCCTCAGTCGTCGGCATCAGGCCCAGCTCCTTCGCCGCCATGATTACCCACTGCCGCTGCTGGCGGTTGCCCGTCATGTACATCTTGAGCGTTTTCGTATCGTAGTACGTCGCGTACCGCTTGAGGACGTTCCGCGTCTGGTCGAGATCCTTGAGGTTCTCGCCCGAGAAGACCCCGGGACCCGTCGAGTAGATGCGGGGGCCGACCATGTGGCCCGCCTCGACCTCGTCCTCGTAAGTGAGAACGTCGGTGGTCGCCGTCTGCGGATCGCGCGTCGTGGTGACACCGTACGCGAGCTGCGCCAGGTACTGCCACACCTGCGCCGTGTGCACGTCCGGAATCAGCCACTGCGGGTGATAATGCGTGTCAACGAAGCCAGGCAGGATCGTCTTGCCCGCGACGTCGATGACCTGCGCGCCGTTAGGCACGGTCACCGAGCCGCGCTTCCCGACGGCGGTGATGCGATTGTTGTGGATGACGATGTCCGCGTCCTCCAGGACCTCCTTTCCTTTCATCGTCACGACGCGAGCGCCGCGAAGTACCGCGTCGCCCTGAGGCAGGTCACGAGACACCGGAATCGTTATGCGACGCTCAACGGGCTTGTATCCCGTGGGGGCCGGCGCCTTCTTCGTCGAATCCGGCTTCGTGCTGTCCGACTTCGCGGCCGGTGTCGCTGGCGTGCTGTCGCCGCGCGCCTTCTTTGCCGCCGCGATGCTGTCGTCCACCTGCTTTGCGCGATCGAGATCGAACGAGACGAACGCATTGCCGATCGCCCAGTGCACCATCTTCCCGTCGGCGCTCCAGGTCGAGAACTCGCCGCCGATATCCGTGAGACGACGCGCGGGGAATGCCGCGCTGGCCGGGTTCGCCACCGACACTGTCGGCGTTGGTCCGCCGAGGTACGGCACGGTTACGACGTACACATCGTTGCCGACCTCCGCCAGGGCGCGATCACCACGTGGCGCCATCATCACCATCTGGGCGGGCGGCGGCGTCGGATTCTGCTCGAGCTCGTAGTGCGTCGGCATCGGCATGTCCGCGCTCGTCGTATGATCGTCGTCGAGCGTGCCGAGCGGCGGAAGCGGACCGGTGACCTTGAGGATCGGCTTCACGTCGGTGCCGTCCCACCGCATCGACACGAGTCCCTCGTTGAAGCTGTACGCGAAGATGCGCGTCGTGTCCTGCGTGAAGTGAGGCCGGACCCGATTTCCGCTCGGCCCAATCACGACCATGTCACCACCGCTCGCCGGCACCCAGACGAACTGCGTGCCGAGGCCGCCGCCGAAGAAGCCCAGCGCCTCCTGCATGTCGCGCGCGGCCGCCTTCACGGCAACGATGCGTCTGCCGTCCGGCGCCCACGCGAGCTGCGTGTAGAGCGCGGATGTCTTTGTGAGCTGCTGCGGCGTCGCGCTCTTGCCGTCCACGGCGGCCTTGAAGATCTGACCACCCGCCTTGTCATTCCACGTCGCGAACGCGATCGACTTCCCGTCCGGCGACCACGTCGGGTAGTACTCGCCAACGTCCTGATTCGTTAGGCGACGCGGCGTGCCGTTCGGAAGATCGAGCAGGTAGACGCGGTTCAGCGATACGAAGGCGAGCCGCTTGCCGTCGGGCGACGGAGCAACGTCGCGGATCTGGTGCGCTGTGAAGCTCGCCGCATCGTCGACCTTGTACGCGAATCGCACCTCGGGGCCGACGTCGAGCGAGACGTTGGCGGTGAATGGGATCTTCACCGGCTTCGCCTTGTCCACCGGCACGCGCCAGATCTCTCCGCCATAGGACATGACGATGGCCTTGTCGTCGGGCGTGAAGGCGTAGCCCGGCAGTACGTCCAGCGGCGAGCGCGACTCCTGATCGTCCCGCTGAATCGGGTACACGAGCCAGTCCTCGACGCCGCTCTGGACGTTGCGGATGCGGAGCCCGGTGTTCGTCTCGAACCGCGAGCCGTAGACGAGCCACTTGCCGTCGTGCGAGAGCTGCGGCCGGAAGGCCGAGCCATAGCGCGAGGACATCGTCGTGTTCGTTCCCGTCTCACGGTCGTACACCGCGAGCTGATACTGAGGGAAGACGGCGTTGTACTGCCAATCTCCCTGGCGGCGCGAGTACCAGACGTAGCGGCCGTCGTGACTGACGGTTGGTCCCGTCACCTTGAGCGCCGCCGGCTCGCGGACCAGCGCCGCGCCCGATCCACCATCGACGTGATAGATCCAGAGCTTCGCCGCGCCACCGAGCCCGCCGGACTTCGCCGCGACGATGTACTTCCCGTCGGGCGTGAACTCGGGCGACGCGTACAGGTTGTCGTTGCCCTTCGTGATCTGGACCGTGTCCTTCTTGTCGAGGGACAGCGTCCAGAGATTGTCGCCGCCGCTCAGGTCCGACACGAAGACGATCTTCTTCCCGTCGGGGCTGAATCGCGGCTGGTTGTCCATCGCCATGCCAGTCGTTAGGCGCGTGGCCGTGCCGCCCGCGATTGGCAGCGTGTAGAGATCGCCGAGGAGATCGAAGACGATTGTCTGACCGTCGGGGCTCACGTCCAGCGACATCCACGATGCTTTGCTCGTGGTGAAGTTCACGTGGCGGCCGATGCTCAACGGGAGATCGGGCTTCTTGCTCTTGCCGCCGTCCGGCTGCTGCGCGCTCGCGCCAATGGAGGAGACAGCAAGCGCGACCGCCGCGCCGGCGGCGAAACGAAGTGGGTACCGCATCTGTTGGGAGGGAACCGGTGAGGGAGGGGGGCCCTTCAGGGAGAGCGCCCAATATGCCGGCCCCGCTCACGTCCGCGCCAGTCGCGAAGCGAGTCTCGCCAGGCTAGGGAATTGTAAGAAGAGTCATGGACTGCCGCTCTCGCCTCTCTCGTGAAAAAGGTTGTTGCCGCTCTTTTGTCAGTGTTTTCAATGCCTTGTCAGTGTCGTCAGGGGCCATCGAAGACACGCGCGCCACCAGGAACTCTATCCAGGCGAGAGGAGCAGGAGCGCGCGAGCAACGCGCGCGACTCCAAATAGGCTTATCGGCCGTGAGCGTCAGCGAACGGCAGATCGAATATCACGTCTACGCAGCGGACGGAGGGGTAGTTGCTTGCAGCAACTACCCCTCCGTCTGCAGCGTAGACGTGATATTCGAGTGCAGATAGTGCGCGATGATCGCCGAAGCGATGTTCGCGGCGCGCGTTCCGTGGCCACCGAACTCCAGCATCACGGCAACGACGATCTGCGGTTGATCCGCGGGAGCGAAGCCCACGAACCACGCGTGATTCAGCTCGACGCCATTCTTGCGCGTCCCGCTCTGCGCCGTCCCCGTCTTTCCCGCCAGCACTCCCTTGAGCGCCGCGCCCGCGACAGCCGCTGTGCCGCCCGCCTGCGCGACGTTCGCGAGCGCCGTCCGCAGCTGTGCCATCTGATCGAGCGTCAGGTTGAGCAGTCGTGAACGCTCAGGCTTGATCTTCGCCACGTGGGGCTTCGCCGCATAGCCGTCGGTCGCCAGCGCGCTGTAGAAGTGCGCCATGTTCACCACCGTCTGGGAGTTCTCTCCCTGTCCGATGGCGAGATTGAGCGACACTGCCTGCGTCCATCCACCCGGATACTTCTCGTCGTAATACTGCTGTGTCGGCGGAAAGCTCGGTCGTCGCTCCTCCGGCAGATCGATCCCCGACTTCTGTGCGAAGCCGAGATTCACTCCGCCCGCGACCAGCCGCGAGACCTGCAGTCGCAGGCCGAGCTGATAGAAGTAGACGTCGCATGACTTCGCGATCGCGCCCGCGAGATTGAGGCTGCCGTGCCCGTTCTTGTCCCAGCAGCGCCAGTACCGATTCCCGAAGTAGTAGCCGCCGGTGCAGGGCTGCTGCATGTGCTCGTTGAACGTGACGGCGTTGTTCTGGAGCGCAATCACCGACGTCGCCAGCTTCCACGTCGAACCCGGTGGATAGGTCCCCTGCAGCGCCTTGTTGTAGAGCGGCTTGCGTGGATCGGTGCGCAGCGAATCGTAGTACTCCGAGGAGACGCCCCCGATGAAGTGGTTCGGGTCGAAGCTGGGCGCGCTGTACAACGCCAGCACCTCACCCGTCTGCGGAACGAGCGCCACCACACCACCCTGCAGCGAATCCCCGAAGGTCTTCGCGACGAAACGCTGCAGGTCCAGGTCGATGTTCGTGTAGAGCGGCGGCGCACCGACCGGATCGAGCTGCCGGTCGGTCACCTCGCGCAGCACCGAGTTTCGCGCGTCCACCTCGACGAAGCGACTCCCTTCGCGCCCGCGCAGCTCGCCCTCGTACTGCTTCTCGAGCCCCTGCTTGCCGATCTGCTGACCCGCCTTGTACCCCTGGGTTGACGGCGACGCCAGCTCGGTCTCGTTGATTTCGCCCGTGTACCCGACAAACGCGGCAACCGCGCTCGAGTCCGGGTAATACCGCTTCGGCGCAGACTGAATGATCAGGCTGGGAAAATCGATCCGATGCTCCTCGAGCACGGACACGACGTCGAACGACGCATCGGGGATGATCACCGCCGGCCGCGCGCGGTCGCGTCGGTAGCGCCGCACCGCGGCTTCGATCTGGCCAGGGGTCAGCTCGATCGTGCTCTTCAGCCGCTGCAGCGTCGCGCGCAGGGAATCCTCCGACTTCGGCAGCAGCGACACCGAATACCCCACCGCGTTCTCGGCGATGATCTTGCCCGCTCGGTCGTAGATGATCCCGCGGGCAGCCGGGAGCGGCACTTCACGGAGGCGATTCTCTTCCGACTGCAACACCCACTGCTGATTGCGGAGAATCTGCGTCCGGAAGAACGCGCTGAGGAGGAAGCCGATGACGATCAGGAGCAGCACGCTCGCCTGTCGCCCGCGGCGCGCGACGTCATTCGGGTGAAAGCTCATGCTGAAATCATAATCGACGGTGCGCCCCATCGCGGCGCGGGCGGGCCTGCGTGCGCTTCGCCGGGACCCGGAACTCGGGTGGCGCAGCCCGCCGGATCCTCGAGCCGGCGATCAGAGGGACGAGCGAGCGCCCCGAACGATACGATCGTTAGGCGGAGGGGCCCGCGCTGTTGTCGAGCTCGACGCCCCGCTGCCCGCCGAGCCGGCGCTGCATCGTCAACGTCGTCCCCAGCTCCGACAGAAGATTGAGAGTGCCCACTCTTCGCTCCGGTGGCAGACTCGACCCAGGCTCCAGCTCACCGGAGATCAGCCACCATGTGTCGACGTCGTAGCCCCTCACGATCGCGGATAGCGCCGCGAGGCTCGGGTGACTCGAATCACCAAGCACGATCGCGCGCAGATCGCACTCGCGCGTCCCGATACGACGCGCAGCCTCCGCGACATCGCCACGGTCGTGGTGATCGATCAGCTCGCGAACGCGAGCAGCCAACTCTTCAGGGACGATTGCTTCGGTCATGCCCAATCAGGAATGAAACTCGGAATGTAACGACTGGCGCCGCTCACCCATGGCCAGAGGCATCGGCCCCAGACTCGGGCCGCGCCACCCGACGAATCGGACCAGTATGACGTGGGACTTCCTTCGCCGCCTGCAGGAGCTCCACGAGACGACCCGCCTGTAGATCTTCCCACCCCGCCGGAATGGGCGCAAGCCGCCGAAGAGCCCCCGCGTCCGATTCGAAGGTCAACCACCCCTTCTCGAATCCCGGATTGATCACGGCCCCGCTCACCGGCACCGTGTTCCACACGCGCCACGTCATGCCAGACGCGTCTGTGAAGTCCTTGCTCGGCATATAAATAATGCTGAGCAAGGTCGATTCCACTTCGGGCGCGGCCTCGGCACAATGGAGCCCGTTCGGGGTCGTAAGCCATCGCGCCGGGCCAGAATCGGCGCGAAGTGTGCTCTTGCTTCACGTCTGCCAAACCGTTGCCTCGCTGGCCATTACCCGTACGGTTTGTCTCAAAAAAGAACCGGCCGCAATGACTGAAATGCGCGAATGATTCGAAGTGGGATCGTTCTCTTGGATGAGCTGTGCGGTGGCCTCCGCCCGCGATCGAGCTACCTGCTCACCGGAGGCGCCGGTGCGGGAAAGACGACCTGTGCACTTCAGTTCGTCTCCCAGGCGCTCGACCGGGGAGAGGTTGCGGTGATGCTCACGCACGCCTCTCGGGCCGAGCTCCTCGCGCACGCGTCGTCCCTTGGAATCGACCTTCCCGGCGCACTTCGCGCCGAGCGTGTCGTGGCGCTCCGCTATCGGCCGGACTTCGTGCGCCGCGTGGCGCAGGCTGGGACGACGGAGCGAGTTCTCGACGAGATTCGAGGACTCGTCACCAGGTATCGGCCACGGCGACTCGTCGTCGACACCTTCGCGCCTTTCCTGGACGATGCCTCGCCGTCGCCCCTGGCCGCATCGGCGCTCGTCGAGCTGGTGGAGCGCAGCCAGGCGACCGCGCTCCTCACCTACGCCGACGATCTCGCCGAGCGCTACGACCGCCGCCTCGAGCCGGTCGTTCAACATGCCGCCGGTGTCTTTCGTCTCAGCCGTGATGCCGATGGACGGCGTCAGATGCACGTCGTGTCCATTCGCGAGGCGTTGGCTCCCATCGCCACTACAGCGCGGGCGCTTGCGCCGACGCCTAACGAGTCGCTCATCGACGCCCCCGCGCCGATCGTGCTCGTACGGGTCGTCGACACCGGCAGCGACGATCTCCTCGCGGCGCTTCGCCTGCAGCACGACGTCGTCGTCAGAGACGTCGCGACCGCTGGCGCTCTTCCCGACGACGCCGCGCTCGTGCTCGAGACCGACCACACCGCTCTCGATCGCGCACGCGCCCTCGTGAGGGGAAACGCCGAACGCCGTCGTCCCATCGTCGTCGTGAGTCGGTTCAACCTGCGCTCGCTCGACCGGGCGCGGCTCCTTCGCGACGGCGCGGACGAGGTGCTCGCTGGCGACATGGGCGTCCCCGAGCTGCTCCAGCGACTCGCTACCGCGCTCCGCCGCGGACATCTCGTGCGCCCGCCCATTGCCGTTCACGAGGATGAGTCGCTCACTCAACGGACGATCGCACCGGCCGGAGATCTCCTCGATCGCGATCGATTTGCCTCCGCGCTCCAGGCGCGGTCCGCGCACGACGACGCCGTTCCCTTCACGGTGCTCCGCTTGACGACTCCGGAGAGCAGCGCCGCCGACCGGCGCGCCATCGGCAGTCTCGTGCTCGGCACCATGCGCGTTGGCTCTGGCGACCTCGCGGCAACGGCCGACGACGCGGTCGTGGTGTATCTGCACGGCGCTGCGCGTCGAGACGCGGCGCCGTTCCTCGAGCGCGTACGGGGCCGGCGCGGCGTTGGGGCGGCGCCGCTCCGTGTCGAGATGGCCTCCTTCCCGGGCGACGGCGCGGCGGTTCGCCAGCTGTTCGAGCCGCTCGAGGTCCGCTGAGCCATGCGGTACGCGCTCGCGTTTCTTCTCGCCGTCGTCGGCCTCACCGCGGCCGCGGTCGCGACCTTCGTGCACATCAGCTCCGTGTCGATCGTCGCGGCTGCGCCCGGCGCGGGGCCAGTCGCCGACACGGTCCCCCGTGCCGAGGTGCGAACGCCCGCGGTACCGACGGCCGCCGACTACGCTCGTTATGCGGAGGCGGATCATCTCTGGCGCGAGCGGAACGCGCGCCAGTATACCATCGCCGAGCTCCGCGCGCGCGGCAACGGCAAGCGCACGCCCCGTGAGGCGATGCAGGACCACGTCTTCCAGCTGACGCGCCGCGGGGACCGATCGGGCGCTATCACCGAGCTCGAACAGTGGGTGCGCGCCCACCCGCGCGACGAGCAGTCGCTGCTCTCGCTCGCACGGCTGCTGAATGAAGTGGGCCGCACCCGGGACGCGGTCAGCCGGTACCGCGAGATTCTCGCGCTGCACAATCGCGCCAACTGATCGATGCGAGTCGTCGCGCGGCTTGCGCTCCTCGGCTTGGGACTCTGCGTCTCCGCGGCGCTCGGCGCGCAGCAACCGCGCCGCACGACGCGCTCGTCGTCGGGCTCCATCGCCGTTCGCGCCGAGCTCGCGACCGTGCTCCTGCAGTCGGGACGCTACGACGAAGCCGCGCGTGAGTTCCGGGTTCTCCTCGCGCGCGAGCCCGGGAACTTCGAGTACCGACTGGGCCTCGCGCGCGCCCTCGCGTGGGGTGACAAGCCGCGCGAAGCGGAGCGCGAGCTGGTGCAGCTCATCGCGAAGCGCCCCAATACCGCCGGACTCGACTCGCTCCTTCGCAGCGTCCGCGAGGCGTACGATCCCCGCGTCGTCGATGCCGCGCAATGGGTTGCCACCGAGCCTAACTACGCGCCCTACCGTGTTGCCCTCGCGCGTGCCCTCGCGCGGGAGCACCTTTTCAGCCTCGCGATCGTGCACTACGACACCCTGCTCGCGCGTCCGGGCATTGGCCGCGTGCCCGACCGGGGAACGCTCCTCCGCGAGATGTCGGACGTGTACGTGAGTGCCGGCGATCGGGCGCGGGCCGCGGAGCGTCTTCGTGCCGCGCTCGCCGACGCGCCCGCGGACACGGCGCTCCGCCATGCGCTGGCGACGATGCTCCTCGACGCGCGCGATCTCGCGGCCGCGCGTGCTCAGTACGACACGCTCCTCCAGCTGTCACCCTCGGCGACGCTCCTCCGCGAGCGCGCCCAGCTGCGCCTCGCGTTAGGCGACCGCGCCGGAGCCGAGTCCGACCTCTGGACGTCTGTCGGCCTCCAGCCGAGTGGCGAGGCGTATCTCCTTCTCGGTGATCTCTATCGCGAACGCGGTGACTATCGCGGCGCCCGCTCGATGTACGTCGCCGCGCGTCAAGGCGCGCCGGCGAACGTGCGCCTCGCCGTCGCCGGCGCTCTCGCGCAGATGGATCGCGAGGAGCGCCCCGCTATGCTGGCACCGCTCGTCGGCGACGATCCGGGTTGGCGACTCACGGAGGATGCCGCCGCCGACAATCTCGGGGTCGCGTACTCGGCCCTCGCGCTCCGTCGCACGGTTGCCGTCGCCGCGGCGACGCGCTTCTCGTTAGGCGCGGAGTGGCGTCAGCTCGCCGAGCGGACCGCCGCCCGGCGCGTCGACGCGACCGGCGTTGGAGCGAATGTCGGCGGTTGGCAGGAAGTGGCGTACGGGCCTGCGCTCGCGCGCCTCGAGCTTCAGGGCGGCGCCCTGTACCACGAGCTTGGCGGAACGCTGGCCGTCGCCCGCGGCGGGCTCGCTGTCTGGCTCTACGCGTGGCAGCTCGATCTCGAGCTCGCCCGAGCGCCCGCGTATCCATCGCTCTTTTCGGCGGAGGCCCTCGTTCCGCTCGATGGCGGCCAGCCGCTCATCGAACGCGACGCCGCCGTTACTCTCGGCGGGCCCGCGGGACCGCTCGACGTTGGCGTGAGCGTTCAGCGCTCGCTGCTCAGCGACGGCAACCGCCGCCTAACGATCGACAGCTACCTCCGCTACCCGATCGGGGGGAATCTGTACGCGCTCTACTCGGGAACGGGGCTCGGCTTCGCGCAGCGGAGCACGATCTACTGGGATCCGTCGCGCTACTCGGCGCAATCCGCTGGCTTGGAGTACTCCGTCCGCCATGCGCGAGGCCTCTCCTTCGCCGCACGCGTCCTGCCGAGTTATGCCACGAGCGACGAGGCGCCGATCCTTCCCCCGGCCACAGCTGGTGAGCCAGCTGTCATTCGTGGGCCGATGACGCGGCGCAGCGCGCTCCAGCTCGGCGCGAGCGCGGACATCGGGTATCGCGCCCATGGATGGGAAGCGGCGGGCGCGGTGAGCTACGGGCGTGGACGCGCCGGAGACTATCAGCGCGTTGGCGCCTCGATCACGATCCGAAGAGCGCCCTGACATGCGCCGCCTGTCCCGCTCGCACCTGACGATGGTCGTCGCGACGATCGTCTGCGCGGCCCTCGCCGCGGTGCTGGCGCTCCGCGCGCCGCTCCGATTCTCGTCGGACACCAGGAGCCCCGCGCTCCAGATCGCGATCGCGTTCGTGCTCACCTTTCTCGTCGTGCTCATCGTGCGGTACGTGCTGCTTCTCTGGCTCGGCTATTTGCAGCACATCGAGAATCGCGGGCGCGACGCACAGGACGCAGCGCAACCTCCGGTGACGATCATCGTCCCCGTCTTCGACGAGGAGGCGGTGATCCAACCCGCGCTGCGCAGCCTCCTCGAGCTGCGGTATCCGGTGTTTCACGTCATCGTCGTGGACGATGGCTCGCGCGACCGCACCTTCGAGCGCGCGAGCGCGCTCGCCGGGCGCTACGGCGGCTGCACGATTCGGGTGCTTCGAAAGCGCAACGGCGGCAAGGCGAGTGCATTGAACGTCGGCATCGCGCACGCGACGACGGAGTTCGTTCTCTGCATGGATGGCGATTCGCGCCTCCACCCCGACTCGCTCCGTTACGCGATGCGGCACTTCTCCGATTCGCGCGTCGGAGCCGTCGCGGGAAACGTGAAGGTCGTGAATCGCGACAACCTCTGGACGAAGCTCCAGGCGCTCGAGTACGTGGAGGGACTCAACACGGTGCGCCGAGCGCAGGGCTTTCTCCGCGTCGTGAACATCATTCCCGGTCCGATCGGCGTGTTCCGTCGCGAGGCCCTGCTGCGTGCCGGCGGGTACGACACCGACACCTATGCCGAGGACGCCGACGTCACGCTCAAGCTGCTCACCTCCGGCTGGCACATCGCCTACGAGGAGCGCGCAATCGCGTATACCGAAGCGCCGGAGCGCTACCTGGACCTCGTCAAGCAGCGCTATCGCTGGACGCGCGGCATTCTTCAGGCACTGCGCAAGCGGGCGTCCTGGCTCGGTACTCCGAAGCGCGGCGTCGCGGTGTGGCTCTCGCTTCTCGTTATGCTATTCGAGGCGATCGTGTGGCCGACGATGAACGTCGTCGGGAACCTGCTCTTCACGGTCGCGGCCCTCTCGGCGGGCGCCGCGTCTGGCGTGTTCTACTGGTGGGCGCTGCTGACGATGCTCGACGTCGCCGCGGCGCTGTACGCCGTCGGCATGGAAGGCGAAGACCTCCGGCTCATTCCGTACGCGGTCGCGTATCGGTTTTTCTTCATCACGATGATCGACGTCGCCAAGCTCTTCGCCACGGTCGAGGAAGTGGCGCGCGTCCGCATGACGTGGGGCAAGCTAGAACGCGCGGGGAGGCTGTAATCGGTCGTGAAGGAATCAACGCTTCGTTCCGCAGTATCTGATAACTATTGACTGATAGCCGATAACTGCATCGAATGTCCCTCAACCTTCTCCTCTCGACGATCATCCTCGTTTCGTTCCTCATCACGATCGTGATGGCGGTGGGGAGTTACGTCGCGTACAAGCTTCGCGAGGCGCGCCGGCCGCGGCAGGAGATCGCGGCACACGACGCCGTGTCCCCCTACTTCGAGCGCATCACTGCGGACGAGAAGTGAAGCAGCCGCGGCCCACGACTCTCGTCTTCGCCCTCGCGGCGTCGCTCGTGGTCATCGTCTCGGTGCTGCTGACGCTGCGCCGTGGCGACGCCGCGATGCGGCCGGAGCCGGCGCGCTTCTCCGGTTCGAGAGTCGTGCAGCGCATGCCGTCGCTGCTCGCGGATGCGAAGCTGCCCGCACCACTTGTCGTCGACATCCTCCGGGATGACGCTGCCGCGTCCTTCTACACGACCCCGGGTGCGCTCGATTCGATCGTCGCCGACTGGCGCGCCACCGCCGCGGCTATCGGTGCGACCACCCGCGTCGTCAACGCAGCTTCCGCGAGGGACGACCGTGGCGCGCGCGTGCTCGTCATCCCGTCTTCACCCTGCCTAACGGTGGAGGCGTACGAAGCGATCGACGCTGTCACGGCGCGCGGCGGTGGGGTCGTGATCACCGGACTCACTGGCATTCACGACGCTGGCTGCCGGCCCATCGGCTATGGCCTGATCGTCGGTGTCACCGGCGCCTCACGAGCTGATACGCTCGAGTCGCGGCCGATGGCGTACGTCACCCTGCCGGCCGACAATCCGCTCACGATCGACATCCCTCCCGGCTCCCGGATCGATCTCAATCCTGGCCGCCAGGTCGCGCTTCGCCTCCCTCGGCGTGACGCCTTCTACTCGGACTATGCGCTCCAACCGGAGCCCGCGGGCGGCGCGCCTCTTCTGGACGTCGCGATGACCCACGCGTCCCGCGGCCGCGGCCGGGTCGTGTATTGGGGATTCGAGCTTCGCGACATCGTCAGGCTCCCGTGGGACCGAGCGCTCGCCACCCTCCTCGCGCGAAACAGCCTCGCCTGGGCAGCGGGCGTTCCCATGGCTGCGGTCGAGCCCTGGCCAAAAGGCCGCGTCGCCGCCGCGGCGATCGCCCAGGACGTCGAGAGCGGTTTCGAGAATGCTCAACACGCTCTCGACTCGCTGCGTGCGGCGCGCGTCCGGTCGACATTCTTTCTCACGTCGGACATCGCGCGCCGCTACGACGAGCTCTCCCACGATCTCGCCAACGCGGGCGGCGAGGTCGGCAGCCACACCGAGAACCATCGGCTGCTCGGTGGCTTGCCGGCGTCGAGCCAGCGCGATCGACTGGAGACGACCCAACATGACCTCACGAAGCTCCTCGGCCTCCCCGTCAATGGCTTGCGCCCGCCACAGGAGCAGTTCGACGTCGCGACGATGAAATCGTGGCTCGAGGTCGGCGGCCGCTATCTCTTCGGCGCGAACGACTCACGCTCCGCGTCTCCCGAGCTCCTCCCGGTTGGGCACGATACCCTCGTGCTCATCGGCCGCGTCGGCAGCGACGACTTCGGTGCCGCCGCGGCGGCGCATAACGATCCCGCGGCCACGGCGCGAATTTTCCTCGACGAATACACGCGCCTGCGCGCGCTCGGCGGGCTATATGCGCTGAGCTACCACTCGCAGCTCCTTGCCGCGCCCGCGCTCGTCCCGGCGCTCGCCCGTGTGGCTCGCGCGATCACCGCGGACACCGCTGTCTGGCTCGCGACCACCGGTGAGATCGCGGAGTGGTGGCGCGATCGCGCCCAGCTCGAGACGCGCGTCACCCAACGCGCCGACGGATTCGACGTCACCGTGCGGAATCGCGGGGAACGTCTCGTCGGGAGCGCGGTGGTTCGCATCGATCTCCGCGCGACGGGCGCAGTCGGCGCCGCCACGACGGCCCTCCTGCCGCCACACTCCGCGACGGCGCGCCTGCTCCTCCCGCCGATTCCCGGGAAGTCGACGCGTGTCGTCTCCGTCGATTACGCCGGCGTCAAGCGCGTGGCCGCATCGGCGCCCGTGGGACGTCCGCGCCCGACACCACCAAAAAAGAAGAAGCGCTTCTGGTGGCTGCCCTGGTGATCCCGGCTATTTGCCGCTGATGCGTACGGCGAGGTCGGTGTCCCGCTTCCGACCCTTCTCGTCGGTGACGATCACCGTTAGGCGGTAGCTTCCCGCTGGGAGCGACGACACTGCCAGTGAGTGCACGCGACGCGTGCCGATGCCGGCCGACGCATCGTCGAAGTTCGCCGTCATGCGATCGGCGGCGTGACGGGTTCCGTCTCGCACGATCGACATCTTCACCTTGAACGGCGTACCCTCGGCCAGTCCGCAGACGTCGTAGCGGACGTTCAGGTCGCTCCCCTGTGGCGTGCTGCCGATGGAGTCGACGAGGACGCCGAAGGGACGCTTTCCATCCATGGCGACGCCCGTCGGGCACCTCGAGTCGCTACGCGTGGCGCCGCCAGTCCTCCGGAACGCCGTGAATGTGAGCACGGCGACGGCGATGATGAACGCCGAGGCCATGGACACCGTGGAGCCGCGCGACGTCAATATGCGTTTCGCCACCCTCGACACTGACCGACCATGGCGGCCCAGGAAGCTGCCTAACGTGCGAGCGCCCGGCTGTACCGACGCTGTCGCGCGGCGGAACGAGCGCGCGATCGCCGCGCCCATGGGACGGAGCCCGCTCAGCGCGCCGCCGATCGAGGCCCCGAGCTCACGGAGCTTCGGCCGCTGCCGCTTGAGCATCTGGATGCTCGCGTCGAACGCCGCGTCGAGCGCGGGAGATGGCTGCGGTCCCCGGTCTGACGCATAGTCGCGCGCCGCCGGCATCGGCGCGGTCTTCATGTTCGCGTCGCTCGGAATGACGTCCACCGGCGCGGTCCAGCGCCGATGCTCGCCGGTCGCGATGTGCACCTCGCGCCCGCCGAGCGCCGCGATCAGCTCGTCCGCGTCACGGAAGCGGTCCTCGGGGTGCTTCGCGAGCATCCGCTCGATCACCGTGTAGAGAGCCCGATCGGAGTCGCTGTCGAAGCTCGGACGCGGGAGCGGCGCCTGGATGTGCTTCATGAGCGTGCCCAGCGCGTCGCCCGCATCGAAGGGAGGATTGCCCGTTAGGCACTCGTAGCCGACAATGCCGAGGCTATAGATGTCGCTCCGGCCGTCCACGTCCTTCGCTCGTGCCTGCTCGGGGCTCATGTACTTCGGCGTGCCAACCGACATCCCCGTCGTCGTGAGGCGAGTCGCACCGGCCGAGCGCGCGATGCCGAAATCCGTCACCACACAGCGGCCGTCCTCGTCGTGCCGGAGGTTGTCCGGCTTCACGTCGCGGTGCACGACGCCGCGCCGGTGTGCGTACCCGAGAGCGGCGGCCGTCTCGATGATGACCTGACGCGTCTCGCCCGCGGTGAGTCGGCCTTTCGCCTTCAGGCGATCCGATACCGACTGGCCGCGCAGCAGCTTCATCACGAAGAAGATCACGTCGCCGCGCCGGCCGACTCGATAGATCGGCACGATGTTCGTGTGCTCGAGCGCCGCCGCCGTCCTCGCCTCGCGGAGGAAGCGCTCCACGAGCTCCCTGTCGAAGGCGAGCGTGAATGGAAGGACCTTGATCGCTACCTCGCGCTCGAGCTGCCGCTCGCGCGCCCGGTAGACGATGCCCATGCCGCCGCGGCCGAGCTCCTCGAGGATCTCGTATTCGTCGTCCAGGCCGGAACGCACCAGATCGAGGTCGGTGACCTCGAGCTTCCGTCGCACCTTGTTCTGGCGGCTCGTCACGTCGCGCTCGCGGTCGTCATCGGCGGGCCGGCTCGTCCTTGAGCCGAATGCGCTGGAACCACTCGCCCATGAGCGCGACGATTACGACGCCGCCCATCATGCTGAGGGAGCTCTTCCAGGTGAGATGGTACATGCCGAGTGTGATGAGCAAGGCGGTCGCGGCGGACGGCGGATGGTACGCGCGCAGAGAAGGCTGCACGAGCGTCGTGACCGCGACGGCCATCGCGCTCGCCCACACCCGTGCGACACCGACGGTGTCGCTCGACATCCCCGTGCCGGATGCACCGACGAGGACAACCACCAGCCACGCGCAGAGCAGCGCTGAGAGGTGGCCGACGACGACGCTGTGAAACCGCGACGACGGTTGCCCCGGAGAGCTCGCGATCACCACGGCGCTCGGGCCGAGGGCCGCGAACAGCCATGGCTGCGATGTCGCGAGCGTCAACGCTCCCACCACGAGGATCAGGATCGCGGACATCGCCGCACCCCATACCGCGTCGCCCGCGATGAATCGCGTTCGACCGCGCCACGTCTTGGCCGCCTCGCGCCGCTCCGAGGAAGCAATCGGAGCGATTCGGGTGGGGCCCGTGATGGGGACGGCGGGTGTGGGAACCGTAGGAGTGATCATGGTGTCCGGCTGGGGCGCTCGCGTCGACACGAGGATCGCCACTTAATGACGGTGCCTTGGTAGAGGCCGTCACGAAATCGGTAACGGCTCGTCTCACATCGGGGCACCTCGCGTGGGTCGCCCTGGCGCGGGGTGTTTGCGTCGTCACCATTCGAGACTACATGTCGTTCCTGGTCATCGCGCGGGAGCGCTATCCGCTCCGAATAGGCGAGAACATGCTTGGAGGACGAGGAGCCGGGTCGGTCAATGCGCCCGCGCTCACCGGCCTACCACCGTTCGCGATCATCACCGTCATTCCCGGCACCCCTGCCTCTATCCGAGTCACGGGCAACACCCTGCCTGTGCGCGTCGAGGGATACATCCTCGGCGCCGAGCCGAGGCAGTTGACGCACGGCGCCCGGATCGAGGTTCGCGACTGCCGGATCCGCTACGGCGAGCTCTCCCTCGTCGACAGCACCGCATCCCAGGTCGGGATCGAGGACGAGCAGCTCTCGGCGATTCCACCGGTGGTCCCCGACAGCACGACCCCGGACGATTTCGGCGCACGCATCATCGATCTCAGCAAAGGCTCCGTTCACGGCGTGCCGCCTAGTGGTCTACACATGGGCCGCGACCCGGTCTGCCAGGTCGTCCTTCCCGCGACGTCAGTATCGCGGCAGCATGCGCTGATTGCGCCCGCCCTCCACGGCTACATCATCACCGACCGAAGCACCAACGGCGTGCTCGTGAACGGTACAAAAGTTCGCGGCTCGCAACAGCTTGGCCAAGGTGACGTGATCCGGATTGGCGAGCACGAATTCCGCTTCGAGATCGTGGCGCCACTCACACGCTCGGAGTCGAATGAAGCCGACCGCCGCGCCTTGGCAATGATGGAAGTTCTGAGCGACGGACCACTGCAGGGAGCACGATTCCCGGTCGAGCGGCCTGTCATCCACATCGGCCGCAGCGCCGAGAACGATGTCCGCCTCGCCGACGATAGCGTTTCCGGCGCGCACGCCACCCTCCTTCGCCGGGGAGCGGTCTGGCACCTGATCGATCTCGCATCCACGAACGGAACCTTCGTCGACGGCCGCCGCATCGACGGCGAGGAGATCATTCATGGCGCCGCCGAGCTGCGCTTCGGCGGCATCAAGGTCACGTTCAGCCCCGGTCACGCGGGAGAAACGGGTGCGAGAACGTCCAAGCTCCGCGAGCGAGAGACGGCCTAAAAGCAGCTGTCGATAGCGACACGCGAGCTATCGGCGATTTCGGAACGACGCGCTTCTTGCAAATTGGCTGTTGCAATTGGCGCGGCATTCCTTAATCACTGATAGCCGCGTTCGTTATTCGATAGCTGCTCTTGGGGGAGATCCTGTGAGGGGTTCCGTTCGAAACGGTTTCTCGATCTTCGAGACCGTTGCCATTCTCGTGATCGTCGCGCTGTTGTTGCTCATCGTGATCCCGCAATTCACGCGACCAAGTCTCGCGGCAGTCGCCGGTCCGGACTCCGTCGTTGCGCCGGGCTCGTTCGGCAACCTCGAGGTGAAGGTCTCCGACTCCGGCGGCAACCCGCAGCGGGGTGTATCGGTCCGATTCGAGGTCGAAGGGAAGGGCAACGTCAATCCCGCCGAGGCCTCCACCGATAGCGCCGGTGTCGCGCGTACGGTGTGGCAGGCAGCGCCAGACACCGGAACGCTCAATGTCACCGCGCGCGCGGCGGGACGGTCCCGGCCGACGCTCGTCTTTCGCACTCGCGTCCGCGGACAACCGCGGACCGCTTCGCCCGCCGCCGCGGCGCGACCCACGCCATAACGAGTCGAGAGTTCGTGAATCGAGGGCCTTTCGATCGGCTCGCGGTGGCCGCGAGCCTCGTGTTCATCGCCGACTTCTCGACGAAGCAGTGGGCGCTGCGCAGCCTGGACGCCGAGAGCGATCGCTCCTTCGGCGCGGGGTGGCATCTCGCCGTCGTCAATAACACTCACCTGGCGGGGGGGACGGCAGGCGCCGGGCTCGAGCTGCCGCTGACGATCGTGCTCACGATGATCGTCACGCTCCTCATCCTGCGCATCTGCCGTCAGCTCGCCGCGATCGATGACAGCGCTCCGGCGATTCTCGGCATTCTCGTCGGGTCCGGCGCGGCGAACCTCGCCGATGCGCTGATCCCGCCGCACGGCGTCGTCGACTTCATTGCATTCTCCGGACAGGCCGGCGACACGATCAGCTTCAACGTCGCCGACGCGGCGCTCGTCGTCGCCCTCGGCCTCTGCCTTCGCACGATGTGGCGCATCGCTCAGACGATCCGGGGCCGCCCGCGGCCGCGCCTAACGAACCACCGTTCATACTCAGGAGCGCTTCAGATGCGCGATCGCCTGCTGGTCTCCGCTGGTCACGCGCTGCTCGCCATGTGCGCCTTCGTCTGGCTGTATTCCATGGCCGTCGCGCTCACGCCTGACGCGGGCCGCTCCGCGCCGAACAGCCTGCTCTGCGGCATCGGCGTCTTTGCCGTCGCCTTCGTCGCCTCTCAGGCGCGACTGCGTGTTCTCGATCGTCGTTTCGCCATGCTCCAACCGGCATCGCACCGCGTGATCGAGCGTGTCATTCTCGACGGCTCCGTGTACACGGTCGCATACGCGGACCGGCCGAGCGAGCCGCAGCCCAGCCGCATTCCCCGCGGCGACGTTCCGGCACGCGACGACAGGCTTCCTCGCCATCCGGACACGATCTAGCGACCGATGGGCTCCGGGGTCACGATAGCCGCGCCCTCGCCGGCGCCGCCGCCGCACGACAAGCAGCGCCACCGATTTCTCTCCGGGCGGTACGTCATCGGCGGCGCGCTCGTGCTCCTCCTTCTCATCGCGCTCACCTTCCTGATTCGCTACCGCGGCGGGAGTGAGCGCCGAGGTTACGAAGCCTCGCTCCGATCGGCTCTCGATCGAGTCGTCACGGCGGAGGAAGGCTTCTATTACGACTCCACGCGATACACCGCGTCGCTCCGGTCGCTGCCGACCGTGCGCCTGCCAGACGGCGTGCACGTCGAGATCTTCAGCCCCGATCAACGGAGCTGGTGGGGCCTCGCGACGCACGATCGGCTGCCGGCACGGCGCTGCATCGTCTGGGTTGGTGTGCCGCCTTCGGTTGTGCCGGCCGAGGCACGCGCCCCGGAAGAGGAGACGAAGCCCCTCTGCTTCGACGCCGCTCGGATTGCCACGCGCCAAACATCATCTTCCTGAGCACGAGTGCCTCGGCACCGACGGCTGATTCTGCTCGTCATCGCGCCCGTTGCCCTGCTCGCGGTGATCTTTCCGCCTTGGCGCGCCCGGGCGATCCGCACGACCACTCGCTACGCCGCCGTTTCGGGCCTCGCACCTTCGATCGTCGTTGACACGATCGACTGGCTGGTCCCTTTCGCGGCGATCTATGCGCCACCGCGTCCGTTGCTCACGGGCGATCGCATGCGGGAGCTCGCCGCTCGGGCCATTGCAGGCGATTCGGCCGCTCGCAGAAGCCTGAGCGACTCGACCACTAATGTGGAGCAGCGCTATCACGCCCCCGAGGCGCTGCGCACCGGCGGCGAAATCTGGCGTGACAGTGTCCTCGCCGCGGCCGGAATTCCGGCAGTCAGCAGCTACGACCTCGCCTTCGCGATCGATCAGCAATGGATTGCGGCGCGGCTCGTCGTCCTGACACTCTTCGCCTTCTGGCTCGAGTGGCGAGGTCGGCGCCGTCGCGGCTTGACTTCGTGACGCGCATCACGCATTCGTCCGGTTGAACCGCCGCCGCCGCCGCGGCCCAAAACTTCCAGCGACAGGACCCCCGAAACATCATCGCGCGTGCTCATCCACGCGCGAAGGAGTACGCCAGGATGGCTCATCGTAGAGTGCAGGACGAAACGGGACGGTGGTGGGACGTGTGGGATACACGACCTACCATCATCGACCGGCGCGCCGGTCGCGAGCGGCGTCGCGGCAATCGCGTGGATGGGGACCGTCGCCAGAAGAGCGAGGCGCGCGTCTCCGTCGAGCCGGAATTTCGCAAGGGATGGCTCGCGTTCCAGAGCGGCAATGATTGGCGCCGCGTCGGTCCGATTCCAGACGCGTGGGACGCGTTGTCTGATTGCGAGCTGCTCGCACTCCTGGGCCGCGCCAGTGCAACCGAGGCGAAGCGCGCCTGACGCTTACGCCATGTCGATTTCCGCCGGGCGCACGCGCAATATCTGCTGCGTTCCCGCGCGCAGGATCGACAGCTCGGCATCGCGTCCGATCAACTCCTCGGTGAGCTGCCGCTGCAGATCGTCGACGCTGCCGACGACCCCGGTCTCGAGACCGATGATGATGTCCCGCGGCCGCAGTCCCGCTCGCGCCGCCGGCCCGTTTGGGGCGACATCGGTGACGAGCACACCGCCCTGCACGGCGAGATGGAATCGTTGTGCGTGCCGCCGAGTGAGCGCGATCGTCTGCCCCACGACACCAATGTAGCTTCGCCGCACGCGACCGTCGCGAATCAGGCGCGACGCGACGAATTGCGCCGTGTTTGCCGGAACCGCGAAGCAGATCCCCTGCGCGCCGGCGATGATCGCCGTATTCACGCCCACGACTTCGGCGCGCGCGTTCACCAGCGGTCCGCCGGAATTTCCCGGATTCAACGCCGCATCGGTCTGAATCACCCCGTCGATGAGCCGACCCGATTGCGAGCGCATCGTCCTGCCTAACGCGCTGACGACGCCGGCGGTGACCGTCGCCTGAAAGCCTAACGGGTTCCCGATAGCGATCACCAGCTGGCCCTGGCGGATGCGCGCGGCGTCGCCCAGCGCCGCAAATGCCGGCGCCGCATGATCGACTTTGAGCACCGCCAGGTCGGTCGACGGGTCGTCGCCGACGGGATACGCCAAGTGCGTCGCTCCATCGACGAACGTCGCACGCACCTCGCGCGCACCATGAACGACGTGGCTGTTGGTGAGCAGAAAGCCATCGGGCGTGAAGAAGAAGCCCGATCCGGTGCCTTTGGTGTCGGCGGGTGCGCGTCCCCCACGGCCGGAAGGCACCGCGACGCCGCTGACCTCGAGATGCACCACCGCCGGTCCGACTTTCTCCACCGCGCCAACGACGGCGCGCGAGTACGCGTCGAGCGCCTCACCGTCGGAGACAGTGAGGGGCTCGACCTCGGCCGCGGCGATCACGCCGCGGACTCCTGGAACAGCTGCCGCGCTTTCTCGCTCCGCAACCGCCCCAATGCGCGCTCACGCAACTGCCGCACGCGCTCCCGGCTCACGCCGAACGCGGTGCCGATCTGCTTCAGCGTCATCGGCTCATCGCCGCCGAGCCCGTAGTACATCACGAGCACCTGCCGCTCGCGCGGGCTAAGGACGTCCATCGCCCGATCGAGCGCTGCGCGACGCGATTCATTTTCCAGCGACGGACCGGTGCTCGCCGCATCGTCCGCAGGCTCCACGGCGATGACGTCGGCGAGGGTGAGCCGCGACGGATCCCCGCGACGACCGGCAACTGGCTCGTCGAACGAGTACGTCGGCTGGGAGAGCGCGCGAATGCTGCGCACGAGCTCCACCTCCAACTCCGCGATCTGCGCCACTTCCTCGTCGCTTGGCTCACGACCCAGCTTGTCGCGCAGGACATGCTGCGCCCGCGCGATCCGCGTCACGTCCGTCGCGCGTCCCAGAGGCACGCGCACGGCATGGCCGTGCTTCGTGACCGCCGAGGAAAGCGCCTGGCGAATCCACCACACGGCGTAGCTGATGAAGTTCACCCCGACGTCGGGGTCATATTTGTCCGCGGCGCGCACGAGCCCCGCGTTGGCCTCACTCACGAGATCCTCGAGATTGAGTCC
>Ga0136846_1238360_pt1 | contig 32088 bp, 34 predicted proteins | sample HopSoiMetagenom2_FD_96841 | JGI IMG/M metagenome (GOLD analysis project Ga0136846, IMG submission 96841) | Grasslands soil microbial communities from Hopland, California, USA - 2 Assembly 2016 (version 4) | ecosystem: Environmental > Terrestrial > Soil > Grasslands | place: USA: Hopland...
AGCTCTGCCTTAGCTCTGCCTTAGCTCTGCCTTAGCTCTGCCTTAGCTCTGCCTTAGCTCGCGCTATGGCGAGCATTGCAACGACGAGCGGGTGCGATTCAAACTGATGTCTACGCTTCAGGTTGCGGACACCGATTTTCGTTCAGGCTGACCCTTCGATACCTCAGGGCAGGGTACGCCAGCGGCGTATCGAAGCCCCATCCCGACGCTCCACAAGCCCTTCGATACCTCAGGGCGAACGGGTGTTGATGACTTCACATCAGTTTGAATCGCACCCACGACGAGATGACGAGCAGGGGGGTCTTTTGGCGTGATGAGCGGGCATGATCGAAATACTCTCAGCCTCTCAGCCTCTCAGCCTCTCAGGCCGACAGGGCGCCGCCGCCCGTCAGGCATTCGACCGATGGGAGAATCTCGGCATGATCATCTCGCCGCCCGCCCTTGTTCTAGGATCGACATCGCGTTATCGCAGGGAGCTTCTCGAAAGATTGCGGCTGCCGTTCAGCGTGGACGCTCCACAGGTGGACGAAACGCCGATTCCCGGCGAGAAGCCTGGGGATCTCGCTCTTCGCCTGGCACTCGCCAAGGCGCGAAATGTTGCATCACGAGCACCTCGGTCGATCATCATCGGCTCGGATCAGGTGGCCGATCTCGATGGAGCTCCAGTTGGAAAGCCTGGAACTCATGAACGTGCCACCGAACAGCTTCGCTCGATGAGCGGGCGGAGTGTCGTGTTCCAGACTGCAATTGCCGTCGTCCGAGCAGATACAGGTTTCGAGTCCTCTGCGCTTGTACCGGTCACTGTTCGATTTCGACACCTGAGCGACGCGGAAATCGAGCACTACCTGCGAATTGAAGAACCCTACGACTGCGCAGGCAGCGCGAAATCCGAGACCCTGGGGATCGCACTGCTGGATTCGATCGAATCCGATGACCCCACAGCGCTCGTGGGCCTCCCGCTGATCAGGACCTGCCACTTGCTGCGCGAAGCCGGGCTGGATCCGCTCGCCCCATGACCGGCACCCTCTTCCTCGTCCCCAATACGCTCGATTTCGGCGTCGTGGCGGGCACACCCCCACCGCTGTCGGACGATCTTCCGCTGGGCGTGATTCGAACTGCCGCACGCCTGACTCATTGGGTGGCGGAGAACGCCAAGACAACGCGCGCCTTTCTCAAGCGGGTGGATGCTGTCGTGCCATTGACTCAAAATCTTCAGTCGGTGCAAATCGTGGAGCTACCCCGCCCACAAAAAGGCGCAAAGCATGCCGCCCCTGCGCCGAACCTCGACGCCCTCCTCACCCCTCCCCTTCAAGGCGTCGACATGGGGCTGATCTCCGAGGCGGGCCTTCCTGCGGTGGCCGATCCAGGCGCGGCGTTGGTCGAAGCGGCCCACCGGCGCGGCATCAAAGTCGTGCCGCTGTCAGGACCGAGTTCACTGATGCTCGCCCTGTCGGCCAGTGGACTGAATGGGCAGAGTTTCGCCTTCGTGGGCTATCTACCCGTTGAAGCCACCGAGCGCGGAGCCCGCATTCGCGAACTCGAAGCCCTGTCGCGGCGGCATGGCCAGACACAGCTGGTCATCGAGACGCCTTATCGCAACGAGGCATTGCTCGAGGCACTGCTCGGCACCCTCGCCCCGAGCACGCGGCTGTCGATCAGTTGTGGACTCACCCTGCCTTCAGGATGGACACGAACAGACACCGTAGCCCGCTGGCGAGGTGGAGCAAGCACGATCCCGAAAGACGTACCGGCTGTCTTCGGCCTACTGGCTTGAATCTACAGGTTCAGCCTTTTTCGCGCCGAAAAGCGCAGCGACCTTGCGCTTGGGCTTGATGTTGGGCGAGAGGCCACGCGGCGACGGAACGGATTGCGAGGCCTTGGTCTCCCACGCGGGCTCGGCAGTGGCGCTGGCCTCGTAGGGACGCTCGAAGAACGGGTCCATCTTGGGCTTCGGTGACGCATACCCATAGCCCGGGCTACTCGTTCGCGGCGTGGGGCGACTGTCGCGACGCTCGTCGTCATCGCGACGCGGGCGATCGCGCAGTTCGCGGCGCGTGCGATCGTCGTCCAGCTCCAGCGGCTCAAGCTCAATCTTCTTCTTGATCAGTTTCTCGATGTCGCCGATCAAGCGAGCGTCCTCGCGCGTCACCAGCGTAATAGCCAACCCCGACGCTCCAGCACGGCCCGTACGGCCGATGCGGTGAACGTAGTCTTCTGCATTGAAAGGAACGTCGAAGTTGAAGACGGCAGGCAGATCGGCGATGTCCAGGCCGCGCGCCGCGACGTCGGTGGCCACAAGCACATCGACTTCGCCGCGCTTAAAGGCCTCCAGGGCCTTCAAGCGTTCGTCCTGCGACTTGTCGCCATGCAGGGCATTGGTGCGCAAGCCATCGTGCTCGAAGGCACGAGCAAGACGAGCGCAGCCGAGCTTGGAGTTGACGAAAACAATGGCCTGCGTGAGGGTGCGGTCCTTGATCAGTTTCAGGACAGCAGCACGCTTGTCGTCGGTCGCAACGCTGAAGAAGCGCTGCTCAACGTTGGTCGCAGTCGCGTTCGGCCGCGCCACTTCCACGAGGATCGGATCCTGTAGGTAGCTCTCGGCGAGTCGCTTGATTTCGGGCGAAAACGTGGCGGAAAACAGCAAAGTCTGGCGCTGCTTGGGCAGGTAGCTCAGGATGCGCTGCAGGTCGGGCAGGAAGCCGATGTCCAGCATGCGGTCGGCTTCGTCGAGCACGACGTACTCGACTTGGTTGAGCACCGCACTCTTCGCTTCGATGTGGTCGAGCAGGCGCCCCGGCGTGGCAATCAGCACTTCGACGCCAGCTTTCAGCTCGAGCGTCTGTGGCTTCATGTCGATGCCGCCGAAGACGACAGTGGCCCGAAGCTTGGTGTGCTTGGAGTAGGTTTTGACGCTGTTGGCGACCTGGTCGGCCAGTTCGCGGGTCGGCGCAAGAACCAAGGCCCGCACGGGATGCCGCGCCGGCGACATGCTCGGGTTCTCGTGTTTGAGCATTTTTTGCAAAAGAGGCAGCGAGAACGCCGCCGTCTTGCCGGTGCCGGTCTGGGCTGCACCCATCACGTCACGGCCGTCCAGGACGATTGGGATGGCTTTCGCCTGGATGGGCGTCATCATCAGATACCCCGACTCCGCGACGGCGCGAAGCAGCTTCGGGTCAAGCGGAAGGGTGTCGAAACGGGCGGGGGCGGGCTGTGGCGATTCGGTGGCGGTCGCCCCGGCGCCCGCGGCCAGGGTTTTTTCGGTCATCCGTCGATTATCGCCGGGCGGGGCAAAGCCCCTTTTATGTCACCAATCAGCGCCGAACAATGAGCCAGTCGGGCACTCTTAATTTCACAATGCTTCCGTACAGAAAGACATACGTCATTGCAAACATGATGATGAAGCCGCCCAGCACCAGCGAGTTGCTCCAAAAGAGCATCGCCGGCACGACCGACATCATGCACAGCAACCACAGGTAGGGCGCAGTCATCGAATTACGTTTGGTCAGGACTTTGGCCTCGCGATTACCCACCGCCCAACGCATCACGCGGCGGTAGATGAGGCTGTGCAGGTGAACGCCATCGGGCATCCCGATGGCGCGGCCACGAACGAACTTGCGGCGGTACATCGAGAACACTGTCTCGAAGATCGGATAGATGCACATCAGCAGCGGACACAGCGGCGATACGTTGGGGTTTCGATGCACGAGCAACACACTCAGCTCAGCGACGAAGAATCCGAGGAAATATGCCCCGCCATCACCCAGAAAAATCAAGCCCGCCGGGAAGTTCCAAATGAAAAACCCCATGACGGCGCCCAGCCCCGACAGTGCACACAGCGCAATCACAGAATCGCCAGCCTGAAATGCGACATAGGCTGTTGCTGCGAGCATGAGTACGACGCACATCGCCGCCAATCCATTGAAGCCATCGATGATGTTCACGGCGTTGGCGACGCCGGCCACGGCGAACAAAGTGACAAGGACAGCACACACACGAAATGACACGAGCCAATCGATTCCGGGAATGTCTGTACGGTCAATGATGGCCCCGAGGAACCAAGCCGCAAGCCCGGCTGACACTGCGGTGAAAAAGAGTCTGCGACGCGGACTCTGGGTCTTTGTGAGATCCTCGGCCAGACCCGAAAAAAATGCCGGAACGGCGCAAAGCATGAGTTGGACACCGAGCAGCGTCTGGCCAGAACTGAGCACAGTGAAGATGCCGAGTGCGGCAGCCAGTCCAATGACGATACCCAATCCGCCGACCCGAGGTACCGGACGCGAATGGAACTTCTGAGGCCCCGACATGTCGAGGTCCGCCGAGAAATGCGAATGGGTGCGGGCCGAACGGATGATGAAGAAAGTGACTGCAGCGGATACGGCGAAGCCGAGAAGCAAAACGATCATGTCCTTAGTGTATTCGGGGGGCTCTAGGTGCCTCGTACGGCGGTCGATACAATCGCGCCCGCTCTCCCCATACGAATAACCAGGGCTTTGTCATGCTGTTGATCACTGGAGCCGCGGGCTTCATCGGCGGAAACTTCGTCCACCACTGGTTCGAAAGCTCAAGCGAACCAGTGGTAGTGCTGGACAAGCTCACCTATGCCGGGAACGCAGCGACGATCGCCGCATTCCTGAAACCCGGTCACTGCGAGCTGGTGCAAGGCGACATAGGAGACCGAGCTCTTGTCGCAAGATTGCTGAATGAGCACGCGCCACGTGCCCTGCTCCATTTCGCGGCCGAAAGTCATGTTGATCGCTCTATTCATGGCCCTGGAGAATTCGTCCAAACCAATCTGGTTGGAACATTCGGCCTGCTTGAAGAAGTGCGGGCGTACTGGACCGAACTGTCCGGTGAAAAGAGAGATTCATTTCGCTTGCTACACGTCTCCACCGACGAGGTCTACGGTTCGCTGAGCGACACGGACCCCGCCTTCACCGAGACGACACCCTATTCACCCAACAGCCCCTATTCGGCCACCAAGGCCGGGAGCGACCACCTCGTTCGTGCCTATCACCACACGTATGGCATTCCAACTCTGACAACGAATTGCAGCAACAACTACGGTCCGTATCACTTTCCGGAAAAGCTCATCCCGCTGATGATTCTGAATGCATTGGACGGAAAACCATTGCCCGTTTATGGTGACGGAAAGAATATACGAGATTGGCTCTATGTGCGCGATCACTGCGAAGCGATTCGCCAGGTTCTCGAGCGCGGTCGACCGGGAGAAACGTACAACGTTGGCGGCAAGAACGAGATTCGAAACATCGACGTCGTGACGACCATTTGCCGCAAGCTGGACGCACTGCGTCCGCGCGCGACGGGCAAGTACGAAGATCTCATTACTTATGTGACGGACCGCCCTGGTCATGACAGGCGGTATGCCATCGACCCGAGCAAGATCGAACGCGAGATCGGCTGGCAGCCGACCGAGACATTTGCCAGTGGTATCGAGAAGACGGTTCGTTGGTATCTTGAGAACGATGAGTGGATCGCAGGTGTCAGGTCTGGGGCCTATCGCCAGTGGATTCAGACGCAGTACGGCCATGAATCCCGAGGGCCTGGCGTTTGAAGATTCTGCTTTTCGGCAAGGGCGGTCAGGTCGGTTGGGAGCTGCAGCGAGCACTACTTCCACTCGGAGAACTCGTTGCGGTCGGCTCCGAGAGTAAGGATCTGTCCGGCGATTTCAGCCAACCCGAAGAAATCGCGCGGACGATTCAATCAGTCCGCCCAGACATCATCGTCAATGCCGCAGCCCATACGGCTGTCGACAAGGCCGAGAGCGAGCCCGACTTTGCACGCACGTTGAACGCCACCACCCCAGGCGTGATCGCACGGGCGGCAGCAGCATCGGGCGCGTGGCTGATGCACTACAGCACGGACTACGTGTTCGACGGCAGCGGCACTGCCCCCTGGACCGAAGATTCACCCACCGGCCCTTTGAGTGTCTACGGTCGCACCAAATTCGAAGGCGAGCAGGCAATTCGCGAAAGCGGGTGCAAGCACATCATTTTCCGCACGAGTTGGGTCTACGGGGCGCGCGGCGGCAACTTTGCCAAGACCATGTTGAGATTGGCGCAAGAACGCGAACGCCTCACCGTCATCAACGATCAGTTCGGCGCGCCAGCGGGCGCGGATTTGCTCGCCGACTTGACGGGGATAGTGCTTCGTACAGCACTGTCGCGGAGTGAGGTAAGTGGGACTTATCACGCCGCACCAGCAGGAGAAACCACTTGGCATGGCTATGCGACTCATGTGATCGAATTCGCCCGAAGGGCTGGCTTGGCCATCAAGGTGCAGCCTGCTGCGATCGAAGCCGTACCGACGAGTTCGTTTCCAAGTCCCGCAAAGCGGCCTGGTAACTCGCGGCTCAATACATCAAAGTTGCGGAACACATTCAACGTCACGCTGCCCGATTGGCGAATTGGCGTTGATCGAATGCTGACTGAAATACTCGAGCGCTAAAGCGCCCTGGGAAGGAGAGGCACCATGACAAGAAAGGGAATCATCCTTGCCGGAGGGTCAGGAACGCGATTGCATCCGGCGACACTTGCCGTGAGCAAGCAATTGCTGCCGGTCTACGACAAGCCGATGGTGTACTACCCCTTGGCCACTCTGATGCTCGCTGGCATACGCGACATCCTGCTCATCAGCACCCCCCAAGACACACCGCGCTTCGAGGCGCTGCTGGGCGACGGTGCCAAATGGGGTGTCAACATCAGCTATTGCGTACAGCCCAGCCCAGATGGCCTGTCGCAGGCTTTCATCCTGGGCAAGCAGTTCGTCAACGGCCAACCCAGTGCGCTGGTGTTGGGCGACAACATCTTCTACGGGCACGACCTGCAGGGCTTGCTCCATTCGGCCGCCAACCGTAGCACGGGTGCCACCGTTTTCGCCTACCACGTGCACGACCCTGAGCGCTACGGCGTGGTGGCCTTCGACGCCACCAAGCGCGCGCTGAGCATTGAAGAAAAGCCCAAGGCGCCCAAGAGCAACTATGCGGTGACCGGCTTGTATTTCTACGACGAGCAGGTGTGCGACATCGCGGCCAGCATCAAGCCCTCGCCTCGTGGCGAGCTGGAGATCACCGACGTCAATGCGCACTACCTCACCCGAGATCAACTCAATGTCGAAATCATGGGGCGCGGATATGCGTGGCTGGATACCGGCACGCACGACAGCCTGATGGAAGCGGGGCAGTTCATTGCCACGCTGGAAAAGCGGCAAGGCCTGAAGGTGGCGTGCCCTGAAGAGATTGCGTTCCGATCTAGCTGGATCAGCCGGGAGCAGCTTGAGGCCCTGGCGCAGCCGATGTTAAAGAACGGCTACGGCCAATACCTCATGCAAATTGTCAAGAGCCAGGTATTTTGATGAAAGTGACCAAGACCGCCATCGACGGTGTGCTGATTCTCGAACCTAAGGTGTTCGGCGACGCGCGCGGCTTCTTCATGGAGAGCTTCAACCAGAAGACCTTCACTGAGGCTCTCGGCAGTGAAGTCAACTTCGTGCAAGACAACCATTCGCGATCAACCAAGGGCGTGCTGCGTGGGTTGCACTACCAAAAGCCGCCGCACGCGCAGGGCAAGCTGGTGAGGGTTACGCAAGGCAGCGCCTATGACGTGGCCGTGGACATCCGGCGTGGCAGCGCAACTTTCGGCCAGTGGGTGGGCGTCGAGTTGAGCGGTGAAAACCATCGCCAGTTGTGGCTGCCTCCCGGCATGGCGCATTGGTTTCTTGTTACAAGCGAGAGCGCCGACTTTCTCTACAAGACCACCGACTACTACGCGCCACAGGCCGAGGGCTGCGTGCTTTGGTCCGACCCAGTCCTGGGCATCACCTGGCCCGACGTGGGCATGGCCCCTCGACTGGCAGACAAGGACGCTGCTGCGCCGCCGTTGTCAGGGGTAATCGCCTTTGAAGGCACGGCCTGATCGGCGCTGACTGCGAGCCCATGGGACAAGGCCTATATCTTCTCAAAACAAGAGAGGTTTTCAGTCAATCCATTGGCCTCGGCTGCCCCCATCTCCCTTCGGGCCAAGCCCGTCGAAGCCAGCGCAGCGCACCGTGCACCCTTTGACAAACTCATGGCGGACGGAGACTGTCCGGGGAATATCACTATCAGCAAGCTGGAGAAATTTCCCGTCGATTCCATTGGCAGGTGCCCACATGAAATCTTCTCTCGAATCATTTCATAATGGCGCATGCGCCCGAGAAACCAACCTGCCCGAGATCAACTAACTGCGGTACTGGTCCGGCGCGCCCCCATCAGTGCTTCCAGCGTCGCCGAGCAACTCGGTGTCAGCATCCCGACCCTGCACCGCCTGCTGCAAGAGATTGGCAGCAGCGTGGTGTCCACCGGCAAGGCGCGGCGCACACGCTACGCGTTGCGCAAGCCCCTGCGAGGCGAGCTGGCTGAATTGCCGCTCTACGAAGTCGACGCCTCGGGCTGTGCTGAGCTGGTAACCAGCCTGGCCCTGGTGCATCCCCAAGGCACCTGCATGAGCCTTGCGAGCACCGCTTGGCCCGTGCCCGAAGAATCTCGCGACGGGTGGTGGGACGGACTACCCTACCCCCTGTACGACATGCGCCCCCAGGGCTACATGGGCCGCCAATTCGCGCGGGCCGAGCATCGCCAACTGCGTGTCTCTGTAAACCCCGAAGAATGGACCGATGCCGATGTGCTCTACGTACTGAGCCGCACCGGCTCTGACGTAAGCGGCAACCTGATTCTCGGCAACCCCGCCTACGAGCATTGGCAGGGCAACAAGGTGGCGCCGCCCGAGCCCTTGAAGCCGCGCGCGCTGGGCCGCCTATGCGCGCCTTGCCGAGCAAGCCGTCACCACCGGTGTGGCCGGCTCCAGCGCGGCCGGCGAATTCCCCAAGTTCTCCGCACTGCGCGAACTAGCCGGCAGCGCCACGCCCCATGTGATGGTGAAGTTCTCTGGGGCCGATGGTTCACCCGCTGTGCAGCGCTGGGCTGACCTACTCGTCAGCGAACACCTGGCACTGGAATCCGCGGCAACGCTGCCGGGCGTTGAGGCCGCCAAGAGCCGCATCGTCACTTATGAGGGTCGCACCTTTCTTGAGGTTGAGCGCTTCGACCGCCACGGCATGTTCGGCCGCAGCGCCCTGAACAGCCTGTCCACACTCGACGCCGCATTGATAGGTGAGGGCTCAACCAATTGGCCACAGCTGGCAGCCCGCTTCGCCACGGCCGGACTCATCGCACCCGATGACGAGGCGCGCATCCAGCACCTCTGGTGGTTCGGCCGCCTCATCGCCAACACCGACATGCACACCGGCAACCTCAGCTTCAGGCCGCAGAAGTTGCTGCTGCTGGCCCCCGCATATGACATGCTGCCGATGCTGTATGCCCCGCTACCGGGTGGCGAAGTGCCTGTGCGCAGCTTTGAGCCACCGCTGCCGCTGCCGCCGCAAAAACCCGTGTGGGCCGTCGCATGCGCGGCGGCTCTGAGGTTCTGGAACCATGCATCGCAGGATGCTCGCATCAGCAAAGAATTCAGAGACATATGCGCGTCCAACGCCAGGCGCTTGAAGCAGGTAGCCGATCGCCTGTAAGAGCACAAGGCCATCATGTTTAGACGTCAGCCGCGTCGTGTACAGTCCGCGTTCACGGCGTGAACAGACATACCTTCTATGGCCAAATCAGCCCCCGAACCACCCATTCATGGTCAACAGTTGGATCTGATGCGCCTCCTGAGCGATCAACCTGCAGCCTCGCAGCGAGAAATTTCTCAGCGGCTCGGCCTAAGCCTCGGCAAAGCAAACTACTTGGTGCGCGCCTTGCTCGACAAAGGCCTTGTCAAGGCCCACAACTTTCGCCGCAGCGACAACAAGATGGCGTATGCCTATCTGCTCACGCCCCGCGGCGTGGCCGAAAGAATCAGGCTCACGCGGGCATTTCTGGCACGCAAGAAATTGGAATTCGAGTTGTTGAAGACCGAGATCCAGTCACTGCAGAGCCAAGTCGAGGCCGATAGAAAGTCTTCCGCCTACAACAAACGCCAAGGCTAACCCATGCCACTCCACAAGAGTTCAAAGGTCTTCGTCACCGGCCACCGTGGCATGGTGGGTTCGGCGCTGGTTCGCAATCTTCGATCGCGCGGCTTTAACAACTTGCTCCTGCGCACGCGCAGTGAATTCGACCTGCTCGATCAGCAAGCCGTCCATGCTTTCCTTGCAGAGCACAAACCCGACTACATATTCCTTGCCGCGGCCAAGGTGGGTGGCATCCAGGCCAACGACCGCTACCGCGCCGACTTTCTGTACCAGAACCTGCAACTCGAATCGAACCTGATTCACGGCGCTCACATGGCGGGTGTGCAAAGTTTGATGTTCCTGGCATCAAGCTGCATCTACCCTCGTGACTGCCCGCAGCCGATCAAGGAAGAGTACCTGTTGACTGGCCCGCTCGAATCGACAAACGAGCCTTACGCCATCGCCAAGATCGCCGGCATCAAGCTGTGTGAAAGCTTCAATCAACAATTCGGCCGCCAGTACGTGAGCGTAATGCCCACCAACCTGTACGGCCCGAACGACAACTACGACCTCGAGAACAGCCACGTGTTGCCCGCCCTCATCCGCAAGGCCCACGAAGCCAAGTTGCGCGGCGACCACGAATACGTGGTGTGGGGCAGCGGCACCCCTCGGCGCGAGTTTCTCTACGTCGATGACCTGGCCGACGCATGCGTGCACCTAGCCGAGCAAGGCTATGGCGGCCCGCTGGTCAACATCGGCACCGGCGAAGACGTGACGATTCGCGAGCTCGCCGAAACGGTAATGAGGGTGGTCGGATTCGACGGGCGTGTCGTCTATGACCGCACCAAGCCCGACGGCACACCACGCAAGTGGCTCGACGTGCAGCGGCTGGCAGCATTAGGCTGGCGCGCAACAACGCCGCTGAAAGAGGGCATTCAGAAGGCCTACGAGGCCGCCCCGTTTTTCACCCAAGCGGCCTCTGCCTGATCACATTGAGAGACGACAAGCCATGACCCAACCCAAAGTTGCCCTCATCACCGGCGTGACCGGCCAGGATGGGGCCTATCTGTCCGAGTTGTTGCTAAACAAGGGCTACGAGGTGCACGGCATCAAGCGCCGCAGTTCGTCGTTCAACACCGACCGCATCGACCACCTGTATCATGACCCGCACGTCGATCACCAGCGCTTTGTGCTGCACTACGGTGACCTGACGGACTCGACAAATCTCATCCGCATCATCCAGCAGGTGCAGCCCGACGAAATCTACAACCTCGCGGCCATGAGCCACGTGGCGGTGTCATTCGAAACGCCGGAGTACACGGCCAACGCCGATGGCATCGGCACGCTTCGCATCCTGGAGGCGATCCGCATCCTCGGGCTGGAGAAGAAGACGCGCTTCTACCAGGCGAGCACCTCCGAGCTCTATGGGCTGGTGCAGGAAACGCCGCAGAAGGAAACCACGCCGTTCTATCCGCGCAGCCCGTATGCAGTGGCAAAGCTGTACGCCTACTGGATCACGGTGAACTACCGCGAAGCCTACGGTCTGTACGCCTGCAACGGGATTCTGTTCAACCATGAAAGCCCGTTGCGCGGCGAGACCTTTGTGACGCGCAAGATTACCCGAGCACTCGCGCGCATTGCACTCGGGCTGCAGGATTGCCTTTACCTCGGCAATATGAGCGCCCTGCGCGATTGGGGTCATGCACGCGACTACGTCGAGATGCAGTGGCTAATGCTGCAGCAGGACAAGCCAGAGGATTTCGTGATCGCCACCGGCGTGCAGTACAGCGTGCGCCAGTTCATGGCGTTGGCAGCTGGGCAGCTGGGGATCAGCATGTCGTTCGAAGGTCAAGGTGAAAACGAAATCGGCGTCGTCACTCAGGTCGAACGCATGGACGGCGACTTGAAGGCCAGATGCAAGCCCGGCGACGTGATCGCCAGGGTGGACCCGCGCTATTTCCGGCCGACCGAGGTTGAGACGCTACTGGGCGATCCAAGCAAGGCGCGAGAAAAGTTGGGCTGGATTCCGAAGATTGGATTGCCTGAGCTCGTGACGGAAATGGTTGAAGCCGACTACACGAGCGCCAAGCGCGACAGTTTAGTCAAGTCGGCCGGCTTTCAGGCCTATGACTACCATGAGTGAGGCCGCGACAACGCGGCGAGCCCTCATTTGCGGCGTCGGCGGACAGGATGGCGCCTACCTTGCCCGTTTCCTGCTCGGCAAGGGTTACGAGGTCGTGGGGAGCTCGCGCGACGCTACTTCGATGAACCGCCTCGGGTTGAAGTCGCTCGACGTCGACGGCCGCGTTCAAGTGGTCTCAATGGCTCCCAACGACTTCCGAAGCGTGCTGCAAACCATCACGCGAACGGCACCGGACGAGATCTATAACCTTTCGGGCCAGTCGTCGGTGGGCCTGTCGTTCGACCAACCTGTAGAGACGATCGAAAGCATCGCCATCGGCACGCTAAACCTGCTGGAGTCGATTCGATTCGTCGAGCGTCCTATCGGCTTTTACAACGCCGGCTCGAGCGAGTGCTTCGGGGACACCGGCGACCGCCCTGCCGACGAGTCCACACCGTTTCGCCCACGCAGCCCTTACGCCGTGGCGAAGGCCTGCGCACACAACCTGGTTGTCAACTATCGCGAGGCGTACCAGATGCGGGCCTGCACGGGCATCCTGTTCAATCACGAGTCGCCCCTTCGAGCAGAACGATTCGTCACGCAGAAGATCGTGCGCGCGGCCTGTCGCATCGCCGCCGGCAAGCGCGAAAAGCTGCGGCTCGGAAATCTCGACATCCACCGCGACTGGGGATGGGCGCCAGAATACGTCGAAGTGATGTGGCTGATGCTGCAGCAAGCGCAGCCCGAGGACTTCGTGATTGCGACTGGCCGCTCAGCCTCGCTCGAATATTTCGTGGAGCGCGCCTTCGCCGGCCTGGGTCTGGCCTGGCGCGAACACGTGGAGCAAGACACGTCGCTTCTGCGGCCGACGGACATCCGCTACGGAGCAGCAGACCCAACCCGTGCCACGCGCCGTCTTGGATGGAAAGCCCGACACGACGTCGACGAAGTCATTGCGCAGATGTCCCGCGCGGAGCAGGAACGGCTGTCGCAAGCTGGCGCCGGCCTCGATCAACGCGTCCCTACTTGATTCCTTCGGTACCCTATGTTCAACGACAAATCCGTTCTCATCACCGGCGGCACCGGCTCGTTCGGCAAAAAGTACGTAAAGACGCTCCTGACGCGCTACAGGCCGCGCCGCATCATCGTGTTCTCGCGTGACGAGCTGAAACAGTTCGAGATGCAGCAGGAGTTCAACGCGCCCGAGATGCGCTACTTCATCGGCGACGTGCGCGATCCGAAGCGGCTCGAACAGGCCATGCGTGATGTCGACTTCGTCATTCACGCCGCTGCACTTAAACAAGTGCCGGCGGCCGAGTACAACCCAATGGAGTGCATCAAGACCAACATTCACGGAGCTGAGAACGTGATCGCAGCGGCCATCGACGCGGGCGTTGAGAAGGTCATCGCCCTATCGACCGACAAGGCGGCCAACCCGATCAACCTGTACGGTGCGACCAAGCTGGCCTCGGACAAGCTCTTCGTGGCCGCGAACAACATGGTTGGCAAGAGCGGAACAAGCTTTGCCGTCGTTCGTTATGGCAACGTGGTGGGCTCGAGAGGATCCGTGGTTCCCTTCTTCGAGAAGCTGCTGACTGAAGGCGCTCGCGAGCTGCCCATCACCCACGAAGCCATGACCCGCTTCTGGATCGGCCTGCAGGACGGCGTCGACTTCGTGCTCAAGAATTTCAAGCGCATGTACGGCGGCGAGATCTTCGTTCCCAAGATCCCGTCTATTCGCGTCACCGACTTGGCCGAAGCGATGGCGCCCGGCGTGGCCAAGCATATCGTCGGCATCCGCCCGGGCGAGAAGCTACACGAGATCATGTGCCCGGCCGACGATTCGCACCTGACGCTTGAGTTCGACGACCACTATGTGCTGCGCCCGACCATCAAGTTCCATCATTCCGACGTGGACTACACGGCGAACGCGGCTGGAGAAAACGCGACCGCGGTACCGCTCGGATTCGAATACAACTCGGGTAGCAATCCGCACTTCCTCACGCCGGATGAGATTCGCAAATTCAACGCGAAGGCCATGGAATGATCCCCTACGGCCGGCAAAACATCTCCGACGACGACATCAAGGCCGTTGTCGACGTCCTGCGGTCCGACTTCCTCACGCAAGGGCCAGTCGTTCCGGCCTTCGAGCAAGCCGTCGCCGATCATGCCGGCACGACGCACGCAGTGGCGGTGAACAGCGCCACCTCGGCCTTGCACATCGCTTGCATGGCCTTGGGCCTCGGCCCCGGCGATCGCCTTTGGACCTCGCCGAACACCTTTCTCGCGTCGGCCAACTGCGCGCTGTACTGCGGAGCCTCGGTCGACTTCGTCGACATCGACCCAACGACCTGGAACATGAGCGTTCCAGCGCTCGCAGACAAGTTGGCCGCGGCCGAGCGCCATGGGCGCTTGCCGAAGGTCGTCGTGCCGGTGGCCTTCGGCGGACAATCCTGCGACATGCGGGGCATCAAGGCGCTGGCGCAGCGATACCACTTCGCGATCCTCGAAGATGCATCGCACGCCGTCGGGGGGCGCTACGCTGGACAGCCGGTAGGTTGTGGCGAATTCGCCGACATCACTGTCTTCAGCTTTCATCCCGTCAAGATCGTGACCACGGCTGAGGGCGGCGCCGCCGTCACGCGCAGCAGCGAACTCGCCGAATCCATGCGGCTCTACCGCAGTCACGGCATGACGCGTGAGGCCGCGCTGATGGAAGACCCGAGCGAGGGGCCCTGGTACTACCAGCAGGTCGCCCTCGGCTACAACTACCGCATGACCGAGTTGCAAGCCGCGCTCGGACTCAACCAAATGAAGCGGGTCGATGAGTTCGTCGCCAGACGGCATGCCATCGCCGCACGCTATTCCGAGCTACTGGCCGACTTCCCCTTGCGCCCGCAGCACAACGCGACTGAAACGTACTCGGCACTGCACCTCTATCCCGTCCGCCTGCACGATGCGGCACGCCGTCGCCCCGTCTTCGATGCCATGCGATCGGCCGGCGTGGGCGTGAATGTGCACTACATCCCGGTGCATCTGCAGCCGTTCTACCGACGCATGGGTTTCACGGCCGGCGATTTCCCGCATGCCGAGGCTTACTACGCCGGCGCGATCACCCTACCGATGTACCCGGACCTGATCCCTGCACAGCAGGACGAGGTGGTCCACGCGCTCGGAAAGGCGCTGCAGTGAGACTCGCCGTCATTCCGGCGCGCGGCGGCAGCAAGCGCATTCCGCGCAAGAACGTGCGCTTGTTCCACGGCAAACCGATGATCGCTTATGCGATCGCGACAGCACAGGCCAGTGGCTTGTTCGACGATGTACTGGTCTCCACGGATGATGCGGAGATTGCTGAAGTCGCGCGCGAGCACGGGGCGCTCACGCCCTTCACTCGCCCATCGGAACTGGCCGACGATCAAACGCCGACAGTCCCCGTGATCGCCCACGCCATCACGGCGGTCCGCAGACTCGGCTTGCGCGTCGAGCAAGTTTGCTGCATTTACCCCGGCGTTCCATTGCTGCTGCCAGGCACCATCGCGCAAGCACTTGAGTTACTGGGGCCGGCTCACTACGTGTTCCCCGTCATCCCGTTTCCTTCGCCGATCCAGCGCGCGCTGCGCCGAGATGCAAGCGGTAGTACCACGCCCTTCCACCCCGAATGCGCCGAGACACGCACTCAGGATCTGGAGCCTGCCTTCCACGACGCCGGACAGTTCTATTGGGGCGAAGCGCAGACTTGGGTCGAAGGGAAGAGCCTGCACGGGAACGCGGTCAGCATCGTGCTGCCTGCGTCGCGTGCGATCGACATCGACACTCCGGCCGACTGGGAGCACGCCGAGGCACTGTATCAAGCACTCCGCACGGGCGTGACGTCATGAAGATTGCATTCCGCGTCGACGCATCGTCCGATATCGGCACCGGCCATGTTCGACGCTGCCTCTCGCTTGCCGCCGCGCTTCGCCGCCGCGGTGTGAACTCTTTTTTCGTGACCCGCGACCTGGGGGTGGCGGCGTTCGCGCAAATACGTGCCGAGGACTTCGGATCATTCGTACTTCCCGCTCCCGGGCCCAACGACCGATGGAACCATGTCGAGATACCCCACGCGGCATGGGCCGGTGTGGCCTGGGAGACAGACGCCGAGCAGACCATCGCGGCGCTGCGCTCGTCTCCACCCGACTGGCTCGTCATCGATCACTACAGCTTCGATGCTCGCTGGCACCGGCGCGTCGCGACCGCATTGGGCTGCCAGATTGCCGTCATCGACGACCTCGGAGATCGGATGCTGGACGCCGATCTGCTCGTTGACCACAACGTGAGCGTAGACCATCGAGCCAAGTATCACGGTCGACTGCCTGCCCATTCGGCCATGCTGACCGGCCCGACGTACGCGTTGCTCGGGCCTGCCTACGCAGACGCGGCACGCCACGTGGTGCGCCACGACGTTCGCAGCATAGGCATCTTCATGGGGGGAATCGACCAGGGCAACTACAGCAGCATGGCACTATCCGCATGCCGCGAAGGATCTGCCTTCGACGGCGAGATCGAAATCGTCAGCACGAGGTCTAATCCGAACCTGTACGCGCTGGAGCAGGCCGTGACGCGCTGGCCGAAAACGCGACTCACGCTCGATTTGGCGGACCTCGCAGCCTTCTTCGCCCGCCACGATCTCCAGGTTGGCGCTGCAGGGGGCGCGATGTGGGAACGCTGCTGTATCGGTGCGCCGACCTTGGCTATTAGCGTCGCCGACAACCAGCAGCAGGTCCTGATGCCGCTGGCGAACCTTGGCGTCGTGAGCACCCTCGACGTGCCGTCGGTCGACCCATACGGGTTGACCAGCGCACTGAGGGCATTGATTGGCAACGCTGTCCTTCGGCAACGCCTCAGCGACCGGGCCAAGGGTCTGGTCGACGGCCTGGGCGCTCGGCGGGTCGCGGAATACCTCGTTCGACCATGAAACTTGTCAGCATTCTTTGCACCGATCCGGCGCATCCGATCAACCCGTGGCTCCAACGTTGGGCGCACGCGCATGCGTCACGCGCGCACACGGCAATTGAGCGCGACTTCCGCAATCTTCCCGGTGGCGACATCCTGTTCCTGGTTTCGTGCCATCAGATCATCCGCAAGCCCGTTCGTGACCTGTACCGCCATACGCTCGTGCTCCATGCGAGCGCACTACCCGAAGGTCGCGGCATGTCGCCGCACATCTGGCAGATATTGCAAGGCTGCGAACGCCTAATGGTCACATTGCTCAACGCTGAGGATGAATTGGATTCAGGCGACATCTGGCACCAGGTGGAACTGCACTTGGACGGCACGGACCTGCACGACGATATCAACGCCAAGCTGTTCGACGCCGAGTTGGCGCTCATGACCTGGGCCATGGACCACTGCGACAGCGCCGAGCCGCGCAAGCAGAGCGGCACGCCGAGCTTCTTCCGCAAGCGCTTGCCCGAAGACAGCCGCATTGACCCCTCCCGCGCTCTGAACGAGCAGTTCGACTTGCTGAGGGTGGCGGACCCGGAGCGCTATCCGGCATTTTTCGAGTACCGTGGCCAAACCTACCGCATCCGCATCGACAAACTGAACCGCCCATCATGATCACCATCCAAGACCGCAAGATCGGCGCACTCGCGCGCCCCTACGTGATCGCCGAGATGTCGGGCAATCACAACCAGTCGCTTGAGCGCGCCCTGGCGATCGTGGATGCGGCGGCCCGGGCTGGCGCCGACGCCATCAAACTGCAGACCTATACCGCCGAAACCATGACGCTAGACGTCTCGGCACCCGGCTTTGTTGTTGACGACGAGAAGAGCCTGTGGGCAGGGCGACAGTTGTTCGATCTGTATCGCGAAGCCCACACGCCATGGGAATGGCACAAGCCGATCATGGAACGGGCGGCCTCGCACGGCCTTCATTGCTTCAGCACGCCTTTCGACGAAACCGCCGTCGATCTCCTCGAATCGCTGGAAGTACCGGCTTACAAGATCGCCTCCTTCGAGAACACCGACCTGCCGTTGATCCGCAGGGTTGCCGGCACGGGAAAGCCGATGATCATTTCGACAGGCATGGCGACCGTCGCCGAACTCGACGAGACGGTGCGTACGGCGCGCGAAGCCGGCTGTCGCGACTTGGTGCTGCTGAAGTGCACCAGCACGTACCCATCAACGCCGCAGAACACCAATATCCTGACGATTCCTCACATGCGGCAGTTGTTTGGATGCGAAGTAGGGCTGTCGGACCACACAATGGGTGTCGGCGTTTCGGTTGCAAGCGTCGCACTGGGTGCCACCGTGATCGAAAAGCACTTCACCCTGCGCCGTGCGGACGGCGGCGTCGACTCCACTTTCTCGCTGGAACCGAACGAGATGGAGAGCCTTGTAATCGAGACCGAGCGAGCTTGGCAGGCATTGGGTCAGGTCTTCTATGGCGCGACCGCCGGTGAAAAGAAGTCCACGATGTTTCGCCGCTCGCTCTACGTCACCTGCGACATGAAGGCCGGCGACGTTCTCGACGTGCAATCGCTGCGAGCAATTCGGCCGGGCTTCGGCCTCCCTACCAAGTACGCGGGCGTCTTTCTCGGAAAACGAGTCACGCGAGACATCAGCAAGGGCACCCCGGTCACCTGGGACCTGATCTAGGCCAAGCAAGGTATTCAAAATGACCGCAAAGCAAACCAACGATATCAAGAAGCAAAAGGGCGACTTCTGGTCCAGGCCCGGGGCGGCTGCCGTCTACGAGCGTGGCGTTTCCTCGGTGTCGCCGTTTATTCAGATCAAAAACGAGGTCGAGCGCACGCTCGTACTGCGGCACGCGAAGGGCTACATCCTCGATGCCGGCACCGGCACCGGACGCTTCGCAATCCCCCTCGCCAAGGTCACCGGCAACTCGGTGGTGGCCTTCGACTACTCGGACGAAATGCTCCAGCTAAACCGCCAGCTAAGCCGTGCCGAGGGCGTCGATTCGATCCGCTACCTGCAAGGCGACGTGGAGCACCTGCCTTTCGAGAAGGATCATTTCGACAGCGTCGTCTCCGTCACGGTGGTCAGGCACTTCCCACAATGGCGCGCGATCCTCAAGGAATACATTCGCGTCACAAAACCGGGAGGCAAGATCGTCTTCGAGATGTGCAGCGGCGACCACATCGAGGCGGCCAATCGGGTGGTTGCGCGCTTCGGAGCGAAATACAGCAAGGACGGCTTCCTGAGCTACGAAGCCGAGGTGCGCTTCGACGAACTGCGTGAATGGCTCGACGCCAATGGTGTTGATCTCCTGGAGCGGCACACGTACGACTTCCTCAACAACAATTGCTTCCTGAAGATCGCCACGTTCAACCAACTCGGTTATCGCGTCTTGCTGAAGGCGATCAAGCTGGCGCTCACGCCGAAACCGCTATACCGGCTGGCCGCGTGGCTCGAGCTGACGATGCTGTCGCGCCTTCCGCCGGTGTACTCTTACAACTATATGGTGATCGGCAGGAAGCGGTGAGCAACATCGCTGGCATCCGGGAAGGAACCGGCACCGCGGATCGCTCGCGCCTAGTGAAGGACGCGTCCGGCTACATGGCTGCAACGTATGCATCGCAGGTGCTCGCGTTCGGCATCGGCGTCGTTACCAAGGCACTCCTCGGGCCAGCCGACCTCGGGATTTGGGCGGTACTGCTCGCAACCCTGTCGTTCCTCGGCCTGCTGGAACTCGGCGTGGTCCAGGCCACGAACAAGGAGATCGCCTACGCGCTGAGCAAGGGTGACGAGCGAGCCGCCGCCGAATATAAGCGCGTACAGTTCTCGTTCGTCACGCTGACCGCGCTGCTGGGCTCCGTCGGCTTGGCGTGCTATGCCTTCCTGCACCTCGGAACGGCGAGCGATGCGCTTCCCTTGGGTCTGCTGGCCATCGCGTTGCTGCTGCCGTTCCACCAGATCCACATGGGCCAGATGACCGTGTTCTGGGCCAACCGGTATTTCGCGGCCACGAGCATCCTCATCGTCTTCGAAACCTTGCTGGCCGGCAGCATCGGCCTGCTGCTCGTCTGGAAAGTCGGCATCCTGGGCCAGATCGTCTCCTTCGCTGCCATCCTGTTCGTCAAGCTGGGCGTGCTGGCGTGGCAGGCGCGCGACAACCCGCGCCTTCGCATCGGCTTCGGCTGGCACGGCGACGCGGTCAAGCACCTCATCCGCATCGGCGCCCCGCTGCAGATCATCAATCTTGTCAATGTGCTCAAGCTGTCGGGCACGGTGTTCCTGATTGCCCACTTCTTCAACACTGAGGCCGTCGGCGTGTATGCATTTGCGCAAAGCGTGCAGAACTTCATCTACTGGACGCCGAACGCCTTTTCGATCGTGATGTTCCCGCGCTTCCAGGAGCGCTACGCAGTCTCTCACGACGAAGCCTCGGCTCTGCACTCGTACCTGGTCAAGCCCATCGTCGGCCTCGCGTTCTTCCTGCTCCCGGTGCTAATCAGCGCCGCCTACTTCTTCGTGTCGGTCTTGATCGACCACGCGCTGCCGGCCTACCGGGCTTCCATTCCTGTCCTCGCGGTCATGCTGCTCGGGACGTTCTTCCTATCGCTGGAGCACATGCCGGGACAGTTCCTCACGACTGCGAACCGCCTTTGGGAGCGGGTGAGCCTGTCCGCACTGAGCGTGCTGTTCCTTGCCGCGTGCGTGGCGGCGGCGATCGCCATGGACTGGGGCCTGATCGGTTTAGTGGCCGCCCTGTCAATCGCCAACGCGGTCACCTTTCTCGTGACCTTCACGTACGCCTACGAACTCGCGGACGGCCGACCTTCGGATCCCTGGTTCGTCGCCAAGCTGATCGGCGCCTTTTTGTATACCGGGGCGGTGGTTTCCGCCGTCGATCACCTGCTTCCGGGGTCAGGTGCGGCGTGGTGGCCCGACCTGTCGCTCGCCACCGGCAAGTGGCTTCTTTCATTGATGCTGATGCTGCCGCTGTTCGCTGTTGCCGAGCGTCGGCTCGGGCTCGTCCTCGCGGTTCGGCAGCTCGTCGGCGCACGACTGAAGTTAATGCGATGACCGATCACTATCACGATCACGATGCCATCGTTCTGGTCCAGCGCCCGCACGACGACTGGACCGTTGCGCCATCGCAGCGGCCGCTGTTCGTCTGCGCCGAGATGTTCCTCGACCTCAGGGACATCGAGCAGCGGCGCTGGCGCATGTGGCAGCTACGCAATTCGCTCGTCGACGCAGGCCTATTCGCGACCACGCTTTCCGATTTCCTGCACCCTGACGATATCGCCTGGCTCGAGCATCAGGGAGCCCGGGTGGCACATGAGTGGTACCTGGAACGTGAGTCCGACCGGACAATGTACCGCGGCATCTCCCTCGGGCGCTGCATCGAGTACGAGGTCAAGGCACGCGCCATCCGGCTGCTGAAGCTGTGGCTGACCGTGCGGCGGCTGATACAGCGCCACCCCGGCTGCACCCTCTTCGCCGACTTTGCGCCGGACTCCACCGAATGGAAGCTCCTCGAGTTGCTAGGGCAACCCGTCCAGCGTTTCGGCGCGCTCTCGGCCACATCGCAAACGTCGCCGCCGCAAGCTCAGCCGTCCTGGCGCTCGCGCCTGATATCGAGCGGACGGCGTTGGGGTCTCAGCGCGATGAGGCTCCTGTCGCGCCTGTTCGCCTGGCGACGCGATCCGGCGCTTCCACTGGTGGTGGTTCGCGTCGGGATGCAGAGCGCGAAGATGCTCGAACGCTGGGTGGCCGGACCGCGTCCGGCCGTTCGCTTCTCGCTGTGGATGAACTACCTGATGCGTCCGCGGACGGTGCTGTCACTGGTGTTGGCGGGCGCCTCCATTCCGGAAACGTCGGTGCTCGGCCACGCTGCGACTGCACCAGAACTCGACGCTGCCCTGGACTGGCCATCGCGTCGTACCTCGGTCGCGGGCACAGACGCCCATCTGGGCGACGCCAAGGCGTTGGCACCCCTGATCGACGAGATGCTGTGCCGCATCACCCGCACCGGCTTCCGCGTTGCCCGCACGGACATCGACGACGCCTACGCGACGCTCGGCGAGCCCGCGACGGCCTTGCTCGTGATCCCCAACGACTGCCAGCCTGTGATGAGGGCCTGGACCCTGGTCGCCAAGCGCCTGGCCAGGCGCACGCTGGTGCTTCAGCACGGGCACCTCGACTACACCGAAGACGAGGACCACCTCACGGCGGACCATTCGGCCTTCTGGTCAACCATGGTCGCGCAGGACTATTTGTCAGCGGGGCTTCAGCCGCATCAGATCATCGTTACGGGATCTCCAAACGCCGACGAGTATTGCGTCGAAGACTATCGCCCTTGGCCCTCGAAACAGAAGCTTTCGGGCAAGACGCGAGTCCTTGTCATCACCACCGGCAACCCGGCCGTCCAGGCGTACATCAGCGAGACATGGGTGTGCGACTACATCGCCGGCGTTCTTGAGGCGCTCGCGCCGCGGCTGAGCGAAATCGAGATGGTCGTCAAGCTCCACCCCGGCGAGGACGCCGGCTTGTACAAGGCGAACCTGGGTTCGCTGCTGCCGCCCGGCACCGCCGTTGACGATCGCGGCAATCTCGCCCGATTGATCGCCGAGGCCGACGTGGTGATCAGCCCGCCTTCGACGGTCGTGATCGAGGCGCGGGCGGGAGGCACGCCCGTCATCCTCGTCCGCATACCGTCGGTCGACAATCGGGCCACGACACTGCAACACGCAGAAGGTGTGGCCACGGTGCGCGACTACCGTGAGCTCGGCGGCGCGATCGATCGGATCGTCGCCGGCCGGCGCGAGGACGACGCCCAGGCTTGGCCGCTCTCCCGTTTCCTGGGCCCGCTCGATGGCCACGCGTCGAAGCGGCTGCTCGAGGCCGTGCACGACCTGGCGAGCGCGCCGCAAGGGTTCAGCAATCACAGGCCAGCATGACCACGAATTGAGAATGACGTCGATCGCCCCAACCATTGATGTGGAACCTGTGTCCGCATGCCCGTCCTGCGGGCACGGCGGCACGCCGCTCTACACCCGTCTTCATGATCACACCTTCGGAACGCCAGGTGAGTGGACGCTTGAGCGATGCGCTTCGTGCGGGCTCATCTGGCTCAGTCCCAGGCCCACGGAGGACGACATCGGCAAGGTGTACGAGACCTACTACACCCACAAAGTAACGTCGCAAGGCTCGACGTTTCGCGCCCACGTGAAGGCGTCCGGGATCAGCCACCGGGTGATGGGATTCATGGTGGCGGCGTCGCGCCGACTGCGCAATGCCGTGCTGTCAGTCCGCTTCGGCTATGCAGAACTCTCGCGTGGGCCGTCCGATGTCCTCATGGCGTATACCCTGGGCCTGCTGCCGGGGGTCGGCCGATCCGCGGCCCTCGAGGTCATGGGATTGAACGCCCGTGAACGCGGACGGCTGCTCGATGTCGGATGCGGCAACGGCGCTTTCCTGTCGCGCATGAAGAGCCTGGGATGGCAGTGCATCGGCATCGAAACCGACGAGGTCGCGGCACGCTTCGCGCGTGAACACTTCGGGCTGGACGTGCGGCAAAGCAGCTTGACCGAAGCTGCTTTCGCAGAAGGCACCTTCGACGTGGTCACCCTGTCTCACGTCATTGAGCACGTGCATTCGCCTATCGCTCTCCTGCTGGAGTGCCGGCGCATTCTCAAGCCCGGAGGCAAGCTGGTGGTCCTGACGCCGAACACTCGCAGCCTGGGTCACCGGATCTTCGGTCGTGCCTGGCGAGGACTCGAGCCTCCGCGCCACCTTCATGCCTTCCACCCGCAAGCCTTGCAGACGTACACCGAGCGCGCAGGGATGAGCACCCAGCGCCTGACCACCGAGCCCAGGATGATGCGGTCGATCTGGTACGCGAGCCGCCTGATCCAGCGAGCTGAACGTGGGCGCCACACGCGTAATACCGTGCTCGACTACCTAATCGCCCATGCCATGCAGCCGCTGGAGGCACTGGCGTGCCGGATGTTCTGGCACATCGGCGAAGAGATCATGCTCGTCGCGGTGAAGCCGGAATCTGCGCCTGCTCGAGGATAGGGAAATGGACAACACAAACTCAATCGCGACGAGCGCGCGCGTTTTCGTCATCGTCATCAATTGGAACGGCGAGGACGACACCTGCAGGTGCCTTGCTTCCTTAAACCAAGTCGACTACCCGAATATGCACGTCGTGGTTTCAGACAACGGCTCGCGGCCCGACTCCTTGCGCACGCTCCGTGATTGGGCGAGTGCCAACGGTGTGATGATCTCCACTCCCGACGCGCCGCCTCGGCTCAATGCAGCGGGCGGCTGCAGGAGCATTTGCATTCTCGAGAACGGCCGTAACCTCGGCTTCACTGGCGCCAACACCGTCGGCATCCAGCATGCAATGCGGCGAGGCGCCGATTACGTTCTCTTCCTCAATAACGACACTTTTGTGACGCCGTCGTTCCTTTCCCGCATGATCGACGTCGCAGAACGCAATCCCGCCTACGGCCTTCTCGGATGCAAGACGCTGCTGGGAGACGGAGATGCCGCCGACGAGAACAGGACGATCTGGAGCCTCGGCGGCTATCGATACCGGTTCGGCAATCCGATGAACATCGGAAGCAACCAACCCGACCGCGCCGAGTGGCGTGGCCTCGTCGAGAACGAACTGATCTGCGGCTGCTGCATGCTGATCCGGCGAAAAGCCATCGAGGACTGCGGCGTGCAGGACGACGATCTCTTCTTCGCAATCGACGACGTGGAGTACTCGCTGCGGGTGGCGAAAGCGGGCTGGAAGAATGCGCTCGTTCTCGATGCCGAGATCTATCACGCAGGATCGAAGTCGGTCGAGGGCCGCACCGGCCTGCAGCTGTACTACCTGTTCCGCAACACCTACTACTTCAGACGCAAGTACTTCCCTTGGCACAAGAACATCGTGTTCTTCACCCACCACTTACTGCGCTATTTTCTGGTCGGCGGTCTCGGCCGCCTCCTCCTCGGGCGGGGAAGCGCGAACAAGGGGATGCTCCTCGGCGTCCATGATTTCCTGACACATCGGATGGGCGAATGCCCGCATCCGGTGTTGCTGCGGCGCAAGTCCACCGCTTGAGAGACGGAGAGAACATGGATTCGGCAATGCAGTCGACAGCGGCGCGGGCGCCATCGTGGCGACCGCGTTCGTCTGGCACGGTCCGAAGGACGATCGGCGAAGAGCTCGAACTGGTCCTTTTCATCGGTTACTTCGCGACCTACGTCCTCAGCAACGCCAGCACGTCATTCGAGCCATCGACGTCGCCGGCCAAGCACCTGATGCTGGCGACCGCCGCCGCCGTGTCGCTGGTTTCGTCGCCTCGCTGCGCACTGCGCTCGCTCCTTCTTTTTTCGCCGCTCCTCGCGATCTACCTGATCGGCGGCCTCGAGGGTTACGCGCTGATGACGGCAGTGTTTGCATTGGCCATGCCCGCCGTCGGCCGGTCGCTGAACAGCATAGTCGCGCAGCGCCGCAGAAGGATCGTGGCACTGCTCTTTGTGATCGCGCTTGTCCCGGCCGCGGTCGCGGCCTTCGGCCTCGAATTCGATTCGTTGTGGTCGTCGCAGTACGGGCGCCCCCGCCTGCTGATGGGGTACTGGCACCCGAAGGAAGCGGGGACCAGCTTCGCGCTGCCTCTGCTGCTGTTCCTCTTGGTCAGCGCGCGAAGACCAGGCGGAATTCAGATCCTGCTGCTGACAGCCCTGCTTTGGGTGATCGGATCCCGCAACGTCGCGCTCGCCATGGGCATCTCCATTGGCCTGTGGCGCTATCCGCGTGCGGCGGTGCCCCTGCTCGTCACCCTCGTGGTGGCGGTCGTGGCCCTGGTCCTGGTACTCGGGTACTCCTATGAATTCTTCGACGAGATCACGTCGTTGCGCCTCACGGTCTGGCTGGAGGCCCTGGCAGACCCGCCCGGGGCCACGGACGACGGATCGACGCTCGGAAGCCGCCTTGCGATCGACAGCTACTACGTCGAGGTTCTTGCCAGCGCGGGTGTCGCCGGCCTCCTGGTGTTTGGCGCATGGGTCGCCACGTTCAATGCCGCTCTGGCGAACATCCGCCCCCATGCCCGACTGGCGAAGGCCTGCTTCTGGGCCATCCTCTTCTTCTCCGGCTTTGACAGCGGCATCGTTTCGACGGGCAACCTATTGCATGTCGTGCTGTGGGCCTTCGCAGCCTCGCCCTTGCTGCTGCGACACCGTCGACGGCTTACCCGACGGCGGGCGGCGATTCAGTTCCCACCACCCTCGCGTCTTCCCGCACGCACGGAAAGCCCATGATCACGCTCGACTGCATCATCTTCGGTTTGCAGCGCTTCGGCGGCATATCGAACTACTGGAGCCGGCTACTCGAAACGATGCGCGACGAGCACCCGGACTATGACCTCGTCCTGCCGAAGAGCATCCGCTACGCGGGCTTCGATCCCGCGCGAATGAGCTGCCACGTGCACGACGCCCGCGAGTCGCTCCCGGCCAGCGTGTCCCGCTACCTCGCCGCGCAGGCAGCGCCCGACAGCGTGTTCCACACGTCGTACTACCGCCGGCCGAGCGGCAAGGTGCGCAAGTACGTGGTGACGGCGTACGACTTCATCTATGAACGGTATCGCACCGGCCTTCCCAAGTGGGTCCATGCCTGGCAGAAGCAGGCCAGCATCCGCAGCGCGGACGCAGTCATCTGCATCTCCCACAGCACGAAGCACGACGTGCTGCAGTTCTGTCCGGGCGTGAACCCGGCCCAGGTGCACGTCGTGCACCTGGGCGTGGATTTCGACCTCTACTTTCCTGACCCCGGCGAAACCCCCGTCAACGAAGCACCCCTTGTCCTGTTCGTAGGACAGCGCACCGGATACAAGCGCTTCGACTTGGCGGTCGAGGCAGTCCGACAATCCGCTTCGCTGGTGCTCGGCATCGTCGGGCCCGGGTTGACGACTGACGAGCGGATGCTCCTTGGCGATCGCCTCGGCGCCCGCTGGACCGAATTCGGCCCAGTGAGCAGCGCGCAATTGCGTCGCCTTTATTCGAGGTCGTTCGCCTTCCTCTTCCCGTCCGACTACGAAGGCTTCGGTTTGCCGGTACTCGAAGCGATGGCTTGCGGCTGCCCGGTAGTGGCGTCCGCCGCCGCGTCGCTGCCGGAAGTCGGCGGCTCAGCCGCCTTGTACGCGGCCGAACAGCGACCCGAGTTTTACGCCGCAGCCCTAACGTCGCTGCTGGAGCCCACGTACCGGTGCAGCATCGTCGATGCCGGCTTCTCCCGTTGCCGGGATTTCTCATGGGCCCGGACCTGCGCGCAGACGCTCGCGATTTACGGGTGCCTTGGACACCCCGCCGACGCCCTCTCGTTCAGCGAATCGATGAGCTCCCGATGATTTCAATTTCCGTCGTGACAGCGGTCTACAACGGGCGCGAAACCGTGGTCGAGGCACTGGAGTCTGTGCTGGCGCAAGACCATCCCTGCGTCGAAACGGTGATCGTCGACGGCGGGTCGACGGACGGCACGCTCGATGTCCTGTCTCCATACCGGTCGCGCGTGTCGACGCTGGTGAGCGAGCCCGACAACGGCATCTACGACGCGCTCAACAAGGGCATCCGGCTCTCGAGCGGCGACGTCATCGGCTTTCTCCACGCGGACGACCTGTTCGCCAACGCACATGTCCTTTCGAAAGTGGCAGCCGTGTTCGCCGATCCGACGGTCGACGCGGTCTACGGCGACCTCGTCTACGTGCGCAAAGGGGACATCGGCCGCATCGTCAGACAGTGGCACGCGGGCGCCTGCAGCCGCGCGGCGCTTCGTAGCGGCTGGATGCCGCCGCACCCCACGTTCTACGTCCGGCGTTCCATCTACGACCGCCTTGGTGGCTTCGACACGCGCTACCGCATCGCGGCAGACTACGACTCAATCCTCCGCTTGCTCTTCGTGGGCGGAATCAAGGCGGCCTATGTGCCCGAGACGCTTGTTCGAATGCGCGTAGGAGGCGTCAGCAACCGTTCGCTCGAGAACATCATCCGGAAATCGAAAGAGGACTATCGGATCGTCCGCGCCCACCGGGTGGGCGGCGTGCTCACGGTCCTGCAGAAGAACGTGCAGAAGATGAGTCAGTTCTGGCGCCGCACCCGGCAGTCGCTTCGGTAATGCCCCTTCAGCCAGCGCTTCATGTTTGCATGGCTCACGCCCGGCGGATGGTTCGGCAGTCAGGTCGTCGAGCAGCGCCGGATCACGTTCGGTGCGCAGCATCGCGATTCACGGCCGCGGACGCACCATCGGCAGCATGTTGTTGCGGTCGTACTGAAAGAGGTACTCGTCTCGTTCCTTGAACCTATTTTCCGCAGTTGACGACATGAAAGCTCGCCAACGCGCTGTCGCAATTGAGCATTCCCGGGCGCGCCGCCTGACCAATTTGGAACTGCGGCGCAGAACCCGCGCCCGCTCTTAGCCCAACTTTGTCACTTGGCACTACAAAGCCGATCCATCCCCCAGCGGAGGCTTGTCCGGCTCTGAGAAGCGAGCCTCCTCAATGGCCGCGGTCAGCCCCCGCAGCGCCACATTCGGTTTGGGGCTGCGCACAGCCTCCATGCCATCGTTCCAGGCGTGGACCATGTTCTTGGCAACCTCGCGCCACTCGGGACGCTGCTTGGCTGCGGCGATAACTTCGAGTCCGGTTTGTACTGCGGCATCGCACAGCATCTCAATCATGTCGTTGTACTCATTGGACGAGATGTTCAGCCGCGTGTGAAAGAAGTGGGCCAGCGCTTTTCCCGGCGCCCAGGTCTTGCGACCGGCGATCGATAACCCCGGCGGATTGTTGGCATAGCGCGGATAAGCTTGCGTGGTCACCATGTCGTAGGCAGGTGTGAACGTCACGTCAGTGGCATTGGTGTAGAGCAGAGCGATGTTCTTCGTGTGGCAATCGGCGTTGCGCACCACGTAGGTCGACAGAATCAGCCAGGCGAAGCGCCGACTTTGCTCGTGCCATGCCGCATCGGCAAAGTACGGTCGCGCGGCTTTCAGGACCTGCTCGGTAGTACTGGCGTATTTCTCGGTCGGCGGCAAACCCAGCAGCCCACACATGTCCTCGACGCCTCTCACCGGCACGCCAGCATCATCAACGTCGAAGCGCTCGACGATGAGCGCGCGGCCATCGTCGGACATCGTCGTCGTGGCCACGGGGAAGCGGCCGATGCGCTCGATCAGGCGCATCGAGTAGAACTCGTTGAAGCCGAGGTATGGTGTCTGTTCGTCCGAGCCTTTGACGATGTGGCGGCTGGTGAGAGCATGCCGCGAACAGCCGGCCATGAGCGCTGGCGCGCTGGAATCGGTGAGCTCACTTTTTGGAGAAAATCTCCAGAATCCCGGCCAGCTCCGTATAGGCGCAGGTCTTCCCGATTTATACCAGTTCAGATATCATCCCAATGGCCGACAAAGAAAAGCCGCTCGTGTGGCTCGGAAGTAGCAAAAAAGACTTGATGGCGCTCCCCACCGACGTACGGAAGTTCTTCGGTCACGCCTTGGACTTCGCCCAGCACGGCGGGCAGCACGACGCGGCGAAAGTGCTCAAAGGCTTCGGAGGTGCCGGTGTCCTGGAGGTAGTCGAAGACGATGTCGGCGGAACGTATCGTGCCGTCTACACCGTGAAGTTCGAGCAAGCGGTGTTTGTCCTGCACTGCTTCCAGAAGAAGAGCAAGAGCGGAATTGTCACGCCAAAAGAGGACATGGAAATCATTCGCGCCAGGCTGAAAGTAGCCGAGGCGCTCGCGAAAGAGGTACGACATGGCAAAGCGAATCATTGAGGACACCGCGGTCGAAACCAGCTCCGGCAACGTCTTTGCCGATCTTGGTCTGCCCGATGCCGAGAAGCTCAAGATCAAGTCCGGCCTGGTGATCGAAATCACCAAGGCCGTGCGCAAGCTGGGTCTGACGCAAGATGCGGCCGCCAGTCGCATGGGCATCCCCCAGCCGAAGGTGTCAGGCATGCTGAGGGGCGACTTCTCGAACCTGTCTGAACGCAAACTGATGGACTGCTTGAATCGGCTCGGCTACGACATTGAAATCAAGGTGAAGCCAGCACTGGAACCGGTGGGGCACCTGACGCTGGCCGTCGGTTGAATCTGCGTCGCCGTGGGTTGGAAGACTGAAACGGCCGGCGTGGTGAACCGCAATCCCGCCGCTCATTGGCCGGCTGATCGGGGGCCGGCCGATCTGAATATCTCCAAGAGCGTGGTGGGCTACACGTACCAGTGCGCCGGTTTGTCAACTAGTTCTTGCGCGTGGGCACATCTGCGCCAAGCGAACCTGACCTCTATCGTGCGCCAGCGCCCAGCGCTGCTCCAGGTCGTGAGGAACGAATACGACGTCGATGTCGACGGACAAGCGAGGTAGGTCCTGAACGAAAAGGTTCAGGGCCGTGCCGCCTTTCATCGCGAAAGCCGGGGTCTCGAACAAGGATGGCGCAATGTCCAGCAGCAGCCGGACGGTTTCGACATAGGCCTGGTTCATTTGCCGCGCCTCAGGTCCAGTCGCTCGCCGGTCCTTCCAACCGTGACCCACCGGTCGCCACCACCCAAGCGCTCACTGTGCATTCGCGCGGCCGACTTCCAGGGCAGTTCGAGCTCGTCCGCGAGAGATGCGGCCAGCCGGGCCACCTTGATGCGCGTGAGATGCGAGAGCAATTCTTCGAGCACGGGGAGTCGCAGCGAACGCGTGCTTTCAACCAGGTGACGCGCTTCCTCCAGGGTCTGGCGCTTGCCCACATCGCTGAGCACTTCGAGCAGCGCGCGCTCGGGCGCCGACACGGGCATATCGGCGCGCCCCACTGGCAACGGACCCAGCCCCAGCCCGGGTGACATTTGCGCATCGAAGAGATGCGTCGCCTGGTAGTGAGCCGGAAACTGTGCCGTGAACCAGTCCGGCAGCGTGGCCGGCTTGTCACCCCACAGCGTCAGCTTTTCCTTGAATGAAAGGGTGTGGCGAAACCCTCGCCAGCCCAAGGCGGTCTTGCCGGCGACGTGCAACCCGGGGACGGACTTGACCAGTAGCGCCAGGCTGGCATCCCGATCGAGTTTGTCGCCGGGCAGCAGGTACGTGCCACGGCCCAGGCGCATTAGCCAGCCGGCTCCCGCGAGGTATGCAGCATGCTTGGCACTGAGGCCCCGTCCAGCCAACCACGCGGTGCTCAGGGGCTCACCGCGTGGCAGCGTCGCCAGCAGCGACTTGAATGAAAATGAGTCACTTGTTCTCATAGGATGAGAATCCTAGCAATAATTCCATCCAACGTAAGAGCCAATTTGCGCAGCGCGGTGAGCGAAATCCATTCTCCAACCGAAAAGATCTGTTTTAGGCCTACCTCCTTGTCGCAAACCTGAAGCATGAAAAAGTCAATGCAGCTCGCATGCTATGCGAAGTAATTTAACTTTTTCATCCAGGCGCTCACACGCTGGGCAGGATGCTCAGCACACCAACATGGGAATCGGCGCCCACAGCGTTCGAGCTGCGCTCGCTTTCCCCGGTAGTTGGCGGCGCCTTCAAACCACTGGCCGCCGGCGACGTCCGCGAGCCGGTGCAACGCCATCGGACGCCCTGTCGGGGCCGGCGCGATGGCTCGAATGGGCGCTGAACGCGCTCGCAGTCAGCAGGATGTCGGCGTTCGAGATGCCAGCGCTCCTGGCCACAGCCTCCTCCAATGCCTGAAGCACTTCAAGGTGCTGAGCAAGCAATTGGCGGAACTGAGCATTGACATTCCCAAAGGCGTCGAGATCTCATGCGGCCAAGCTCAGCAAAGGGTCCGTCTCGCAACCCGTCCCAAGCGTGGACAACCTCGCTCCACTCGGAACGTTTTTTGCGGACACCGAAGGTGTCGGGCCTGGGCAAGAAAAGATAAGGATTTGGCCCGGAATAATTTTCCGTTTTGGGGGCGCAGGGCGGGATGCGATGCAAGGCGCTCCGAGCGCCGTGTGGCGAGCCACACAAGCGAGGAGCAACGCCGC